>OCIU01000859.1_pt1 | contig 23884 bp, 24 predicted proteins | sample 1538471 | NCBI WGS metagenome assembly OCIU01 (sample SAMN04571693, study PRJEB22368) | human gut metagenome | biome: human gut; material: stool | host: Homo sapiens | place: Luxembourg | collected 2012-06-01 | reverse complement strand
GGTCGCAGTCAGATTTTCGGGCTCGGCAGCGGGCGTTTCCTCTGCGGGAGCCTCGGCGGTTTCGTTGGTTTTAGTGGTTTCGGTCGTCTGGGTATCTTCTGCGGGATCGGTCGTGTCAGCCGGGGTCGTCGCCGGAGCGGCAGCGCAGGCAGCCATGGACAGAACCATCACAGCAGCCAGCAGAAGCGCAAGCATCTTCTTCATTCTGATATTCCTCCTGATAAAATTTGAATTCGTGCAGCAGCTAACGGGAGTTCTGCATCGTATGCTCTCATTTTACGGTGTTTCTGCACAAAAGAACAGTGGACAAATCTGCGATTATTTGTGATTCTCTGCGATAATTTTAAAAATTCAATGAAAACCGAGCCGGAGATGTGTTATAATCAGGGCAAAATAACAGAGAATTTTGTTCTCGCTGCTACAGGACACGGAAACTATGAAACACATACGCATTCTGATATTATGTATAGCATTCGCTCTTCTGACCGGCTGCGCGCCCGCCGCACAGGATACAGCCGCCTACGCGCCGGATGAATCGGAGCGTCTCGTTCTGTACACCTCGCACAAAAAAGAGGTCTGGTGGCCGATCGTCAAGGAATTTGAATCGCGCACCGGAATCTGGGTCGAGGTCGTACAGGGCGGCACAAACGAACTGCTTGAGCAGCTGCAAAAGGAGCAGGACGCACCACGGGCCGACGTGATGTTCGGCGGCGGCGTCGAGAGTCTCGAAGCCTGCCGGGCGTTGTTTGAGCCCTACGTCTGCCGCGGCGCGGAGCAGATTTTGCCGCAGTACCGTGCGCAGGACAGCAGCTGGACGCCGTTTTCCTCGCTTCCGGTCGTGCTGGTCTACAATCCGAAGCTGCTGTCCTCCGGACAGCTCAGCTGCTGGGCCGATCTTCTCGACCCTGCGCTGCGCGGGCAGATCGCCTTTGCCGATCCATCCGTCTCCGGCTCGAGCTATACCGCGCTCGTGACGATGCTCTGCGCGCTGGGCGGCGACGCGGATGAGGTGCTGCAAACATTTGCGGAAAACCTGGACGGAAAGCTCCTGTCCGGTTCAGGTGCGATCATTTCCGCCGTTGCAAACGGCGAAGCGCTCGTCGGCATCACGCTGGAGGAGACCGCGCGCAAGCGCATTGCTGCTGGGGACGGGATCGCCATGGTCTACCCCGCAGACGGCACAAGCTGCGTACCGGACGGCTGCGCCGCGCTGAAGGGCGCGCCGCACCCCGACAACGCAAAGCTGTTTCTCGATTTTGCCGTCAGCTACGACGTGCAGCAGCTGCTGCAGTCTGATTTTTACCGCCGCCCGGTGCGCAGCGACGTGAGTCCTGCCAGCAAACTGCCGGAACTATCCGCCATTCGTCAGGTCGCGTATGACGTAAGCTGGGCAAGCGAGCACCGCGAAGCAATTCTGATGAGTTGGGCCTTTTATCTCGGGATGGAGGCGGAACAATGAAGCGGCTTCACTTTTCCTCCTTCCGTCAGCGGCTGAACGCGGCGTTTCTGGCCGTGTCTCTGGTGCCGATGCTGTTGTGCTCCGGTCTGCTGCTGCAGATTTTCCGCCTGCGCATGACGTCGAACGCCCAGCAGACGGCCCAACAGCAGCTGTCCGCCTCCTGCGAGGCGCTTGATACGCTGCACAGCGGCTTTTTGCAGACAGCCGCATCCCTGCAGCACAATCCACTCGTTGCACAGGCGCTGTTTGACGCAGAGGCGGAGGACACGGCGGTCTACAGCCAGCTGTTCGACGCTACAGAGTCCGTGCACAGCTTTGCACGCTTTGACCTTTACGATATCAGCGGCCGCTGGCGCTATTCGACACAGACAGCGCCCGAAATCCGGTCGCTGCCGACCAATTGGGGCCTTTTATACGAGGCGGCCTGCGCCGGAACCGGTGTTCTGGTGTGCAGCGCGGCAGAAGATCCGGCCGACACAGACGAGCCGCTTCTGCACGCTGCGATGCTCCTGACCGACCGCTACGGCGCGCCGGTCGGATATCTCACCATCGGCATGCTGGAAACGCAGCTGCGGACACTGATCGGCGGCACAGCTGGTGCGCAGAACGAACTTCTTCTGCTCGACGCGCGCTGGCGTCCGGTCTACTGTACGCAGCCGGCACAGACCCAGAGCCTCGCCGACGCGCTGCGCGGGCAGCTTTTGTCCGGCAAGGCGCTCACCGGTCTGTCTGCCGACGTTTCCTATACCGTGCGGCAGCATACCGAAACCGGTCTGTATCTCGTCCTGCAGCAGCCGCAGCCGCTCAGCGCCGGAACACTCCGGCTTTTGTACTCGGTGAGCGTGCTGTGCGCGCTGGCCTGCATCATTTTAAGCGTCGTACTCAGCCTGCAGCTAAGCCGGCAGGTCTTCCAACCGATCGGCAGACTGCATCATGCCATCCGGCAGGTCGGGAAAAATAATCTGGACGTGCAGGTTCCCGTTCCCGCCGGCCGGCATGACGAATTGGGCGAATTGGCACAGCAGTTCAACACCATGGTCGTCGCCCTCCGGCACAACCAGCAGGCACTGTTGGAAAACCAGCGCGCACTTAACCGCGCGCAGATCCGCATGCTGCAGGCGCAGCTAAACCCGCATTTTCTGTGCAACACGCTCGACACCATGAAGTGGATCAGCAAAATCAATCAAGTGCCGCAGGTGGCGCTGATGTCAACGAATCTTGCCGATATCCTTCGCTTCTGCATCACGCCGGACGAATTTGTCCCCCTGCGGCGGGAGTTGGAGATTTTGAGCCGGTACGTCGAGATTCAGCGCATCCGCCTGTCGGAAAGCTTCTCATACACGGAAGCCGTGCCGGAGGCGCTTCTTTCGTGCATGGTTCCGAAAATGCTCCTGCAGCCGCTGGCAGAGAATGCCATTCTGCACGGCCTTTCCGGTGTAGAACACGGTGAACTCTCCGTCACGGCCGTGCTTGCGGAGCAGGACGTGCTCGAGATCCGCGTCCGGGACAACGGCTGCGGCTTCCCGCCGGACCTTCTGGGGCCTTACAAACCGCCGGAAACGCAGACGGGACATCTGGGACTATTAAATGTAGACACGATCCTGCGCAAGCATTACGGCGACGCGTTCGGTCTGCGTCTTGAAAATCCGGAGGGCGGCGGCGCCTGCATTCTTGCGCGCCTGCCCGCGAAGGGAGGGCCCGGCGTATGATGCGGGTAATGGTTGTAGAGGATGAGGAAATGATCCGCAAGGGTATCGTCATGGCAGTAGACTGGGCGGCGCTGGACTGCATCGTGGTCGGCGAAGCCGCCAACGGCGAACAGGCCCTTGCCGTCGCGGAGGACTGCCAGCCGACGCTTATCATCACGGATCTCAAAATGCCGAAGATGGACGGGCTGGAGATGGTGCGGCGGCTGCGCGAAGCAGGCAGCCGCGCGTATGTCATCATTCTGACCGCCTACGATTCGTTCGCCTACGCGCAGACGGCCATCCGTCTGGGCGCGGTGGACTTTCTGCTGAAGCCTTTTCATGACGGCGATCTGGAAAACGCCGTTCTGGCGCTGCAAAAGCGCATCGCCGCACAAACCGCACCGCAGCCAGAGTCGCTTCCCGGCGTGAAGCCCGGCCCCAAGAGCCGCTATGTGCGCGAGGCAATGGTGTACCTTGAGCAAAACTGCGGCAGCGGCGATCTGTCCGTCGGGCAGGCGGCAGCGCAGTTGGGACTGAGCGAAGGACATCTGAGCCACCTGTTCAAAAAGGAAACGGATATGACGCTCGGCGCGTATCTTACGCGCTGCCGCATCCAGAAGGCTATGGCGTTGCTGCGCGAGGGAAAGCTGAAAGTCTACGAGGTTGCGGAGGCCTGCGGCTACCGCGATATTGCATATTTTTCCGGCACCTTCAAAAAAATCACCGGGAAAACACCCTCGGAGTATCAGGACAGTCTTTCATTTCGTTTTTAGGAGGAAACGCCATGTACTGCATTCTGGTTGCCGGTATGCCTGCCAGCGGCAAGAGCACCATCGCCGTCAGGATTTCGGAGTCTCTGGGAATTCCAATGCTGTCCAAGGACTCCATCAAGGAGGTGCTGTTTGACGATCTGGGCTTTCACAGCCGGGCAGAAAAGGTTCAGCTGGGCACAGCGGCCATGCACATTCTGTACTACGCCGCGGCCCAGCTGATGAAAGTGGGAAAACCGTTTATTCTGGAAAATAATTTTGAGGACGCTTCCATTCCCGGGATTATGGCACTGCTGGAAACCCATCATTATACCGCCGTGACGGTTCGCCTCACCGGTGACCCGGAGGTCATCTACCGGCGGTTTGCCGCCCGGGATCTGTCCGACACCCGGCACCGGGGCCATGTGGTCAACGACTGCTACCCGGAGCCGCCGGGAGCCCCCCTAGAAAACCCCACAAGAAAAAGCTATGAGCAGTTTCTGGACGATATCGCGGCCCGGGGATATACCCGCTTTCAGGCCAACGGCCCGGTGCTGGAGGTGGATGTGACGGATCTGAGCGAACTGGACTTCCCACGGCTGATGGGTTCTCTCACCGGTTTTGTACAGAGGGCAGTTCCTGGATATCCTCTGCGACTGCCCACACGAAATGCACAATCTCACCGGAAATGATTTCCTGTCCGGGATTGTCAGGGATTTGAAGATGGAGCACAAAGAGCTCTTGCACTTCCTGTCTCTCCAGATAAAGCTGTACCAGCATTTGATTCAAAAGCGGGATGCGCAAGCACCTCTGACACTCCGGGAAAAGGAATTTATTGAGCTGTATGAGGATGCCATGAATCACCAAAGCAAAACCGGCACCAGAGTGAAACGGCAAAACAAATTCCCGAAACGCAAAAAGCCACCATCGACAATGTCAGTGATGGCTGATGGTACGCGATTTGTCAAGGATAACTTTCCACTGTTCCCTTTGATACGTGGTTTTTCGGTGTATCGCACATAGTGTTTTTATCCGTTTTGTGGACTATAGCCTATATCATACTATCCAAGCTGCGTGAAATGCGGCTGAGCGTTATGGCTAACGCGCTGGCATCTGTGCTTGGAGTGCGCATTCGGCAACACCAACAAAAACGCCAGCCAAAATTCTACACTTTGCCGAGAGCAAAAGCGAGCCGCTTTCCCGAAAAATTCCCGGAAAAGCGGCCCAAAATCGCGTGGGTAAAGGTTCAAGTCCACTGATTTTGCCAAAACCCTTTTTGATATCTTTTTTTCCGACTTCAAAAATTGGGCGCAAAAAAACCCGGAAGTCGTTGAAACTTCTGGGTTTTTCGCGCTGATATCTTTTTTGGTTCAGCTTGATGGAGCAGGGTACGGGAGTCGAACCCGCCTCAGCGGCTTGGGAAGCCGCTGTACTACCGATGTACGAACCCTGCATTTGACTTGCAAGGGTATTCTATCATCCCGCGGCGGAAAATGCAACCGTTTTCTGTCGCAAAAGGGAAATCTGCCGGCGAGAGACGGGTCGGACTGTCAAGAACTTTATAGAGCCTGTCAAAAGTTTTTTGACAGGCTCAAGCCGCCCGCTTTTCCAAGGAAAAGCGGGCGGCTGCGGTCAAAGCTGCTCCGTGAGCCAGCGGCGCATGTCCTCCTTGCCTTCCTCGCTCAGAGGAAAGACGCGCTCGCCCTCGATCTCGCTTTTTTCATAGCAGAACGGGCCGTGCCAGAACTCACAGCGCATGGAGCTTGCCTCCATGTCGACCTCCTTCGGGGTCTTCATGGTGATCTGCGGTGTGATCTTGAAGCGCAGCGCACCGACGCTGCCGGTAAAGACGTTGTTGTTCTCAAAGCTGTGAAGAACGGGGAGAAAGAGCGCCTCCATTACTGCATCAGCTCTTCCATCTCGTCAAGCAGCTTGCCGAACAGCTCCAGCGCCGTGTTGACGGGCTCCGGAGAGGCCATGTCGACGCCTGCGCCCTTAAGGAGCTCGATGGGCGTCTTGCTGCATCCGCCGGACAGGAAGCCGAGGTAGCGGTCAACAGCGGGCTTGCCCTCGGCGAGGATTTTGCGCGAGAGCGCAATGGCCGCGGCGTAGCCGGTGGCATACTGGAAGACGTAGTAGTTGTAATAGAAGTGCGGGATGCGCGCCCACTCCAGTGCGATCTGGTCGTCGCTGACAACGTCCGGGCCGTAGTACAGCTCGTTGAGCTTCTTATACTCCTGACACAGAACGTCGGCGGTCAGCGTGACGCCCTGCTGGTTGAGCTCGGCGATGCGCAGCTCATACTCGGCGAACATGGTCTGGCGATAGAGCGTGCCCTTGAACTGATCGAGGAAGTGGTTGATGAGATAGGCGCGCTGCTTCTTGTCGGTGGTCTTGCCGAGCAGGTATTCCATCAGAAGCGCTTCGTTGCAGGTCGAGGCGACCTCGGCCACGAAGATCACATAGTCCGAATAGACGGTGGGCTGGGTCTTGGCGGAGAGATAGGAGTGCATGGCATGGCCCATCTCATGCGCGAGTGTGAACTGGCTGTCGAGCGTGCCGGTGTAGTTGAGCAGAACGAACGGATGCACCGGCGTTCCGGCGGAGTAAGCGCCACCGCGCTTGCCGACGTTTTCATAGACGTCGATCCAGCGATCCTCCAGACCGCGCTTGAGCACCGCGCAGTAGTCCTCACCCAGACATTGCAGCGCGTCGAGAACCGTATTCTTTGCATCCGCAAATTCGATGTGTGCGTCAGCCTCGGCGACAAGCGGCGTGTACACGTCGTACATGTGCAGCTCGTCTACGCCGAGCAGCTTCTTGCGCAGGCGGACATAGCGGTGCATCTTGTCGAGATTCTGGTGGACGGCCTCAATGAGCTGATGATAGACGCTGGTCGGGACCTCGGTCTGATCGAGCGATGCCTCGAGGGGGGAGGCGTAGTTGCGCGCGTTGGCGAAGAACTGGAGCTGCTTGACGTTTGCCTTCAGCGTTGCGGCGCAGGTGTTGCGGAAGCCCTGATAGGATTCATAGTATGCCTCGAACGCATTCTTGCGCAGGACGCGGTCGGCGGATTCCAGACAGGAAACAAAGGATCCCTGGCTTAGCGGATGTTCGTTGCCGTCCTTGTCAAGGGCGGGCTTGAACTTCAGGTCCGCATTGGAGAACATAGAGAAAATATCGCTCGGGGAGTGCGACATCTCGCCTGCGCCCGCGAGGAGCTTTTCCTGCTCGAGGCTCAGAATGTGGTCGCGCTTGCGGAAAATGCGGTCGAAGTGGCGGCGGTAAAGCGCAAGCTCCGGCTGCTCACGGTAGAATTCCGCCATTTTTTCTTCCGGGATCGAGAGAAGCTCCGGCGTCTCGAAGCTGGTCTTTTCATCGGCCTCGACGTAGGCGGTCGTGAACTGGCCGACCATGCCCTGATAGTGCGAATTGCGGGTGTCCTGATCGCCGCGGCGCATGGCATAGTTGCCAAGACGGTCGGCAAGGATGGAGATCTCGTCCCGCAGCTTCATGTAGGCAAGCAGGTCGGCGGCGGACTGCGAAATTTTGCCCGCAAAACCGGTCAGTGCATCGATCTGCTGCTGGAACTTCACAAGGTCTGCCTGCCACAGCTCATCGGAGCCATAGAGATCTTCCAGACGCCATGTGTTTTCAACAGCGATCTCGCTTCTCTCGGGAATCTTCTTCGACATATAGTAGCCCTCCTGTGTTTTTATTGAAATGAATGCTGCATTTATTTTATCATACTTTTTCCGGTTGCACAATCACACTTCTTTTGTTTTTGCGGCGCAAATTGACAATCCGCAGCAGGGGTGGTATCATGTCGCGTGAGTGTGAAAAAAGAAGCGAGGTTTTGCGACAATGCAGAAAAGAATGCAGCTTCGGGGAAATCTGATGCTCCTGCTCACAGCGATGATCTGGGGCTCGGGCTTTGTGGCGCAGAGTGCCGGAATGGACTATGTCGGGCCGTTTACGATGCAGGCATGCCGGTTTTTGCTGTCGGCGCTTGTGCTGCTGCCGATCATCGCGCTGCGCGACCGTACCGGAAAGAGCGTAAACCGCCCCGTCACGCGGGGGGAGAAAAAGCGGCTGCTTGTGCGGGGCAGCGTGTGCGGCGTACTCCTGTTTGTGTCAACATCGTTTCAGCAGTTTGGCCTTATGTATACGACGGTCGGAAAATCCGGCTTCATCACCGCGATGTATATCCTGATCGTGCCGATTCTGGGACTGCTGCTCGGCCAGAAGGTGGGGCGCAGCGTCTGGCTCGGGGTGGTGCTGTCGCTTGTGGGCCTGTATTTCCTCTGTCTGTCCGGCGGCATCGGCGGCGTAAATCTCGGCGACCTTCTGACGCTGGCGTGCGCGCTGTTTTTCGCGATGCACATCCAGTACGTCGCTCGCGTGGGCGGAGAGACAGAGTGCGTGCGGATGTCGTGCGTGCAGTTTCTTGTCAACGCGCTTCTCTCCGCCGTGGGTATGGTGCTTTTTGAGTCGCCGTCGTGGAGCGCCGTGGCAAGCTGCTGGCTGCCGATCCTGCATGCGGGCGTGCTGTCGGGCGGTGTGGCCTTTACGCTTCAGATCGTGGGTCAGCAGTATACCAGCCCGACCCTTGCGTCCATGCTTCTGAGTCTGGAATCGGTGTTTGCGGCGATTTTCGGCGCGATCCTCATCCCGTCGCAGGCGCTTCAGGGGCGTGAGCTTTTCGGCTGCGCGCTGATGTTTGCAGCCATCGTTCTGGCGCAGCTTCCGCAGAAGGACACGGCAAAAGCTGCCGAAACGGAGCAGAGCACCCATCGGTGAGGCCGAAAACGCGCCATGTAACGTTTGGTTGCGCAAATGTAAAGCCGAGGTGCTGGCGCGGAAAGAGCCTTTTTGCTACAATAGGCCCACCAAAGCACAGGAGGTCTCATGATGAAATTATCCGATAAGCTCGTCGGGCTGAGAAAGTCCGCCGGAATGTCACAGGAGGAGCTGGCCGAGAAATTGAATGTATCGAGGCAGGCGGTCTCCCGCTGGGAAATGGGGACGGCGATGCCCGATGCGGTCAATATCCTTCAGCTCAGCAAGCTCTTTCATGTCACGACCGACTATCTGTTAAACGAGGAATACGAAAGCGACGCGGATCTGCCGCAGGTCAGAGCGGTCAAGGCAGACGGCGTACACCAGGGCATGATCCTGCTGGTCACGCTGGAGGTGATGTCCCTGATCCTGCAATTTACGGCTGCGATCGTCCTGCAAAGTACGTTTTTCACGGTTTTGAGCTTTCTGCCCTTTGTTGCTGCGGTCGGCGGCTTTGAGTATGCGTATCAGAAAAAAGCGGATGCGCAGAATGAGAAAACAAGGCAGCTTCGCAGGCGCTTTTACGAGATATCCGTGTGGCTCGGGCTCTATTTTCCGCTCCGGCTTCTGGTGCAGGCGTTGATGAACTGTTATCCGCGTCCGTATGATACGCTTGTGCTGGAGGGCGTTCTTGCTGCGGTGTATCTTCTGACAGCTGCGCTGATCACCCTGAGGATAGAAAAACAGCGCCCGCCGGAAAACTGAGCGAATCCAAAAATAAAGCCCGTTCATGGAGAAATAATACCAAAAAATCGCCGCTCCAAGCGGCGATTTTTCTGTATTGACATCTTCCGATTTTGTGCTATATTTGGTAACTCGATGAATGGAGGCGACAGTATATGACACATGATCTGACCAGCGGGAAACCGTTGGCGCGCATCATTCAGTTTACGATCCCCGTGCTGCTCGGGCTTTTGCTGCAGCAGGTTTATTCGGTCGTGGATACTGCGATCGTCGGCCATGCGCTGGGCGTTATGGCGCTCGGCGGCGTGGGCGCGACGGCGTCGGTAAACTTCCTTGTGATCGGGTTTTGCAACGGTCTTTGCACCGGCATGTCGATCCCGCTGGCACAGAGCTTCGGCGCGGGAGACCACAGGCAGCTTCGCAGATACCTCGGAAACTGTGTCTGGCTCGGTGTGATCGTTTCGGCGGCGCTGCTGGCGCTGACGCTTCCGACCTGCCGGAGCCTTCTGGAGCTGATGGAGACGCCGGCTGAGCAGCTGGATTATGCGTTTGCGTATATTTTCATCATCTTCTGCGGCATTCCCACGACCATCCTTTACAATCTGAGCGCGTGCGTGCTGCGTTCACTCGGCGACAGCAAATCGCCCGTGTGGTTTCTCGCGCTGGCGTCGCTCGTCAACATCGTGCTCGACCTGCTGACGGTCTGCGTGATGAATATGGGCGTTGCGGGTGCGGCGATCGCGACGGTCATTTCACAGCTTGTCTCCGGCCTGCTGTGCGTGTGGTACATGCAGAAGCGGTTCCCGATTTTGCACATGGAGAAGGACGAGTGGAAGCTCCGCAAGGAGGAATCGCTGCGGCTGCTTGGCATGGGCGTGCCGGTCGGACTTCAGTTTTCCATCACAGCCATCGGCTCGGTGCTGCTGCAAAGCGCGGTCAACGCGCTCGGCCCGGTCTGTGTGGCAGGAAACGCGGCGGCGTCGAAGCTGTTCCAGCTCTTTTGCTGCCCCTATGACGCGCTGGCAATGACGGCGACGAGCTTCACAGGTCAGAATCTCGGCGCCGGAAAATATGACCGCATCCGGCAGGGGACGGTCGCATGTACGCTGATCGGGCTGTGCTACTGCGCGATGCATGTGCTGCTGGCGCTGTTCGGGACGCGCTTTGCGATCTGGATCTTTATGTCCGCCGAGGAGGCACAGACGGTCCTTGCCTACACGCAGCAGATGTGCAATTATGTTGCCTTCTTCAGTCCGCTGCTTCTGCTCGTCAATGTGTTCCGCCTTTCCATTCAGGGCATGGGCTACAGCCGCGCGGCGCTCTGTGCGGGCGTGATGGAGATGATCGCGCGCACGACGATGAGCCTTTGGGCCGTGCCGCACTTCGGCTATACGGCGGCATGTCTGGCGGGGCCGCTTGCATGGTTGTTTGCGGATCTGTTTCTGGTGCCTGCCTATTTTGCCTGCCTGCGCGCAAGAGAGCGTCAGGCAGCGGAGGCAAGAGCAGTCGCCGCAGAGGAATAAAGAAAACGGGCTGCCTCAGATGATTTCCTGAAATCATCCGGGGGCAGCCCCGTTTTTATAGATCGTCCGCGTCCTGCACCGGAAGCTCATGCGCGTCCTCCGGCTTGCCCGTCCAGCTTCCCTGCGGATCGGTGAAGCTGGGGCCTTCGTTCACAATCGCCTCAACGGCGTCCTTCTCTGCACGTCTTCGTTTTTTCATATGCTCGCCTCCCACTTCCAGTTTGTGAAGCGGAGGGCATTTTTATACGCGGTGCGGGCCCTTGTGGTCGCAGGTCTCGCGGACATAGTCCATCTCCGGCGCAAAAACCGCCGGCGGCGCGTATTTTTTGAGCGCCTCGCAAAGCGGCGCGTGCTCCGGTCTCGATGACGGGATGTAGACCTCATGCTTCGCGCCGAGCAGCGCGTCCGCGCCGACAAAGCGCACTGCGTCTCCGCCGCAAAGCCCATGTGCTGTGCAGACGGATTCCAGCGCCGCAATGTCGAAGAAGATCATCGTTCTGCCGCAGACGATCTCGATCTGGGCGCTTTCGCCCGCCTGCGGCGGCAGCACGCGGATGGTATCCTCCGGATCCAGAATGTATCGGTTCATATCCTCACCTCACACAAGACGTATGCGTGCGCCGCCCTCATACGCGAGCACGCGCCCGATCCGCTGACACGACGGCACAGCGCCGCGCAGCGCACGCTCCAGCGCGTCCGCGTCGTCTGGGTGGACGGCAATGAGCAGCCCGCCAGAGGTCTGCGGGTCGTAGAGTACGTCCTGCACGGCAAGCTCCGTGCTTCCGGCATCGACCCAGCGCTCGGCAAACTTCCGGTTTCGGTACATGCCCTCGGGCAAAATGCCCATCCGCGCAAACGCCAGCGCCTCTGGGATCAGGTCGAGCCGCTCCGGCGCGATCTCCAGCAGCACATCGCTGCCCTGCGCCATTTCGCAGGCGTGACCGAGGAGGCTGAAGCCCGTCACGTCGGTGCAGGCGTGGACACGGTAATGCACCATTGCGTCACGCGCGCCGCGGTTGAGCGTTGTCATGAGCTGCACGGCAAGCGCCTGACCGGCCTCGGACAAAAGCTCCGCCTTTGCCGCCGTCGTCAGAATGCCGATGCCGAGCGGCTTTGTCAGAAACAGCACGTCACCCTCCTGCGCGCCCGCGTTCGTGAGCACCTTGTCCGGATGGACGAAGCCCGTGACGGCGAGGCCGTACTTCGGCTCGTCGTCGAGAATGGAGTGCCCGCCCGTGATGAGCGCGCCTGCCTCGTAGACCTTGTCGTATCCGCCGCGCAGAAGCGCGTGTACAGCCTCCTGCGGCATGTCGGCGGGAATGGCCATGATGTTCAGGCAGAGCTTTGGCTCGCCGCCCATTGCGTAGACGTCGGACAGGGCGTTTGTCGCGGCGATCTGGCCGAAGGTATACGGGTCGTCGGCGATGGGCGGGAAAAAGTCCACAGTCTGCACCAGCGCCAGCTCGTCCGAGATCTTATAGACCGAGGCGTCGTCGCTCCGGTCAAAGCCGACGAGCAGATTTGCGTCCTCATGGACGCGGATGCCCTCGAGCAGCCGCGCCAGCACGCCCGCGCCGACCTTTGCGCCGCATCCGGCGCATTTTGCGAGTTTGGTCAGTTTGATCGAGTCACTTTCCATCGCTCACACCCCCAGTGCGTTTTCACCCCGAAGCGCCGTCAGGACGCCGGAACGCTCCAAAATGGCCTGTAGGACGCCGCCGCCGATGGCGATGGCCTTGTCCGATGCGGTATAACACGCCGCGGCATCGCCGCGCGGGTCAACATCGCCGGATTTCATGCCTGCCGTCACCGGCGTCCCGTCCGGCAGGATGCCGCGCAGCACGCCCGAGATCGTGCAGCACATCGGCCTTTCATTCACTGTGCCGACGCATTCGCCCGCCTCGACCAGAGCGCCGATCTCGCGGAGCTGACGAAAGATCCCGGTATCCGGTGCGCGCAGCACGCGCTCGCCCGCAAAGCCGCCGATGAGACCGGGAATGTTTGTGTTCGGCAGCGGCGAGCCGCTGCGGATGACGCGCCCGAGCGTGTGCCCGCGCATCGTCTCGATCGCGGCGTGACAGTCACGCCCGGCACAAAAGCCCGGCCCGACGCCGATGACGACCGGTGCGTCGGTGATTTTTGTGCCGAGATTCCGCTTCGCAAGAATCGCGTCCACAAGCGCGTCCGGCCGCAGCCAGAGGCGGCACGCGCCCTCCGGGTCCGGCAGGACCGGGATCTTTCCCGCCGAAAGCGCCGTGCGCACCTCGGCCTCTGTTTCGCAGCGGACGGCGGTCACGTCCTCCACGGTCGTCTCCCCAAGGCGGATGGCCTGAGAAAAGCAGACCGTCCGGCGGATGGCCGTCGGCTGGGGGAGGTCGGTCATGACCACGCGCAGACCCGCGCGCCACAGGCGCAGCGCAATGCCGGAGGCCAGATCGCCCGCGCCCCGTATGAGTATCAGCATAGTTGAAGGCTTCCTTTCTGTAATGCGCCGATGCAGACCGGGCAGGGGAGCTCCGCCGCCATGCGTCTGCCGAGCGCTTCTGTCTCCGGCGTGTCGGCCTGATTGAGAAAAACGCGCGTGTGCAGCGCCTCAAGCCGCAGCAGCCGTGCCGCCAGCTCCGGCGTCAGAACTTCGTCCGGCGAAACGCCGAGCTTTTCGGCATACAGCGCCGGCCGGTGCGCTGCCTCGCAGATGGGCCTTCCCAGTGCGGAGAGCCCGAATACGCAGATGGTCTGGTTTGCCTCGCGCGGGACGACCGGCTCGTGCGGTGCGTGCGCCTTGGCAGGCAGGCAGTGCGAGCCGTCCGCTTCTGCAAGCACATAGTCTGCCAGCCCGGCAAGCCGCTCAAAGGGCAGGCTTGGCGGGAGAAGCTTTCCGTTTTGCATGCCGGACGCAGTGCAGACGGGACTTTGCGCCTGAAGCGCCGCGCGCAGCGCAGATTCCGACGGGTGCAGCAACACCGGCATGTGCTCCGGCGGGAGAATGTGCGTCGTCGTGCAGACGAGCACCCGCGCATCCTCGGAAAGCACGCGCGCAAGCGCATACAGAAGCGTAGTCTTGCCGCCGCTTCCGATGATGGCCGTCACGCCGGGCCGGATACAAAGTGCCGCTGATAGTTCCATGCCGTTTCCTCCCGTGATTCTCTTTTCAGAATAGCACAACCAAAAATGCAAGTCAATCGCACGTTGACAGGTGCGGCTTTTTACGCTATGATCGAATTATGGAAAAGAAATTACGACCCGTGATCTCCATCCGCGTGTTCGCGGAGGAGAAATGCTTCGGCCCCGGCATTGCCGCGCTTTTGAGGCAGGTGCGCGAGCACCACTCTCTGCGTGCGGCGGCCATGTCGATGGGCATGGCGTATTCCAAGGCGTGGACCATCCTCAAGGCATCCGAGGAAAACCTCGGCTTCAAGCTCCTGCACTCCACGACCGGCGGCAAAAACGGAGGTGGCGCAACGCTGACGCCGGAGGCAGAATCCATTCTGAGCGCTTATGAGGACTACTGCGCCGCGGTGCGCGCATACGGCGAGAGCCTGTTTCAGGAGAAGTTCCGCGATTTTTTACTACTGTGACCCAAAGATCGAAAGCGGCTGCGCTCGAAGCGCGGCTGCTTTTCGATTTTTTACGGATTTGTCGTGCATCGGCTTGTGCAGCGCTTGCAAATGCGTGCGTTTTGGGGTAAAATAACCTACGTATGGCAATTTGCCGATAAGGAGTGACCCCTCATGAAAAAAATCGAAATTATGGGCTGCGGATACATCGGTCTCCCGACAGCCATTACCTTTACGCTCGCGGGCTATGAGGTCTGCGGCTTTGATATTAAGCCGGAGGTCGTCGAGCAGCTGAATGCCGGACACATCCACATTGTCGAGCCGGGCCTTCAGGACGCCATGACCGAGGCTATGGCGACGGGACGCCTGCACTTTACGACCAAACCGGAGTCTGCGGACGTGTTCATCATCTGCGTTCAGACGCCCTACCGTGAGACGGAGGAGCATAAGCGCGTGTCGGACATGCGCTTTGTGGAATCCGCCGCACGCGAGGTCGGCTCCGTGCTGCGGGAGGGCGGGCTGTGCGTGCTCGAATCCACCTCGCCTCCCGGCTCGACGCGCCGCGTGGAGCAGATCGTCTCGGAGGTCAGCGGCCTTGCGCCGGAGCGCTTCATGACCGCGCACTGCCCGGAGCGCATCATCCCCGGACGGATGCTCATTGAGCTGCGCGAGAACGACCGCATTGTCGGCTCCAGCCGTCCGGAGGCGGCCGAATACGCCAAGTCCATCTATGAAAAGGTCGTCACCGGCGGCACCATCCGCCTGACTGACGATCTGACTGCCGAGATGTGCAAGCTGACCGAGAACACCTTCCGCGACATCAACATCGCCTATGCAAACGAGCTGAGCAAGGTCTGCGACCGCCTCGGAATCGACGTGTTCAAGCTCATCGAGCTTGCAAACTGCCACCCCAGAGTAAACGTCCACACGCCCGGTGTCGGCGTCGGCGGTCACTGCATCGCGGTCGATCCGTGGTTCATCCACGAGAAGTTCGAGGACATCACGCCGCTCATCTGTCAGGCGCGTCTCGTCAACGACGGCAAGCCCGCGTGGGTCGCAGAGCGCGTTGCGCGCGATGTGAAGCCGGGGCAGAAGGTCGCTGTGCTCGGCATGAGCTTCAAGGCCAACATCGACGATACCCGCGAAAGCCCCTCGGTGCTGTTTGCAAATCTCCTGCGGGACAAGGGCTATGAGATCGTGGCCTGCGAGCCGTATATCTGCGGCATGGTCGCGGGGTATGAGAACCATTCGCTGGAGGAGGCGATGGCGCTCTGCGATTACGCCGTCATCACGCTCCAGCACGACCTGTTCAAGAAAAACCGGGCGCTCATCGCGTCCAAGCCCTATTATGACTGCGTGGGTCTGATGGAAAAATAAAAAGCGCGGGACTGCCTCGTTGTGAGGCAGTCCCGTTTGTATATACGCCGGAAGGCTCAATTTGTGATGCGCTTGAAGTTGCCCAAGGTCTCCGTGACCTCGGAGACGTAGGAAAACGTGCCGGGGAAGCTCGCGAGGATCTGCTGGAACTGCACGATCTGGTGGCGATTGACGATGCAGACGAGGAGCTTTTTCTCGCAGTGCGAGAACATGCCCTCGACGGGAATGGCGGTGACGCCGTGGCGCATCTGCCGGAGCAGCACCTGCGAGAGCTCGTCGGCGCGGTCGGTGACGACCTCGAATTTCAGCGCCTTCTTGTGGCCGCGCAGCATGCTGTCACTGATGGTGCTGCTGACATAGCAGTAGATGATGCACATGATGACGGGCTCAAACTTGCAGCCGTAGACAAAGAACGAAATGATGGCAACACAGGCGTTGAGAACGAAGATCACCCAGACAAGACCGGCCTCCGGCCGCTTGCTGCGCACCCATGCCGCGATCAGATCCATGCCGCCGGTCGAACCGCTGCGGCCGAGCAGAACGCCGTAGATAAAGCCGCTGACGGCGCCCGCCGCGATCGGCCCGAGAATGAGGGAGGTACCGTTTTCGGTGTGGTACTGGATGGCGGAGAGATCGACGCGCTTGAGCAGGAGGCTCGCAATGGAAAAGACGACGACGAACACAAGGCTGCGGATGGAAAAGCCGTTTCCGGCGCTTTTCCAGGTCAGAAGAAACAGCGGCAGATTGACCGCCAGCGACAAATAGCCGATGTCGATGTGCAGCAGATACTGGACCATGGTGATGATGCCATTGATCCCGGCCGGTGCGAAGGAGTTCGGAAAGACAAAGATGGCATAGCTCAGCGCCATCAGCACAGCCATGGCGGGGATGATGAGCCAGTCGCTCCAGTGGTTTTTGATGTTATGCATGGCAGACGCCTCCGGGGTTGTTTTCAGCGTGGACAGTATAGCGCCGCAGATGACAAAATGCAAGCAAAATTTCAAGCATTTTTGATAAATGCAGGAAAACTTTCTTGCGATTCATTTTCTTTCCCGCATCAAAGCACGAGAAGCACCATAGAAACGCGAAAAGCCGCGCACGGAGCGGCTCAGGTCCGTGCGCGGCGATCTGCTGAGGGAAAAAGAAGGACGCGATCTGCATGGAAGGGCGCGTCAATATGCGCTCAGACGCTGTAAAACGGCGGCGGTCTGCGCGCGGGTGAGCGGCTGCTTCGGCATGAAATAGCCCTTGCTGCCCTTCAGAATGCCGAGCTTCGTGCAAAGGCCCACGCCGTCGGCCGCCCAGCGCGAGATACGCGCGGCGTCCTTGTAGCCGTCAATGGAGCCGTCTGCCGAGGCCTTGCCGCGCATGACGAGATAGCGCGTCACAACGGTCGCCATTTCCTCGCGTGTGAGGGAGTCGTCCGGACGGAACTTGCCGTCATAGCCGGTCATCAGGCCGATGTCGTTTGCCCATTCGATGTAGGGCTTGTTGGCATCGCTTGAGGAGACGTCGCTCAGCGCGCTGGCGCGCTGGCGGCGGTAGCTGGAGGAGATGCCGCAGAAGCGCCCCAGCGCCGCGACGAAATCGCCGCGTGTGATCTTGTGGTTCGGCAGGACGCTGCCGTCCGCGTCACGCTCCAGATAGCCGTGATCGAGGCAGAACATCAGGGCATTGTAGCCCCAGTGCTGCTCCAGCTTTGACTCGTCGTAATACTCCGAGCCAGCGACGCCCGCGGGGAGGTTGATGCCGGTGTTTTTTGCATCGTAGTAGACCACGCCGTTTTCCGGCGTGATGCCGCGGCGGGTGAGGAGCTGCTCCACGGTGACGAACTCATAGCCCTGCGATTGCAGCGTGTCGATGGCGCGCAGCGCGCCGTTGACCGTCGTCTTGTACACGTCGTGGCAGAGAATGATGCAGCCGTCGTAGGCATTTTTCACGATGTTGTTGTAAACCGTGTCGGCGTTGCGGTACTTCCAGTCCTCGGGATCGACCGACCAGTAGATAAGCGGCGCGTCCACAGCGGATTTGACGGTGCTGTTCGCGTTGCCATACGGCGCGCGGACGTAATAGATCTGCTCACCGCCCGCTGCAACAAGCAGATCCCGCGTGGCGTTGACCTCCTTGCTGACCTGCTCGGCGGTCAGTGTGTTCAGATTCTTGTGGTTGTGCGTGTGATTTGCAAGCTGATGACCGCCCGCAACGATGGCGTCCAGCACGCCCGGATAGGCGGAAACGCGGCTGCCGGTGATGAAAAACGTCGCCTTGACGCCGCGCTGTGCCAGCGCGTCCAGCAGATCGAGCGTATAATCGCCGGGGCCGTCGTCAAATGTAATTGCCATCAGCTTTGCGCCGCTGTCCTGCGGGGTCTCGTCTGCCAGCGCGCCGAGCGGAAGCGACAGCGTGAAAACGGCGCACAGCACCATGCAGACCAGAAAACGGATGATCTTTTTCATAACAGCGCCTTCTTTCTATTTTGACACCATTTTACCATTTCTTCGCTTCTTCGGCAACGCTTAAAGTGAAAATTAAGAACTCGCGCCGCCTGCCAGAGTGTTTTGGCAGACGGCGCGTGTTTGAAATTTGTGTTATGCGACGGGGTATCCGAGCGCCTGCAGATAGGCGATGGTGCGTGAGGCATCTGTGGTCAGAGAGACATGGAAGATCTCGGGGGAGCGCTCCTCGATGGGCGCCTCCGGATCGGCATAGTAGTCAAAATAGAGCGTGATGTCGTATCCCTCCGTCTGCGTGTCATTGGAATAGAGCGGGAACTGGCTGCGTCCGAGCGACGAATCCTCAAGATCCGGCAAAACGGCGGTCGTGTACAGCTCCCACGCCTCCCGGCTGCCGAGGGTGCGGTCACCGCTGTAGTAAGAGGCAGCTGCATTTGGCAAGGTTGTATCCTCCGGCTCATCCGGATAGAGGTTGTACTGGATCGTGCAGGAGAGCATGGCCGTCTCGCGCAGTCCCGCCGGAACGGTCCTCGCCAGCACGAAGGGCGCCGAGTTATAGACCTGATCGAACGCATATGTGATCGACCCCGGCTGCGTCAAGTCGGTCGGAAGCGGGAAGCGGCGGCAGAACGTTTTGCCGTTTTTCAGCGCATAAAAGAGATAGACGCGGGTGGTGTTTGACATGGCGGACAGCTCCTCGCGTTCACGCACAAAGCGCTCATGCAGAGCGAGCACATCGGAGATGGCCTCGGGCGTTTCCAGCGGATACTCCATGCTGTCGTAGGTTTGCAGACAGACGGATTTGACCTCGTCTGCGGCGGGAATGCGGCGGCTGTAGCCGAACAGGTCGAGGCGCACCGCTCCGAAGCTGAGCAGCAGCACCGCGCAGCAGATCGCGAAGCTCAGCCAGCCGCCCCGGAACACGCGGACGCTTTTCGTCAGCATCATCCGCGCAGCAATGTGACCGATGAACGCGCCGAGGAGCAGAAGCAGCATGACGGCGTAGAAGTTGTAGGAAAAGCGGGAGATGCTGATGAGCGACTTGACGATCTGGCAGAACACAAGCGCACAGCCGAGCGTAAAGGCGTACTGAAACACCGGGCGCAGCCAGCGGACGGTGATGACATCGCCGCTGCGCTCCATATCGCGCCGGCGGAAAAGAAGCAGCGCAAGGACGCTGAACACGACGCCGAGCGCAGCCAGCACGATGAGATAGTGCCAGGAGAAGCTGTCGTGATAAGACGTGTCGAGACTGTAGCGATCAAAGAGCATGAAGTAAAGCGGGGAGAACACGACAAGCGGATTTCTGCTGGGCAGCGGCATGCCGTAGACAAAGGACTCCAGCAGCACCTGCACGATCATCTCCACGACAATGACGACGAAGTTCAAAATGAGGTACAAAATGGGCATCATCGCGGCGTGCCCCGAGACCATGCAGCACAGCGTCCCGAGACCGTAGAAAAACAGGAAGCCGAGCGCTGCCGCTGCGAAGAAGCGGAAGCAGTCGAGGGGCAGGGGCAGGCCGATCGCGGAGGTAACGGCAAGCGCCAGCAGCGCCGCCGCCAGATTCGGCACAAGTGCCGTCAGAAGGCCGGTCAGCCAGCGCGTGAGAAAAAGCGTTTCCCGCCGAAGCGGCAGCGCGGCATAAAAATTGGTCGGGACGCAGCGGAACAGCGATCCATGCAGCACCCACGCCAGTGCCGCGCCATATACGAACGGGGCAAGAGAGGAAAAGGCATTGGCGTACTCGGTGAGGATCGATGCGGAATGGTTTGTGCGCTGCGGGTCAAAGGAGGCGATGAGGTTGAGCGGCAGAAGCAGCAGCAACAGGCTGTACAGCGCCCACAGCGGCGCGGTACGGCGCAGCTCATGCAGAAAAATGGTGCGGTCAAAGCAGGATGTTCTTGACGTCATAATCGACACCTCCCAGTTCATAGATGAAGATCTCCTCGAGTGAGAGCGGCAGCAGGTCGCAGAGCATCGGATGGCAGAGCGCCAGCTTTGCGGCGATGTCCTCCTGATTTCCGCGCAGGATGAGCGTCTGGATCCGGCCGAGCTGCGATTGATGCAGGATCGTCAGCCCCTCCGGGAGCGGCTGATCGGTGACGAGCTGCGCTTTGACGATGTCCTCCTGCAAGGCGTCGAGCGAGCGCTCAAGCATCATTTTTCCGTGGTGCATGATGCCGACATGGTCGCATACGTCCTCCAGCTCGCGCAGATTGTGCGAGGAAACGAGCACGCTCGTCCCGTTCGCGCTGACATCGTCCATGACGATGCTCCACACCTGACGGCGCATGACGGGGTCGAGACCATCGACCGGCTCGTCAAGAATCAGATAATCCGGGCGGCAGGAAATGGCCAGCCAGAACGCGGCCTGCTTCTGCATACCCTTGGAAAACCGGCGGAGGGGCCGTTTTTCGTCCAGTGCAAAGACCTCGCCGAGCTGGCGGAAGCGCGCCTCGTCGAAGCGCGGATAGAGATGGCGGTAAAACTGCATCATATCGCGGATGGTTTCGCTCCCGCGGGCGTACAGCTCGTCGGGAATGCAGGCGATGCGCTGTTTGACGGCGGGATTTTCATAGACAGGCTGGCCGTCGATGCGCACGCAGCCGCTGTCCTGCCGGTAAACGCCGGTCAGATGGCGGATGACGGTGGTCTTGCCCGCACCGTTCGGGCCGACAAGACCGTAAACACAGCCGTCCGGCACGTTCAGGCACAGGCCGTCGAGCGCCCGCAGGCCGTCAAATTCTTTGACGAGATTTTCGACTTGGATCATGAGATCACTCCTTTTCTTCCAGTGGTGTTTCTTCGATGAGCGCGAGAATGCGTGCGCGGTCAAAGCCGAGACGGTAGAGCGCCCGCGCGTCGGCGAGCAGCCGCTCCACGGCCTGCTGCTGCTCCGGCGTCTGAAGCCGGCTCGTGTCGGCGGCAAACGAGCCCTTTCCCGCGATGGAGAAGATGTAGCCCTCGGCCTCCAGCTCGCGATAGGCGCGCTGGATGGTGTTGGGGTTGATGGCGAGCGAGGAGGCAAGGCTCCGGACGCTGGGAAGCTTGCCTCCGGCGGGGAGCGTCCCGGTCAGGATGAGCCGCCGCAGCGTGTCCTTGATCTGCAAGTAGATCGGCTTGGAATCGCGATAGTTGATGGAGATCACGTCGATGCCCCTTTCTAAACTGTACTAACTGTAGTAATACAGTTAGTATACACAGGACGGAGCAGCCTGTCAAGCCCTTTCATATTGCAAGCTCCCTTAAAACGACCAAGGAAGGGGCGCAGCCCCTTTCCTTGGAGCCATCCCCGGCAAAACCGGAAGATTTCCGAAGCTCATACGTCAAATATTTACCGCGCTGCGATATTTCCATATATTCCGGTTCGATGCGCCGCCCGAAGGGCGTTTTGACGACGGATAGTGTAACGACAAAATGCAAAACGGAACGACACGTTTTTTCAGGCGCGACAGCGCTATGAGACCGTTCCAGCGCCCTTTTCTTCCATAGCTTTTCCCGCAAGAGGGAAAAGCTATGGCCGCCGGAGGCCGCCAACCTTATGCGGAGCAAATATGCAAATAGGGCGGACGAAAACGTCCACCCTACAGCGTGTTCAAAATCGGGAGCGCCTGCGCTATACCGGCTTGGTGACGCCGGTACGGCGCTCCTTGGAAAGCCCGCCCGCCATGCTTTTCGTATCGCCGGAGAGGAAGGTCGCGCGGACAAGCGCGTCCTCGCCGTATTTCTCCCGAATGGCGTCGACGGCGGTGTCGAGCTTTTCCAGCCGGTCATAGTCATGCTCGTCAAAGAGGCTGTATTGCCGCTGTGTTCCGGAGGAAAGGCGCGTCACCTGCACGCCGAGCTGGCGCAGCGGCGTTTTTCCGTCCCAAAGCGCGTCAAACACCTGACAGGCCTGACGGTAAAGCTCTGCGGTGACGTTTGTGGCTGTGGCGAGCTGACGCTGGCGCGAGACGTCCTCAAAAGAGCTTGAACGCAGATGAACGCTGATACAAGCGCCAGCCTGACCGTCGCGGCGCATGCGCATTCCAACGGTCTCACAGAGACTCAGGAGCACCTGATGCCCATACTCGCGGTCGAGCACGTCGCGCGGCGTGGTAAAGGAGTTGCCGTAGCCCTTGTTCGGCTCTGCGACGGGGCGGACAAGCCCCGCGTCGCGTCCGTTTGCAAACTGCCAGACGATCTCGCCCTGCTTGCCGAGCCTTCGCCGCAGCATAGACGGGTCGGCGTTTGCAAGCTCTCCGATGGTGAAGATCCCCATCAGATTGAGCTTGCGCTCGGTCGCGCGTCCCACCATGAACAGCTCGCGCACCGGCAGCGGCCAGAGCTTTGCCGGGATCTCCTCCGGAAACAGCGTGTGCGTCTTGTCGGGCTTTTCAAAATCGCCCGCCATTTTTGCCAGCAGCTTGTTGCAGGAGATACCGATGTTCACCGTGAAGCCAAGCTCCCGCCGGATGCGCTCGCGCAGACGATCCGCAGCCATCACCGGCGGGCCGAACAGACCGGTCGTGCCGGTCATATCGACCCACGCCTCGTCGATGGAAAACTGCTCGACCGCAGGAGAATATGTCCCCAGCAGCGCGATGAGACTCCGCGAGGCGGTCACGTACAGCTCGTAATCCGGCTCGGCAACGACAAGATTCGGGCACTTCTCAAGCGCCTTTCCAAGCGGCTCGCCGGTCTGGATGCCGAATTTCTTCGCCGGAGCGCTCTTGGCAAGAATGATGCTGTGACGCGATTTTTTGTCGCCTGCGATCACCGACGGCACGCTCCGCAGGTCGAAGCGGTCGCCCATCACCTGCGTGCGGTGCGCCGCTGTCCATGATAAAAACGCGCTGTTGACGTCAATGTGAAATACGATGCGCTCAGCCATCAGCAGACCTCCCGAAATAAGACCCATTTGTGCGCGCGGACGGTATAGCGAAGCTCGTAAATGCGCTCCATATCCTCGACCACGGCCTTGCAGAGATAGATCAGCGCCTCGATCCCGACATAATCGACCCGGCGGCAGTCCAGCACCTCGCAGATCTGGACCGTATGGAGCATGTGCGAGGCGTCCTCAAAGCGAAAACGGAGCGGCTGCATGCTGCCGTCTGCATCGCAGTGCGCAATCATCTGGATCGGGATGTTCCGGCTTGGCATAGGCGGCCCCTCCTTTTGAATTTGAACGTTTGTTTCATTATAGCAGACGGAAATAGAATTTGCAACCACCAGGGCGTATCTGAAAACTGAAAATGTGCCCAGCAGCGAGGATTTTTCGCGCTGCGCAAGACATTTTTTCGCAGGAATACTGACGTATTTCAAGGAAAAATGACGAGGTGCGGTGTTGGCCTAGATATAGGGACAAAAACAGCGCCTCCATACGGAGGCGCTATGGAGCTTGTCAAAAAGTCTTTTTGACAAGCTCTCAAACGCGAACCGCGGGGCTGGGTTCGCGTTTGAAAAGGCTGCGCGATGTTGCGCGCATAATTTGTGCGCGGTTCGCGCACAAATTCCACACTTGCATCCCGTAGTGTGTTTTGTCCGATGCCGCAGCGTTCAGAAAAAGTGCC
>OCIU01000848.1_pt1 | contig 24203 bp, 20 predicted proteins | sample 1538471 | NCBI WGS metagenome assembly OCIU01 (sample SAMN04571693, study PRJEB22368) | human gut metagenome | biome: human gut; material: stool | host: Homo sapiens | place: Luxembourg | collected 2012-06-01 | reverse complement strand
ATTGAGAATGACAAGAGATTGGCTGCACTTAGAGAGTATGCTCAAACGGCTTGAATTCTAAATCCGAAACTTGAGTTTATTACATTATTGAATGTCTCCATAATTATTTATCTATCTCCGTGAAACGATTAAAAGTTTACTGAAAACTCCATCAGCATTTTTCTTCATATGTGCAAAGATAGTGCAAAACGAAGACAATACAAAATTAATGCAAGTTCATTTATCTGAGAGGGAAAAAAAATTGCTTACAAACTGAGTAAGTGGGACGCAAGCGATTCCCACTTAATCAGTTTGCCACTACTGCATGTCCATTCGTATAGAAGGGCACTGGCTCACAGCATCAACCTTCATCTCCCTCCATTCCACCTTTTTTAAAATAATGGTCTTCCTCTTTATAAGCATTCTGTCTTTCCTTTATGTATTTAGAGCCTTATAACTAACCATAACTTACTATGACTAACTGATGACGGAGTCAGCATGGCGCATTGTAAGTGCCATGTTTACGCTTCCTAAGTGCCATGTTTATGCTTCCTAAGTGCCATGTTTATGCTTCATAAATGGCATGTTTACAATTTTTATATAATGTCGGCTTTACCAGTCATCCTTCTGAATCTCATACAAAAGAGAAATATTTACTACTATAAGGATAAAAGATTAAGCATATCGAGAAAAACTTTTGCCTAAAAACGCAATTCATGATGAGTTTGTTGACAGTTGGTCGGACATGACAAAGAACAAATGCTGTAGCACCTATCTTACGATACTCCGTCAGTCTGGACTTCTTAATGAAAAGACCAATGAGCTGACAGCCATTAAGCTTGACGCAAGTGAGTTTGCATATTATATCCGTAGTGGTGAGGAGTGGTTCATGGAAGCCTGTCTTCTCTATCCTTATGAAATAAATGAAATTAAAAACAAGTTGCAAAAGATATGAAGAGCATGACTATGCCAGAATTGTATGAATATCTGTCATGCCATATTATCAGGAAGGCAGCATAACACACGACATCATGGTGCGTGGTTTCATAAGCAGCTTTATGGGTGCGCATAGTATATTGAATTGGGATAGCATCATCCTTAAAGTGCTGTTGTATGGCAGAGAATGTGAGAGCGATAAACAACGAGATTTTTACGTCAGGCTGCGAGCCTGCAAGGATGCGCAGGAGGCTCTGGGTAAACATCTTACTGACATCTTTGGCGTGTCGTATAATGATGACAGTAAAGAAAAGGTGGAATATATTGTGAAAGTCTTCAAGTACAACGCAATAGTACAAAACCTTGCTCCGATAGCTGCGGATAACTACAAGCAGACAAGAATAGCTGACAGTGTAGCCCTGCAGCATATGAACCGTATCCTGGAGTTGGCTCTCAGTAAAGAAAAGACAACAGAAGCCCTCACCGAACTCTTCGATGAACTGGGCAGCGAAGTGCGCGACGCAGACATCATACGTTGGTATGGAACGGATGCCAATTACTATTATCTGCCGGAAGCACTTTGCGTACCGATTATTAAAACCCTTTTGGAGGAAAAGATTAAAACAGAACCTGCGGAAGTTATCAACAGAATAGAGGATTTGATGCTAAAACATAGCGAGAACTCTATGATGACTGCCGTAATGGATTATGCAGTCATCGTGGCAAGGCTTTACGAGAAGGCTCTTACGCTCGGTTCGTTAACGCTCAATACAGCCGATGAGTATGTAATGAGATATGAGTCGGATTATTGTTTTATTGACCAATACTACCGTCTGGCTAACGAGACTTACTTTGGCATAGATCCAACATGCGAGTTGTTTGACGCAGTACAGAAGGTGAAACGTTGTCTTGACCAAAACTACAGCAAACTTTGCAACCGAATTAACCTGGAGTGGACCAGATGTTTGAAAGAAACTGGAGGGATAGGCGAGGTTCATCTGTTACGCCAACAGAACTTCTATGATGAGCGAATAAAGCCGATACAGAAGAAGGTGGCGGTTATCGTGAGTGATGCGCTCAGATACGAGGTGGCAAAGGAGCTTATAGGAGAACTGGCAAGATCTAAACATATTGCAAGTCTGAAACCAGCCATTGCTATGCTGCCATCCGAAACCAAATACTGTAAGCCATCGTTGCTTCCACATCGTGAACTGAAACTCTACGGTAAGGGCGAAGAGCAAGACATGGCTGTAGACGACCACATCCTCGACACGACACTGAAACGCTCTGAGCATTTGCAAGTCTATCGAGACGGTGCCGTATGTGTGCCGTTTGAAACAGTGGCAGAGTACAACCTGGAGAAGAACCGTGAGATATTCAAGCATCCGTTGGTGTATATCTTTCACGATGTCATTGACAAGACAGGACATGACGGCAATGCCAAGCAAATAGTGAACAGTTGCAGGGATGCTATCACCGAATTGAAAAAAATGATTCCCAAGATACATGCCTCCTACAACGTGACGGAAGTCTATATAACAAGTGACCACGGCTTCCTGTTCAACGACATAATGTTTACCGACAAGGACAAGCACAAAATAGAAGAAGACTGTCTTGAACGCAGCACACGTTATTATCTTACTAAATCGAAAGACGAAGTAAACGGTGTGGTTAAGTTTCCACTAAACGAGGTGTCGGGCATGGTTAATGTTAGCGATGTGATGGTGGCTGTGCCAATGGGTACAAATCGATTTGCGGCTCCATCGGGTGGTTATATGTTCACTCATGGCGGCGCGGTATTGCAGGAACTGATAATCCCCGTAATAACAAGCCGTCAGGAAAGAGACGACAACAAGCAACCAGTGGGTGTGATGATTCTCGACAGACGACTTTCGATGCAAGCCTCACGTCTGAGATTCAAGATGCTGCAAACAGAGGCTGTGTCTATGGACATGAAGGAGCGCCCCATAAGGGTTGCTCTGTATCACAACGATGTGCCGGTTACGCCAGTCAAGGATATCCTTCTCGACAAGACAGACCCGTCTTTGGACAACAGAAAGATACAGGTAGACCTCACACTCAATAAGAATATTGATGCCAAGGTACTGCAACTGAAAGTGTTTGATGCTACAGACGAATTGAATCCTATAATAAAGGAGAATGTGACAAACAACACATTGATAGAAAATGATTTTGACTTCTAATTTAGTCTTCAAGGTTTATGGATTTACAACAGAAAATAATGGACTGCTTCATAGGCAAGGTCGTCAGAAAAGACTTGGCGTTCCTTGTGAAGGGAGGGCTTCCAGTGCCTACATACGTGTTGGAATACCTTCTGGGTCAGTATTGCGCCAGCGATGACGAGGAGGTGATAAACGAAGGTATAGAGAAGGTGAAACTGGTTATCCAAAACAACTATGTGCACCGTGCGGAAACGCTTACGAACAGCCATCTGTTTGAGAGTATTCCTACATCATTCATCAAGGGTGCGTTTATTGACCGTATGCATCTATATAATCCAGGTTGGGAAATCAAGATGTTGAAAAAGAACAGTTTCTCTAAGGGGTATGGTCTTATCACAGACTACATAGCAGCCGTGTTACACGAGAAGTTTAGTCGATTCTCACTTAGTCGCTGTAGTCAGAAGAATCGCCGCTGCAAAGCGTTTAATGTTTCAATCACTAAAACAGAGGAATAATGGTGTAGGTAAGTCAACACTTATGGAGGCGCATCGTAAGTGCCATGTTTATGCTTTATAAATGGCATGTTTACAATCTTCATATAATGTTAAGACGAAAAAAGCCACCTAAATAGGTGGCTTGCAGGTAGTTATAAAAATGTTTGTTTTAGAGCTGTCCAGGGGGCTACTTACCGACTTTCTGTAATTTGTGAATGTAAAATCATAAAGGTGCTGCCGATTTTAGTGTCATCTCCACCCTTCACATCCAGCATCCCTACCTTTTAAAAAATGGCTTCATATTGTTTGATGATGTTTTTCCATGTGTAGTGATGGTAAGTCAGATCGGTCAAGTCACCATCATTTTGCTTTACGTTCATGCTGAGTTCTTTCAATTGTTCGGCATCAAGATAATAGTGAGCCATGTTGAAGGTGGTTTCTCTGTTGTATTCCACTCCGTAGGCCAGTATGGGGCATCCGAAGAACATGGCCTCCACCAATGAAGGATTGGTGCCGCCCGCACTATGCCCATGGACATACAAGCGGCAGTTTTTGCGCAGAGTATAGAGCACGTCAAGGTCGTAGATACTGTCTAAAATACGGATATTGTGTATCATGCCATATTTGAACCTTAAGTTCTTGCTGTAGCTGCTGTGGTTCCAGTTGCCGATAAACACCAGCGGCATACCGCTTTCGGCAAAGGCCTGCAATGTGATGTCGCATTTGTTTTCAGGCTCTATGCGGCATATCGACAAGGCATATCCTTTTTTGTTGAGCATATACTTGTTCAATATGCTGCTTTGTTTCTCCTCCGACACATTGCGCAGCACATGGTCTCCACCGTAGGCTATCAGTTCAGAACTTTTCCCATATTTTTCTTCAACATATCGCTGCATCACTTTGTTGTCGGTAATAATGATATCAGCGCACCTCACCGCCAGCTTTTCGCTCAGTTTGAGATACCATTTGGCAAATCCTCCCCATTTGGCACGGGTATGTTCCAAACCGTCAATGTGGACAATCAGTTTGTTATGGAAAAGCAAACGGAAAAATGGCAGGAAAACACCCCCTGAAACACCCAGAACAAGCACAGTGTCAAAACCTATGATGCAGCACATCAGCGACAATATATCGTAGAAAATGCTTTGTGCACCGTTGGCGTGGAATAGCGGGATATATCTCAGTTTGGCCCCCTTGAATGTCTTTCGTCTGTCGTCATAATCCTTTGCCGAACAGAACACTGTGTATTTGATGTTATAACTACAGTTCACTCCAATCAGGTTTTCCACCAGTGTCTCAAATCCACCGTATTGAGCAGGCACTCCCTGTGTGCCAACTATTGCAATCCGTTTCATTGTTTAATAATTATTGTTTTTTGTATTCTATTGGTTTACCGTATGCCATTCTGCAGAAGCGTTTCTATAGCAGAAATCATGTTCTTTGCACAGAAAAGCCTTGCTTTTTTCAGTGCATTGTTGGCCATTCCGATATAGTTTTGTTTGTCTGACAGCATTTCATGTATGCGCTTCTCTATCAGTTCCAAGTCTTTCGCATCAATCTTATATCCATCCTTGCCGTTTTCCACCAGTTCAGCCACTCCACCAACAGTGGGCACAATTACCGGTAGTCCGGCAGTCATGGCCTCAAGCACTGTCATGCCGAATGTTTCGATGAATTTCTCCTTGTCCGACAGGTTCAGCACAATAGAAGCCTTCATGTAAAAAGGTGTCGTATCGCTTTGCCGAGGATAAATCTTGAGGTTGGCACCATTGGTTGCTTTCCCGTGAATAGACTTCAGAAAACTGTTGATATTCTCCTGCGTTTCGTTGAGCACCAGGATGAAGCGATATTCAGGCATTCTTACAGCCAATTCAACAAACTCCCTTGTACCCTTATATGCTTTAAGCGAGGCAATCATGAGTATGGTTTTGAGGTTGAAAGCCTTTTCGGCATCAGGTGTCATTCGTTCCACAAAATCCTTGGGCAGCGCATTGGGGATTACCGTCATCTTGCTTGGGACGGCCAATGAAGAAGCCTGATAACCCGATACGCAGACGATTTCGTGAGCCAGCCGTTGCATCATCCATGCCAGCGTCTTGTAGAAAACTCCTTTCACAAACGCATTCTCGTGGTAATGATACACCACCCGTTTGCCCGTGAGTCGTCCTGCCAAAGCTCCGCCTATAGGGAGCAACGTGTTGATATAAAACACCACATCACGGCGGAACATCCATTTCAGTGCAAGGAAGAATGTATAGATCTGCACCACGGCATATCTTGCCATGGTAATAGCCGGATTGTTAGAAAAACGATAGAAATACGAATGTTTTCTGAAATTCTTCATGCCCTCCAGTTCATCCAGCACACCGCCACACGAAGACACCAAGTCCACGTTGTAGCCTTTGTTCAGCAACCCCTCCAGCACCATTCTCAGCACCTTGGGGCTTCCACTATAATCGTTGAAAAGATGGAAACAAACGATAGTTTTCATTCATTTAGATTTCATCAATGATATTTGTAACAATCATGGTTACATGGTTAATCTAGCCAAAAGTCCACTCCATATTTGCATCAGCCTGCAGATGTCGCCGTTTATTGTTCCCTTTTCTCTTATGGTAAAACGTGCTATCATGTCCAGCAGATAGCATTTGAACAGTTTCTTGTCCATCCATTTCCCATCCGGCGAATCAACATAAGCCATGATGTCCTGGGCTGTCCAGTGACGCTCGAAAATGAATGTCTGGATGAAAAAATGATATTTATCCAACAGGGGAGGGTAGGTCATCTGGGCATATTCCCAATCAAAGACAAATAGTTCGTCCTGCTCCACATACATGTTCCATGGAGTGAAGTCAGCATGATAAGCACAAAAGCCAACACGTTTTCCCTCCCAGTGCTTGACAGTATCTTCAACGGCATTCATCACCATAGCCTTGTCCACCTCTACGGGTAGCCAGTCGGTATGTTTTTGCAAAGTCGTGAGCACCCGACAAAAGTCGCTCTTTTCAAATGCTATTTCTTGCATGGTCGCTTCTTTCAGCCGTAACAGAAATTTGTCGTGTAGTATTCCCCATTCGTGTACCACCTTTGACTGACTTGTTTTTGTTGTACTTTGCACGAATATGCTCACCCCGTTGCCCAAATCTCCACAGAACAGACATTCGGGCACACTCCTTATACCTTTTTTATGCAGAACATTCAACAACTGTGCTTCATTTTCAAACAATGCGGCTATTTCACAACTGTCTGTAGCCTTGCAATACCCCAATATCCTGTGTCCTTTGCTGAGTTGAATCGTTATTTTCTGATGTACACAGGGTGTTCCGCAGAAGATGGAAAAATCCAATTCTTCCGTGTCAGTTACCTTCTCCAGCAACTTCTTCAAATTCCCATCAAATCTGCATCTGATTTTCTCCGTATGAATCAGACTCCTCACCATCCGTATCTTGTGCAGCATAGGAAATCCTCTTTTCATCCATTTCCCCTTCCAGCCGCTTGGCTGATATAGTTCCATTGCTGTGCGAAGTTTTTTGGCAGGCATTATCCAGATCTTTCCATCGGCATTATTGAACCGATAGAACAGGCATCCTTCATCGAGGTTAAACAATTTGTTGAAAACAGCAGTGATAGTCATCAAATGCAAAGGTTTATCTACGAACGATATGCTCGGGTAATCACATCTTTTATTTCGGCTCCATGGTGTTCCCAGCAGCATGTAGCGGAAGCATCTTGAGCTTTTTTGCCCATCATTTTTCTTGTCTCTACATCAGTAAGTCTCAACATCCCCTTCGTGATGTGGTCTATCACGAAATCTCTTCCTTTTCTGGGTATGATGATTGCATAGTCATGCGTGAAGTATCGTGTATATCCTGTTGTGTCTATGCATATCAAGGGTTTCCCCAATGCCATAGCGTCAAATGAAACAGTGACGGCTCCCTCCTTCAATGCTGCATTGATCACAACATCAGCATCAGCCATCAATGTTTTGTATTTCTCCATGGAAATCTTGCCTGTAAGCGATATATATTTGCCAAGCCCCCTGTCTTTGACCATCCTTTCAAGTCTTTCCTTGTCATAGCCTTCTCCTACTATTGTCACATGAATTTGGTCATTCTGCTTCACGGCGGCGTGGGTAGCTTCAATAATCAGGTCAAATCCACGCCAAGCATCCAGGCGGCCTATAGTGACATATTCGGTGACATCCTTTTTTCCCGTTTGTTTGTGGCAAACAGAGAGCGTTGCTTCAGCTGCAACATCGGTAAAAATGATGGTCTTGTTGGCATAAGCCGAAGGAATGAATTGACGGGTAAAGTCGGTTTTACATAATATCAGATTGGCATTTTTGCATCGTTTTTTGAATCCCATGTTCCATTTGCTCAACGAAGCTATTTGCCTACGAATCCTTTCAATGATATAGCTCTTCTTTCCGTAGTGTTTGCAATATTCTTCAGGTATGGTTTCCAAACCTCCTATGGGTCCCCATATGAAGAATTGCTTTTGTCCATAGCTGCTCACCTTCCACAATGCGTTTCCGTAGGTGAGATGGTGGAAAATCCTGATGTCATTCTCCTGCATGGTCCTTTTCACGATATGGTTGGTACACACCTGCCATATATTATAATAGGTACGTACGCCGCGCAAACCCTTTTTCCAGAAACGTGCCCATTTGGGCCAGTCGTAATACAGCCAGTGGATATTTTTATATGCGGGATGCTTGTCAATCCAAGGCTCGATGGTGTGCCGATTGCTTTCGCGTGTCAGCACCCACAGCTCGAAGTACTTCGACATCTCCAGCACCCAGTGCCATCCCACGCCAATCTCACTTCCCAGATGAGGCTCGCAAGCGTAGGCTGAAACGAAGATTTTCAATCGCTCCTTGTTCTTGCTTGGTGCAGAAGGTATTTTCATTTATTGCGTGTCGTTTAAAATGTAATCTTCCAGTCGCCGATGGTGCGCTTGTCTGCATCAAAGTTGATGCCCACCTTGACGATGGGAAGTCCACACATGGCAAATCGGGCAGGGTAGTCCTTGAGGTCAATCTGCTGCATGGCAGCAGCTGCCGACTTGTTTATTTTCAGTTCAAAGAGATACAATGCCTTGTCCGTGCGCATCACCATGTCCACACGGCCAGTGGGTGTGCGCACTTCCACATCGAGGTTGTCGTACTGCCCGAGTAATGAGAAAATAATATAGAGCATCTGCTGATAGTGTCCCTCGCTCGAAGCATTGTCGCAATAGGGAATAGTGAGCAGATACTTTTGCAGGAGTTCCAGTGCTCCGTCAAGGTCTCCTCTGCGTAGGAATACGCTCATTTTGGCAACCATGGTCATTCCACGACCAGATGAGCGTTGCACGTAGGCGGGAAGCAAACTGTTCATCAGTCCGATACGTACTTCGGTATTCGGAATATCGAGTGTGTATAGGCGTGATTCTCTTTCCTGCGCCTTGATGGTGAGATAACCGCTCTGGTACAGAAGAGGTGTGATTGTATTCATTTCCTCCGTAGGGACATCAAATTCCTCAGAAAGTGCTTCCATTGTACCAAGGTCCGATGGCAGAACATCAAACCTCCTCAGCATTTCAATTAGAAGGGTGGGTGTTCCGCTGGCAAACCAGTAGCTGTCTATACGCTTCTGGTTGAATGCTTTCAGGAGACTGTAGGGGTTGAGCATGTCGGGCGAGGGCCAGGTGAAGTGGTATCCGTCATACATGTTCTTGAGTCTGTGGACGGTTTCGTCCCGTGATGCCCCCTCCTGCACGGCGAGCATGTTGATATAGTCGGACATCTGGACAAGCAGTTCTTCTGTGGTGATGCCGCAAATGGCAGCATAGTCATTGTCCAGGCTTATGTCGGTGAGATTGTTCAGTTCGCTGAAGATGCTCAGTTGCGAAAACTTGGTGATGCCCGTGAGGAATACGAACTTCAGATAGGGGTCGCAGTCCTTCAGTGGACTGTAGAAATTGCGCATCACTTGACGGAGAATGGGCAGTTGCTCGTTCTCATGTACCACGTCCAGCAAGGGAGCGTCATACTCGTCGATGAGCACCACTACTTGCTTGCCCGTCTGGACGTAGACGTTCTTTATCAAATCCTTGAGACGTATATTTGTGTCTACCTTGTCGGATTGCAGCCCAAAGCGTCTTTCGTTTTCAGAAACAATGTCGAGTAGATACCGTTCCAGCTGTTCTTTTTCCATGTGCTTTCCCGATGCGAGGCTGAACCTCAGCACAGGATATTCCGTCCACTCCTTTTCCAACTGTTCAATGGCCAACCCCTTGAACAGCTCCTTTCTGCCCTCAAAATAGCTTTGCAGCGTAGAAACCAGCAACGACTTGCCGAACCGCCGCGGGCGACTCAGGAAAATGTAATTGCTTACATTCACCATCTTGTGGATATACTTAGTCTTGTCAACATAGAGATATCCACCCTGGATGAGTTTGTCGAATGTCTGTATGCCTACTGGCAGCCGTTTCAGTTGCTTCGTTTCCATGTCCATGTCAGTTATACGCTTGCAAATATAGTCATTTTTTATCAAAAATGTCTTATGTGTTGATAAAAACACAAGTTATTTTGCTGTTTTATCTTTCATCAGTTCTGCATAGAAGATAGCCCTAAATTGGCAGCCAACTATCCGGAAAATATTTATGTTCATAATTTGCTTGAGATTTGTATTCGTCTATCTTTGGCCGAGACACCACAAAACGTCCTCAAAAAAAGTATGTCAACATAAATGGCAAAGTATCTAAAGATAAATGGCAAAGTATGTTTAGATACTTACTGGGGATGTTGAGAACCATTAATAGTCACCTCAAATGCCTGTATTTCCATTTTCTGCGTAATTCAAGCAAGAAGGGGGAAAACATTGCCATGAGATTGCTTAATCTGCTAAATGCTCCTGGCATAGCCACAGCAATTTTTGTCAAGAAAAAACGTCTTTCACTATAAGGTAATACAATCTCTTGTATAGCTTGCCTTTTTGAAAGAAAATCATCCTTACAGGTCAAGAAGTTCCTTAATCCTAAACCAAAAACGAATTCTCCTATGTTTTGAATGCTTTGTTTTATTTCATCACCACATTGAGCAAAATCACTGGTTGTCAATTTATACAATCTCATTCCACATCGCAAGGTAGAATACATGGTCTCTACTGATTTATACGATGTCATAGTGGTGGATGCATCATTCTTCAGATAATGGATAAACAGTATTGGTTGATACTGTGTCCTTTGGGCTTTGTGTACTAACCTGTGGACCCAGTCGATATCTTCAATACGCTCTTTTTCATCGAAAAACAGTCCATTATCAACCACAAGAGAACGCAGGAAAATGAATTTCCAGGGAGCCCATGGAATGGAGTTCCTCAATATCTGCTCATCACCGGTCAACACCTCATGATGTGGAAAGTTGTGTTGCAAAGTCTTGTTCACCTTTCCCGGACGCTCGTAGGTACAATCTACAATCAGTATTTCCAACTCAACTGATTGAAGATGATCATACACCTTGGCGATAGAACCAGCATGAAAATAATCGTCTTGGTCAATGAATATGATGTATCTGCCATGAGCTGCCTTCATACCCGTATTTCGACCTCCTCCTTGACGCTTATTGACTGTATGCTTGATAATTCTTAGATTGCTATGCTTCGTGGCTTCTTCATCCAGCCACATATGCGTATCGTCAGTAGAGCAATCATCCACACAGATGACTTCATAGAGGGAAGGGGACAATGGTTGTTGCCATATACTCTCCAAGCAGATTGACAAATCATGTGACAACCCATTATACACAGGAATAATGATTGAGAAAAATGGACTATTCATAATCTTACGATAATCTTTTCATATTCTTCTTATGTTGCCTCTCAAAGACTATTCGCAGAATTTTCGCTACAGCCTCCTGAGGTGTACCTTCATTCATCACCTTATAGAACCCTGGCTTATCCGCCAAATAGTCAATTTTCTGGTTGATTGCCTCAATGCCTTCCCTATTCAACTCGTTCTTTCTTCCCAATATGGTATCCGTGTGCGCAGTGAGCAAGATGTTATAATCCAAAGAAGGTATGAAGCATCTACCCCATCCATAAAGGAACTTCAATGGAAGATAAATGCGGCTGCGACGGCTATCACAAATAATATCCGTATAATAACGGTCGAAGATGGCAAGTCGGGTGATGCGGGTTACAGGCTTCACCCGCAGAAAATAACCCAAAAGGTAATCCACGGAATAATAAGCCAACCGAAGCAATGAACTCAGCATACCTGTTTTCGCTCCACGATGAGGCTTTTCGTAGCTCCTGTCCACCTCTTTCTTTATGCCCGCACTATGTGCCACTTCACCCAGATTGCCGAACAGCATGGGACGGAAGTGAAAATAGACATGTGCCTTGCGGAACACCTCCCCAAAGTTCTCTATCATCAAATCAATAACAGTGGTTTTACCTGAACCGTCAGGACCGGTAAAGCCAATGGAAAAGCCTGTATTGGAGCAGATGTAATTCCTTATGAAAGTCCACAGAAAAAGGAGAACGTTTCCGATGGAATCAAGGGACCGCTGTAAAAAATTAGCAGCAACGGCTCGCATCACTAATATATGGCTATCTATATTGTCACATTCTTCAATCGAATTGACACGAAAAACCGCCTTGATCTTTTCCTTTACGACCAAGCTCTGGATTGTTTTCTCTCTCATCCATGCATATTTATCGGGGAACTGACTTCCCACTGCACGATTATAAAGATACTTGTCGAGAAACTGATACTCAACCTCCATATAATAAAGGAAACCGTTGAACTGTCGATGCTGAACGAACTCACTGGCATCCATCAATAATATTCCCCATACAGATGTATTAAAGAAGAAATCCCATTGCACCAGTTCGACGTGTTCACCACATGAGAAACCGCACACGTATGTAATGAGCCGGTCACTATGCAGATAAGTGATGATTTTCCACCCTGAGGAATCAATCAGTTTTAGCAGTTCACTTTTCAGTGCGACATAACTCTTCCGTGTGATGATGATATCAATATCGCGACTCTTGTTATTATCGGGAAGCCCCTCAAAATTCCTCAGAACAGCATAGTCCGCATTATCATTGAGTAAGCCTATGACATCCGAAATATGTTTAGCCGAAATCTCACTCATACCATTATTTTTTGAACAAACCAGAGTTGGCAATCAATTTGTCTATAATATAAGAAGGGTGGTTCCACACACATTCAAATAGAAGAGCTAAACCCCTGATTATTTTTTTTTCTCTGATGTAGAAAACGCCATTTCGCAAACAGTCTGCGGCATGGGAGTCTTTTTGCAGTCGTGCCCGTTCTATCTCTGAAAGCGAATTATAGTAGTCGATAAACGAAATTTCTTCCACCCCCCTACGACGGCGACGCAAATTTACCTTTACATATTCCATCTTGATAATCATATTAAAATGGCTTGAAGATAATCCTTCTGATTTACGATAAAGATAAAGAACCTCGGGCAGCACTATAATATACTTTCCTTCCGCATACAAATCACTAAGGCGTGTCCAAAGGTCTAAATCTTCACAAAAATCCCTATAACGTGGTTTCCCATCTGGATAACCATCTAAGGAAAAGCCACCTACTCGAATAGCAGCCGCACGATCAAACATAGTTTGTATGGGAAGATAGACTCGTTTAGCCGCTTGTGCTCTTTTCAAGAATTGTGCCTTTGTAGTGTTACCAATGAACAGGCCACCTCTCATTTTCTTACTTTTTGCGTCTATAAATTGAGACCATGAGCTCACAGCAATCAAATTCTCATCATTCGATAAAACCTGATATTCCTTTTCAAGAAGCAGAGGAAGAGGCAGGTCATCCGAATCAACAAATATCAAGTATTTGGTTTGAGCGTGATGTAATGCAAAATTCCGTCCGTATGCAATACCTTGGTTTTGAGCAAGCTTCACCAACTCATATTGACGCTGTTTCTGCTGAAAGAACCGCTCCACATATTCTACCGTTCTATCCGTGCTGCAATCATCCACCAACAAAAGGTGAAAATCTTGCATGGTCTGTGCCATGACGCAAGAAAGCGTTTCTTCGATATATTTCTCCGCATTGTACATGCAGATGGCAAGGGTTATTTCAGTCCTCATATTTCTTTTTCTGAACCGTTGTCAACACTAATTGCTCACCATAGTTATTTTGAAAATACCTCACACCTGTCATAATCATCAAGCACCCCCATGCATAATAAATATTACCAAGTGTGAAACCAAGAAGGATCAAATACAGCAATGTTTCAATGCTGAAAAAATGACGTATGACACAAGAATAAATAAACACTAAAGATATGATAAATGCAATAAGACCATATTGGTCATATATCTTTGTGTCTGTTCGCTTCCACCAGTATTTGTCCTTTTCCATGCTTTTTTTTCCTATCCAAGTTTCAAGTTGGGTGACATCGGTCTTTGTGAAGACGTTCATCACGGGAATTATTCTCGTTGCTCCGCTGCCATCGGCAGCCATGGCCTCTTCTGCGCTGCCTGTTGATGCAGCTTCTGCCAGTGCTACAGCACGGTCCATTTGTTTCAATTCCATTGACTGCCCCAACATGAACATTCCGATTATCAACGGGATAATATAGATAACAGTTTTACGTGTTATGAAGTAGAGGCTCAGAACTCCCATGCCCACAAAGGCTGTTCCGCTTCCCATCATCAGCATGCTCCAAAGAAATGAGAAGGTCACAATACGTTGTTCTGGGCTGAACCATTCTTGGAGGCTGATTCTTTTACCTTTCATAATTTCCATACATCTAAGATAGCCGAGCATCGTGAATGTGAGAATGCGTGCCGAATGGCTGGGCTCCAAAGTCAAGGAAGGCAGTTTCGTTATGGATAGGAAGAACTGATTTTGGAGATTAAGCAACGGCATGTTGCGAAGGCCTACCAGTACACACATCTGTTGTCCTATCAGCACCACTGCATAGGCGATGATCAGATACTTGAGAACCTTCGTAAAATACTCCAGCGTGAATGTGCCTTTTACAATAAAACTATAATAATTGATATACAATATCAAGTACATGCCCAAGAAGCCCAAGGTGGAGAATCGCATTTCACCTTTCAGCAAGGACAAGGTATAACATACGAGCCAATAAATTGCAGCCAGAACGAGTGCCTTGGTGACGATTGGCTTCTTGGCAATGAATATCAACGGACAGAGCCCCATGAGGGTAATCTTTACAGGACTAAATGGACCTTGCTCTATGGGAACAAACATGATATTGAAAAGTACCAGCATGATTGTGGCCAGCACCTTGTCCTCATAGATAAATTTGATTTTTTGTAGAATCCACATTTTTATTGTTTATTTCTTTGCATGATGCTTCTTACATAATCTCCCGTGCAGAACACTGCCAGCTTGCTTTTCCAACCAATCGTCTTCATGAAATGATTCCAAAAACCCTGGTAGTTATAATGACGCTCAAAATAAAGCCGCGAGGAAATCCATACCTTAAATCGTTTTCGAGGATTTCCTTTGGTGCTTTTGACATGTCGATGAACCGCCTGCAAATTGGCTACATAGTACATCTTGAATCCAACCTGTTCCACCTGCTTAGAGAGAATGGCTTCTTCACAATAAAGGAAGACCTGCTCATCGAAAAAGCCGATGCGTTTAATGAAGTCCATGCGTACCATCAGGCAACAACCGCTCACTTTTTTACATACATGCGAGGTTCTATAATCCCCTATGAAATCGGGAGTTTCCTTGAAGGAACGTTTCAAAATGACTTTTACCCAGTTGAAACTACTTTGCCAACCCTTCGGATCAGGCATCATCGGATTTTGATGTACTAATTCCGGTGATGTAATGTCTGTAGCCGCAACAGCAACCACCTTCCTTGCCTCCATCTCCTCAACCAGTCGCATCACATAATCCCGCTGCGGAAACTCCATGTCGGGGTTGGCGATGAGGGCATATTCATATCCCTTATTGGCGGCATAGCGCAAGCCGATGTTGTTGCCTGCATTGTATCCTCGATTCTCTGCGGCCGCAATAAAAGTACAACCCTGCTCAGTAGCCAATTTCTCTACAGCCAAGGCATCCTCTTTACGTGAACAATTATCCACGATGATGATCTCTAACTCCATACCCTCCTGTTGTTTCAGGTCTGTCACACACTTGCAGCAGTCGGCACTGGAATTGTAATTAAGGACAATGACAGCTACTTTCATTATCACATTTCTTATTGGGATACAATCTTCCAATCTACTATCGTACGCTTTTCCGAATCAAAGTTGATACCCACCTTAATAATGGGAAGTCCACACATAGCGAACCGACTGGGATAATCCTTCAAATCTATCTGGTTCATGGCTGCCTCCACACTTTGATTCAATTTCAACTCGAAGAGGTATAATGTCTTGCTCGTGCGCATCACCATATCCACACGACCAATAGGTGTACGGACCTCTACATCGACTATATAGGTATGCTATCTTATCTACATAAAGATATCCCCTTCGATGAGCTTATCGAAAGTCTGTATGCCTACAGGCAGCGGTTTCAGTTGCTTCGTTTCCATGTGATCTGCTTTTTATTCGGTAAAGGTAGGCATTAAAGTTTAGATACCATGCGATGCTGTACAAATTTCCGATAGAGATGACCTCGAATGCTCCCCGACAATTGACGTAACCTGAATGCTGGATCAAGCAGACATCGTGGAATGGTCAGTCTCAGACTTCCTCTGTCATAGCCAGTGACATGATCGCCCAGAAGCAACAAACGCACCAATTCTACCAGTGTCAACCGCTTCACAAAAGGCGTATGATCATCAAACTCACTTTGCTTTGACAAGGGGGTAATATCCAAATTCATAGCAGGATTACCCAAACAGGCAAATGTGCATTTTGCCCAGTCTCGGAGCATTAGCTCATCCATTTCTTCTTGAACCTGCATCACTGAGCCAATGGCTTCTATAGCCGTCTGATTGGCTTGCGTGATAGGCGTATGACGAAATTCTTTGTTATCGGCAAAAACAGGAATCACCTCTCCGTTTTCTCTCTTTTGGTAGGCTATGGTAGAGGGATAGGGCGAAGCCGAGTAGTAATGCTCCAGCAATGCTGTAGTTTCCGTAGAAAGCTCTTCAGCTTGAAAATAGGTCGAATATCTACCAGCAGAAGGAGGAAACACATCTCTTCTGACACCATAATAGAAGAAGTGCAGATCCTTTGCTCCGACTCGTCGAAGGATATGATTTATCATCAAACGAGATGTACCCAACCATCCCACATCCACAGCCGCACAGGCTTCGCCATCAAACAGCCCTTCCTGACGGAAATAGTCCAACAACAGACACAACTGTTCTTGTGCCCGCTGTTCTAATAGCGGAGTGAAATCGCTATGAAAAACCTTCTGGAGGAAATCTTCCTGCTCTTTGATATTATTTACCTTGGAATAGGGAAATTCAATGCCAAACTTTATACGCATCTCTTCACGGGACGTACCTAAATGCCGAAGCCGTTTATCTATCGTATCGATACGAACAAGCGTATGATGATCGCTTGCCGCCAAATAGGCATACTCATCTTCTCCACAAAGATAGGGCAAGAGTAGCGACCGTCTGGAAACGAAAAGGTAATGCAGTTCCAACCCTTCAGCCTCTTTGGATAATGCCTGTGCAGCCTTCAGCAAGATATAGCTGTCGCGTGACAGGAAATAGAGTTTTCGGATGCCCATTCTGCGTGCCTCACGCAATACATAAATAACGTATGGCAGATACGCTGGAACAACGAAGTCAGCAGCAAAACCAGCAAACTCGTCTTTCTCCTGCTCCAATCGATAGCGTCTGGAAAGAGCCGCCATAGCGGGAGACACTTGTACACAAGCGTTTTCAACATCATTGTAGGATGTATTAATGTGTACAGCACGAATACCTTTCCTACGGGCCATCTTCACATCACTACGCAGGTTATCACCATAATGCAACCACTCCGAAGGATGCAATGCTTGACGCACCACCTCATAGAGCGCACCAGTATCTTTGCGTGCATGTTGTTCACAAGAAACAAACACAGCATCTTCGGCCTGGCAGCATCCATAGCTTTCCAACACTTGTCGTAGGAATTGACTACTAAGATACATATCACTGATAAACGCAATGCGGTATCCTTCCGCTCTCCGCTGTTCTATCAGCCGACATACGGATGGATTTAGAATGAGCATTGCTCTTTCAACAGCCTCTTCCGCTTGCATCATCCCTTTCTTGTCTATTCCTGAGAAATAAAGAAAAGAGGGATCTATACCATCATATTTATCCTCCAGCGTCTCCCCTTGCGCATTTCTTCGCCATACCACAAATGCCTCCTGCAGATCCATCTCCTCAGGAAACAGATTCTCAGCCAAAGCATTCCACACCGCTTCTGGACGACCACAACGGCGCAACAACGTAGTGTCAAATATGTCGAAAGAGGCTAATCGCATTGTTTTTTTAAGTTAGAAAAAGCATCGGCAGAGGAGTGCAACGGCCCTATCATATCGTGAGAAATGAACTGAGGGAATAATATCCCTGTATACCTTCTTGATTTTGCGCATCATATCTATCGCCTTGAAAAAATGTCCGGTCTTTATATACATCTTTGCAAGTCGTATGCCTCGTATTACTGGGCTACAGATATTATCGGAATACAATCTCTCATAAAGGTTTGCATTATTTTCACCTATTACATATTGGGCATATAGGATTTCGTATTCACGACTGTCTGACAAAATCTTCTTCATAGGATATGTTGCAAGCACTATGGCAGATGAATCTTTACATGACAGGTTTATGTTCCATTTCTCAGATAGTACAGAGACATGTTCCTTCATTTGTTCAAGTGTATATCGGATCTCTTCTATTCTGAGATTGTATCTTTCTTCCGTACAAGAGTATGTGGTATATAGATAGTTTGTGGCGTTAACCAATCTTATCTCCGAACAATATTGCAAATATCTCAAATTAAAAACCAGATCCTCTCCAAGTCTAATATGTGTGTCAAATGACAACTTATTTTCCTGTATTATTGACCATTTATAGAGTTTTCCCCACGGGACGGTGGAATAAAGCCTATGGAAGTGTGTAGAGTAAAACTCAATCAGTCCATCTTTCCCTACATATCGTCCCTCTGATAGAGTGAATGTATGGTTACCAGTATCTTTATACCCTCCGATGATTAAATCTGCATTATTGTCAAATAGTTCTTCAATATAATCTTTTGTAACAAGATCATCTGCATCAACAAATGCCACATACTCACCAGCGGCATATGACAATCCTCTATTACGTGCAGCACTTACGCCTCCATTCTGTTGATGAATCACCTTCACGCGCTTGTCTCTTGCCGCATAATCATCGCATATCACACCACAGTTATCAGGCGAACCATCATCCACCAAAATGACCTCGATATCCGTGTAGGTCTGTGCCAACAAGCTGTCAATGCACTTATGGATGTACCTCTCAGCCTTATAGATCGGAACAATAAACGAAACCAAACCTTGATTCATCATATATGCATCAAAAGTGAACTTATAGGGACTAAACCTCCTCCATCCTCATCATCTCCCATCCGCAGAACTGGATGATGTTTTATGTAGTTGTGTACCTTGGCGAAGCGCTTCTACACTCGGAGCTACAGCATGGCGGTTAATCTGTTCCACAGCTTCATTCCACTGTTTCTGAGCCTTCTCTTCGGTATAATCTGTTTTAGAGAGGTATTTCAATTCAAGAATATAACTATGATTCGACTGGTAATGCGTCATGTTGGGCAACAGGAGAAGTCACAGTAGCCATACTGGAGTTCCAGTTCGGGAGCTGGGATATAGAAAACATTCAGACTTAAATAGGCAAGGAAGAACCCCTGAATAAACTATGTGCACACCATAGCCATCATTTGCCAAACGATTAGCATCTTCATATACCACCTTGTAGCCTCCTGTAGGACCAGCGGTAGGGTGGGGAAATAGAAAAACTACTCGTTTCATCATGCTGACCACTTATAGTATACTTTCAAAATGAGCTATCCAAGTCGCAGCTATTTTATCCACATCAAATCGTTTGACACTTTCAATACCCCTCATAGCCATGCGGCGACGCAAATCAACATCATCCATAAGCCTCCTAAGCTTATTCACATAATCATTTTGGTCAAATGCCTTTACACTATAGCCATTCTCTCCATCTACGATAATATCATCCAAAGCTGCATAACTACGATAGGCCATTGGCACACATCCATATTGTTGAGCCTCCACCAACACCATACCCCAACCCTCTGCGACAGATGTCATACAAAGAATGGAAGCCTTGGCATAGTATTCGGTAGGATCGCAAAAACCAACCACATCAGCGTTCTTTATATGATATTGAGCAATTATTCTTTTCCAATAGTTCCAATCTCCAGAGCCTAAAATCTTTAGTTTCCAGTCTGGATGGGATTTATTTATCTCCATCCATATTTTGAGCATATAATCAAGCCTTTTCGTATCATATCCCAGTCTTCCTACCCAAAGGACTATCTTTTCTTTAGGGATAGTCGGTAAATAGTTAATTGATTTCATTGGATTATTTAGGGACAAGAGTTTTCTTTTAGTAGCATAAGGCACATAGTTTATAAATGAATCAATGTAAGAAGAAGATAGCAAAGCAACACAATCAGAATGGTCATATATGTCAGTATACAATCTCACCAATTCATTATACTGCTTTCGTTTAGCGAACAACAAATATTTCACATAGAGAAAACCATCAATAATCCATCTCTTTATATTGCTTCCATTTCGCATTTTCACAAAAAACGAACGAGCCAACACCTTCTCCTCATGGGCTATGTCGAAATGCACCACTGAAACCAATTTGGCCGATGTATTTAAGGAAAAACACATTCTATTAAATTCCGGAACCTTAGGATGTTGATGTAGTACGATCTGAACCTTTCGTTCCATGATTGTTTTGCGAAAGAAGGAAAGATTTCTATCCGAAAAGAGATGGTTGTTATCTGGAAAAAACAGTTGTTCTATACCATCTACTTCCGATTTACGCAATAGAGAAGGAGAGTAGCACAAAAAAAATGCATTATGCCCACACCGAGTCCATTCTTTGGCTAATGAAATAGCGACTCTTTTATCTCCTCCTATATATTGAGGATATGGATCGTTACTAGTGATTAGGATATTCATAGCTTTTGATTTTCGAAAGAATTCGTTGGCAACTATTCATCCCACTTTTTCCAGGAATCATCATAGATATTAAATTTCTTTCCACGCAATACGTGTGACCAGACTATCAATTTACGTCTAACTTTTTCTTTCAACGGCTTGTTCCCTCTCCAATGCTTCCAAGGAGAAATGTCTCGGTAATGCTCCCATTGTTTCCTGAACGGATAATCTGGTAGATACCAATCCCATGGTTTATCAGGTGTACAATAATGGATGATGGCAGGACGTTCCTGAAGGAAAAGGGTTTTATCATACCCATGAATCGCTGAGGTGAAAACATAGGTAAACACATTATACCTGTGAGGAAGAAATATCTTTTGATTACCTAATACCGCATTTAAAGCATCCTGATCGTGATATAAACACTTATCTTGATTCTCAAATACATAATCAAATAATTTATCCATGATATGATGTTCTAGCCAATAGGCAACATTAATCATCATTACACCGGAATTAAAATAACCCCATGAAACAGGATACCCTAATCTATCAATATTCTTTTTTGCTAATTGAATATCAACGCTTTCTTCACATACACCTAATGCTACAGAACTTATATCAGTCATATAGAGTGTTTTAATAGAGTCATTGATTAAAATATCACAGTCAAGATAAAGAGCTTTATCTACATGGTAAGGGAGGATATAAGGGATAAGGAAGCGATAATAAGCCACCAATGATATATGATCACCCACGCGGACAGGACAATACTTGAATATCTCATCATTCACCTCGCAAATGTGTATTTCTGCATCATAGTTGTTTTTCTGCAACAATTTTGAAAACAATTTTCTACTGCGCAAATTAAGTCCTTTTGTTAATATATATATATCAACATGACTATCTCTGTTGTTTTCTAACAACGAAATCAACATAATGCCACACAACGGCACATAATTATCATCCGTAGCGCAAACGATATTCATTAATTGATTTGATTTATCTGTAATCATACATATGCAAACGATTGATAGATCTTTTTCTTTTAAAAAGGCACAATTGATATGCTAAACATTTCACTGCTTTATACAGAAATCGTGTCACTCTAAAGGATTGAATAATAGAGTTGAAAAACAAGGTATCTTCATCCTCAGGTGAAATAAAGTCTGGAAATATTTTTTTACGTTGTTCCAGGCGTTCCAAAAACATTTTGTCTGTTTGACTGATACCTCCTTCTTGCGAAATTGCAATAATTAATGGGACAAATTCATAGGAGGCATTATTGTATAAAATGGCACTAACAAACCATTTCCAGTCTGCAACAATTTTGCAATCTTCATCATACAATCCAACAACCTGAAAAGCACTTTTGTTGATGAAAGCTCCTTGATGAGGCAGTGTATATGAGAAGAAATTATACCAGTATATTTTACTTTTCATCATAGTTGCTTCGTAACAACTGCCATTAACACTCCCTCCCATAACATATCCATACAATATATCTGCTGTCCGTGGTATACCAAACACTCCAGCCAGAGTCACCTCATACGCAAAGCAATCTCCGGAATTCATGAAGTTCAGATACTCCCCCTTGGCTCGCACGATGCCTTTGTTCATGGCATTGTAGATGCCCTTGTCTGGTTCGGAGCACCAATAGGCAAACTTGTCTTGATGTTGTTCAATGAACTCACGGCTTCCATCGGTTGAGCCGCCGTCAATGACAATCCATTCATAGTCGGTGAAGGTCTGGCAAACCACGCTTTCGTATGTCCTCTTCAGTCCCTCCAGATTGTTGAGGTTTACGGTGATGATGGATAATTTGACGCTATTCATAGGCTTTATTCTTTAAAAATCAGCAGATAAACGATGAGAGAGTATTTTTTTTCTAACACTTAGCATTTGTACAGCTAAAGATATCACTATTCTAAAAAGATATCGAGTCAACCTGAAAGAGTTAATAATGGACATTTTATAGAGATTCATTGTGTCCTCTTCGGTCAAAAAATCAGGAAACAAATCAGTCCTCATTGTTATCATTTCAGATTCCATATCAACAGTTTGACTAATTCCACCTTCCTGCATTATCGCTACTTTATATGGTATAAATTCGTATGATGCTTGATTATATAAAATAGCCGTAATAAACCATTTCCAATCTGAAATAATCCTAAGCTGTTCATCATACATACCCGCTTTGGCAAACATACTTCTCTTTATAAAGGCTGCTTGGTGTGGCAATGAATCATAGAATAAATCATACCAATAAAACTGGTTTTTCAATGTGCGATACCAATGAAACCTCCCGTTTAAGTGCCCCATCATCACAAAACCATATAAAATATCGGCTGTCCTATCCTTAAAAAACACCCCTCCCAACGTCTCTTCACATGCGAAACAGTCTCCAGAGTTCATAAAATTGAGATATTCGCCTTTGGCTCGCATGATGCCTTTGTTCATGGCATTGTATATGCCCTTGTCTGGTTCAGAACACCAATAGGCAAACTTGTCTTGATGCTGCTCGATGAATTCACGGCTGCCATCGGTGGAGCCGCCGTCAATGACGAGCCATTCGTAGTCGGTGAAGGTCTGGCAGACCACACTTTCGTATGTCTTCTTCAACCCCTCCAGATTGTTGAGGTTGACGGTGATGATGGATAGTTTCATGATGGGATATTGATTTCTTGATATGATGGGGTGATTATTCTGCCAAATATTGTGGAAACTACGTCCCCTTATAACTTGTTTCTCATTGAAGTCAGAAATCTCACCATTTAGGACATTCGGTTGCTCTTCAGTATGGTGTTGATTACCCGATGTGTCATGTCTTTTGCTCCTTGCGTGAACAGGAACAGGGTGATGACATATAGCAGGACAAAGATGGCAGTGAGTGACACGCAATAGCTTGTCCATTGCATAAAGTCGTGATAGGGGTCGAATGGGAGGAGGCGTGAGCTGTAAGACGCTATGCCAAAGGCAATGGCAAAGCCGAGCCATGTAAGACCAACTGTTTGCCAATAGTGCCATATAGAACGTTTGAAACTGGTGCGATAAAGAAACAGGGGCTTCCATATCACGATGATGGGCACTAAACTGGCTATCTTTCCAATCAATATACCTGCCAACCCCCACTGGATGCACGAAAAGATGGTGACGCTGATGTTGATGATGCCCTCCACCCATGCCGACCAGGTGTCGTGAAAGTTGCCACAGGCTGTGTTGAAGGTATCCACGGCACCGCGGGAAAGCATGATGAACGCATTGACCAGCAGCAGGATGAGGATGGGATGGCTGAGCAGGTATTCTTGTCCTAACCATAGATAAATGAATGGCTGGATGCCCTGATATATGGCAAATACTACGATGCCCGCAATGACATAATGCGTGAACAGCATCTCGCCAAACACACGCTGTATTTTTTCCTTGTCGCCCTCGG
>OCIU01000842.1_pt1 | contig 24279 bp, 27 predicted proteins | sample 1538471 | NCBI WGS metagenome assembly OCIU01 (sample SAMN04571693, study PRJEB22368) | human gut metagenome | biome: human gut; material: stool | host: Homo sapiens | place: Luxembourg | collected 2012-06-01 | reverse complement strand
ATCAATCAACTATTTTCCCTAATCACAAAAGTTGTGTCCGAAAAAAGGGTGTGCCCGGTTGAGACAGCCTCTTTTATTGATTATATCATTCAGGATTTTTGTCTGCGAAACACTACTATGCTTACTGCCAACAAGATTAGTATAATTCCAACAGCGCTATTCACAGTAAAAAGCTCTTTGAATACAAAAACTCCGATTACAACAGCCGTTAATGGTTCCATTGCACCCAAGATGGAAGTCAGTGTAGGTCCGGCATATTTAATAGCTTGTACTAAAGTTATATTGGAAATAGCCGTAGCCGGTAATGCCAGCCCAAGAATAATCAGCCAGGTATATCCATCCGACACAAGTTGAAGTCCGGAAGTACAATAGGCGCCTATGAGGTAAAAAATAGTTCCCAACCCCATAACATAACAAGTCAATGCCGTAGAGTTTATTTGTACGGCCCGCGTTGTCCGCACTCCAACAATATACCCTGCGTATGAAAAAACAGAAACACAGGCAGCAACCAAACCAACCATTGTATTTCCACTTTTCGCCTCCAACTCTCCCAATGAAAGTAAAGCTGCTCCCAGCAAAGACATCAATACTGCAAGTATCACCAAGAGGGACTTCTTCTCCCGGAAGAAAAACATCATTGCCAAAGCAACAGCCAACGGATACATAAAATGTATGGTAGAAGCCACTCCGCTAGCTATATTCTGATAAGCAATAATCAAACTAAATGAAGTAACGGCTCTCAACAAACTCAACAGAAAAACAACTCCCCAATCTTTTCCAGCCAATCGAAAATTGCAACCGGATAACCAACCAAACACAATCAATACAATCGACGCCACTCCCCAACGATAAGAAAGTACCTCGAAAGCCGAAAAACCGGCTAATAGCAAAGTGATAGAAAAAAACGGAGCCAGCCCAAAAGTGGAGGAGGATACCGCTGCATAAAGTATACCTTTTATACGATTCATAGATTCAACCAAATTTCGCTACACAAATGAAAAAAAACGATGCCCATTTGTTTCGTTGCTTTATAAGAATGTAAGTTCGGGATAGATGACAGCATAAACAGTATTGTTGAGGTAATTTTGGAAAGGCTGAAACGAGCAAGCGAATAACTATTCTATCTCCTTGATTCGCTCTATCTGGCGATTCAGAACTTCATTAGAGATTAATCCTCTTTTTAATCCTAAAAGCAAAATCCTTGCAACTTTTACTGAATTTCAGTTAGTTGCAAGGATTTCTTGAGGTTCCTGGCGAACCTCTTTTTCTTTATTTTCCTTATTTATTAGATAAAACATTATTTTTGTAATATACTGAAATACAATGAATTATTTATCACACAAAGAAAATAGAATAAAATAAGATAAAAGTTTGTAGTACCAATGTAGTACCAAATCAAAAAGAATCTCTATCTTTGTAGTACCAACTTATAAAAGTAAAAATATGGGTGCAACATTCATTTTAAGAACTGACAAAAGCGAAGGATATGCAACCTTATACGCTCGCATACAAAACAGGGTTCCAAAGGTTAATATTCGGGTATCTACCGGATTAGAGGTTGATATAAAAGAGTGGAACAAATCTTTAACAGGAGCCAAAGCCCTAACAGCTTTCAGGACAGGCAAAGGAAAAGAACTTTACCTTAAACTAGATGCTATTTCATCAACGATTGACGCACTAATAAAAAATGGTGTAGCCATAACTTCCGACATGGCTAAAGAGCGTATACATGAGATAGTATATGCCGAGCAAATAGCAGCCGAGAAAGAACGTGCCGAGGCCGAAGCTAAAGCCCTAGAAGAAGAACAGGCTACCAACTTCAACGACTTCATAGCACAATTCATTCACGAATGCGAAACAGGAAAAAGGAAAAAGAAGGGAGGAACTACAAATATATCTCCTGGAACAATCAAAAGCTACAAAGGCTTTCAGTCCCAGTTTAAAGCGTATCAGGAAACAAGGCTAAAGGTTATTGATTTTGAGGATCTGACAATAGAGTTTTATAATGACTTTCGATCATTCCTCACAGATAAGGAATATTCCCCTAATACTATTGCCCGGATGGTGAAGATATGCAAAACAATCTGTTATGCAGCCGAACAGCTTAAACTAATGGATGCGGCAAACGTCCGGTTTGGTTTTGATGTGATCTATAAAGATGTTGATAATGTCTACTTGACTGAAGAACGAATACAGGAACTTTATGAGTACGATTTATCCAATCGTCCGGCATGGGAAAAGATAAAAGATGTGTTTGTAGTCGGCTGTCTGACCGGGCAACGAGTAAGTGATTATAAGCGCATCAATTCAAAAATGATAGTTACCCTTACCGATGGCAATAAGTACATCAAACTTAAACAAGAAAAAACCGGAAATATCGTTTATATTCCTCTTGATTATCGTGTTGCAACTATCCTTGACAAATATAACGGTACACTTCCCAAAGTCTACGACCAAAAGATAAACGACCATATTAAAGAGATTGGCGAGGCTTTAGGATGGACGGAAATAGTAGAGTTAGACGAACAACGGGGAGCAATGGAGTATACAGCAAAGAAACGTTTCTGCGACCTTCTTAAAACTCATACTTGCCGAAGAAGCTTAGCAACCAATATGTATAAATCCGGGGCTTCATTAAGTTCTATAATGGCTATCACTGGACACAGTAGCGAGCAACAGCTAAAAACATATCTCAAACTGGATGAATCGGAAAAGAGTATGATAGCAGCCAAAGAGAATTATTTCACGAAATTACGAATAGCAAAGTAAAACTCTTCAAACATGAAAGAACTTTTAAAAATGCTACAAGATATATCTGATTTATATACAGCATTTGGAAATAGCAAAATTCTTCTAAAAATCAGGGAAGATGCCATTTTAAAAATTAAATATGTAGATGAATATGTAGAACCTGTATGGGGTGATGATATTCAAAGAATGTTTATACGTTGGGCTGAAAAAAGCAAATTTAGAACAGAGACATCTAATGAGCCATTGCTTTCTGATAAAGAACTAGAAAAAGCAGTGAATAAATATGGAGCAAATTTAACAGAAGACTCTGATAAAGATTTTATAATCAATGTTGAAAGTGTAATGTTTGCGTTGAATAAAGAAGACCGAAATATTTTTTCCAAACGGTTGTTAAAGAAAATGACTCCACTAATACGTAATGAATTTAATTTATTATTTTTGGGTACAATAGGTTTATACATTTACAAGCTATACAACGATCAAGAAGGAGATATAATCTTGGAACGTGTAAAAAAAGTCCAAAGAATAGTTGCCTTCGTAAAGAACTCTACCAAATCATTAATAGACTTATTTAATGATTTTGACATTGATATTCGCTATATTATCTCTGAACTCGAAATAGCAGATACGGATCTTTGCCTTCTAAAAAATGACCTCTTATCTTCCTTAGAGGAAATTACAAAAGACTGGACGTTGATTTATACACCACTAATAGATAAGATTTATAAAGAATGTAACGATAATCAATGGGTTGGTATTGCCAAAAACGATTTTATAAAAATAATAAATGGCAGTGATCCCAATCTTCAGTTAACTATAAAAAAGGGGGAAGTAAATAGAACTAAAGTAATCTTCCGAATGATAGGAAACAATATAAGCGATAAAAACACTAGACAAGAATGGATCGAAAGAATTAAAACTCATATATTTGGCGGAGTAGATTTCATGAAAGCAACATTACGAACGGACACATTAAGCGGAGGTTACAGCGAAAAAGACGCCCAATTTCAACAATTTATAGAAAATTTATAGCCCTTCCCTAATTTCCCCAATAATTATTTTAATAACGCATTGATATTCAACAATATTGATGCGTTATTTCCTTATTGGGGCATAATTCCCCAATAATTCCCCAATATATCTTTGCACTTGAAGATAAGGGCGTGCACGCCTTCCTTCATAACAATTAAAATGTATAAGTTATGAAAGAATTAAATTCAGCTCAACAGGCGCTTATATTAAGTTTCTTCTCTCCATTTGTCGATATAATTGCTGACAAAGTGTCCGAGAGAATATTGTATGCGACCGAAAAAAAAGAGCCAAAGTTCTACACCCGAAAGGAAACAGCTAAAATCCTTCATGTCACCTTACCAACATTAGCGAGAATAACAAAAGACGGACTTCTTGTCGCCAAACGTGTAGGTAGTAGAATCCTTTATGAAGCGGATGCTATTGATGAGGCAGTAAAAAAACAAGTGGTATTCAAATATCGGAGGACATGACTATGAAAGAAAAGAAAAAGGCAGCCTCCACGACTGCCAATCTCCAACATAGATCCGGAAACAAAGATAGCAAATCATCTCGAATAATTCAACAGGTACGATCTATTTTCTTATCTGGCCGGAAAGTAACGGCAAAAGAAATCAACGCTGAAACAAATTCGAATGATGCCAGACGTGTAATCTCCACCCTCCGTAATGATGAAGGCTGGGATATTAAAGACGTTCGTCTGGACGATAGAAGAAAACTATATTGGTTAGAGCCGGACAAACGGCAAATGTCTATTGATTGGAAAGGAGGAAGCAATGAGTAGAAAATCATTTGTACTTTATACAGAATGGGAAAATACATTTAATAGACTATCAAATGAACTTGCAGGCGAACTCATTAAAGTAATATTTGATTATGTCCGTACTGGAGAAATACCACAAATTGATAATGCCGTGGTAGATGGCGTCTTTTCAGCTTTTCAACCGTCTATAGACCGTAATATAAGCAAATATGATGCAGCCATTGAACAACGCAAAGAAGCAGGAAAGAGAAGTGCCGAAAAACGCAAACGAGATGCAACGACCGTTGACGAGAGCAAACGAGATGCAACGACCGTTGACGAGAGCAAACGAGATGCAACGACCGTTGAAAGTCGTTTACGGACGTCAACTGTAAGTGATAGTGTAAGTGATAGTGTAAGTGATACTCTCTCTCTTAATGGAGAGAGTGTGAGAGAGGGAGCGAATAAAGTTTTCGATCTTCAATCAATCAAAGAGCAACTACTATCAGATGAAATCTGGAAAGAATCCGTTTGTATGCAATCTACTTTAGGCGTGTCTTTCATTTCTATGCTTCCCGACCAGTTAGATAAGTTTATAGCTTATATCGTTTCAATCGGAGAGGAACGGAGTATATCGAATATATCGGATGCAAAGAGAAGGTTTACTTATTGGTGGCAGAATCACGGAAGAAAGGAGGTACAGGATGAAAACAAACAAGTCTACACCGTCCCCAATTAAGGGAATGCCGAACGCACCCGAAGCAGAGCAGGCTGTTATCGGTTCACTTCTTAGCTTTGGCGGTGACAAGGTATTCGATTGAACAAAGATATGTTTTATGATAACCGGTATGCTGTATTGTATAATGCTATCCAGTCGCTTTATGCAAACAATAAGCCGTGTGACATAGTATCGGTATCAAATGAAATCCGTTCAATGGGTAAGATTGACGAAGTGCCACTCCATTTCATCGCAGAAACTTCCAATTATGGGTATGATTCATTTCATGTTGTAGAGCATGCCCTGATGGTAAAGCAGAAATACCTGCAACGGAAGGCTATTGAATTATCCCATATACTCCAACAACAAGCCTATGACGACACGGAAGATATCGGCGATGTCCTTTTCAATGCAGGGAAAGCCTTAGAGCAAATGCAGCAGGATTTAATCGGGCAAAGTGAATCCCAGTCATTTAAAGACATTGCACAATCCGCATTAAAAAACATAGAGAGGAAGATGGGGATGTATAGCAGCGGGCAGCAGACAGGGATAACAACCGGATTACAGGACCTTAACGATATGAATTCCGGTTGGCATGGTGGCGAGTTGATAGTATTGGCTGCACGTCCGGCCATGGGGAAAACTGCTGTATCTCTACATTTTGGAAAGTCAGCAGCTATACAAGGTATTCCGGTAGTCATTTTCTCTTTAGAAATGGATTCTGTCAGCCTGTATGAACGTTTCATTGCTTCAGAATCCAATGTACACCCCAGCAAATTAAGGTCCGGAAATATAAGCCAAGATGAGCTACTGCAAATAGATAAGGCAATAGGAGGAACTTTATACAGCTTACCGATAACAATAAACGATAATGCGGCTATAGGTATGAGTTACATCCGTGCGATGTGTCGTTCATATCATCAGCAAAATAACTGTGGGATGGTGATAATAGACTATCTACAGCTGATAACCGAAAGCTCAAATGGGACAAGAAACAGAGAACAGGAAATAGCCCGGATGTCCCGGGAAGCAAAGATTATCGCTAAAGAATTGAATGTACCTGTTATCCTTCTGTCACAACTCAACCGGGAGGTAGACAAGCGACAGGATAAAAAACCTATTCTTGCAGACCTCCGGGAATCGGGAGCCATTGAGCAGGATGCAGACATGGTTATATTCGTTCATCGTCCGGAATATTACGGAATCAGTGTCAAGGATTCATCCGGGCATGAGATTTACAACTATGGTGAATTGATTATAGCTAAACATCGAAACGGTTCTGTCGGAACTGTCAAATTCAAACATGACGGTTCCCTTACAAAGATATTCGACTACGATACGCAAGGTTATACAGAAAACAATCCTTTCTAATGAACATTGGTTTTATTGTCTAAGTATTTAGTAGATTGAGAAAGATGAAAACAATAATAGATCATAATCCGCACATTGCACTATCAGACCTAAAAGAGCTGTTCAGGCTTTCTGAAGGATCGGCAAGTTTTACTGCTAATGGAGTACAATACACTATCGTTTTTTCGCTAGAGAAACAAATATGCGTCTTTCTATGGGAGTATAATGGGAAGAAAAAACAGGAGAAGATAGAGTTAAGAAAAGAGCCCAGTAATTTAGGACAGGGCTATGTGTGGTATTTTGTTTGTCCATGCACAAGGCGCAAATGTCGAAAACTATTTTTAGACGGGAATATTATAGCAAGCCGGTACGCATTTAATCACGTCTATAGCATCCAAATGGAAAATAAGCAAAATATATTCTTCCGCAAGTTAGGCAAGTTGGATGATCCTCGCAAGAAGTACGGGAAACCATTATACCGGGGGAAAATAACACTCTACGGTAAAAAAATACAGAAGTACAGGAAAAGACAGCAAATCATCAATGAAAACATAGGGAAATATATTCCTTCATTCATGTTCAATAAAACAAAGAAAAATCTATGAAACTAAGAGAATATCAAAATAACATCGCTATCCAGGCGGCCAATAAACTAACAGCTTTCGGATGCTGCTACCTATCGATGGAATGCCGGACAGGGAAAACGCTCACGGCTTTATATGCCGCTGATAAATTCAACGCAAAAAGTGTTTTATTCATCACCAAGCTAAAAGCCATCCCCAGCGTAAAAAACGACTATATCGCATTACAACCATCTTTCAAACTGGAAGTTGTCAATTTTGAAAGCAGCCACAAGGTGACAGGAAAGTACGACCTTGTGATAATTGATGAGGCCCATTCACTGGGAGCATATCCCAAGCCAAGCAAGCGTACACAGGAGATAAGGACCATTTGCGAAGGTTTGCCCGTGCTTTATTTGTCCGGTACACCTTCACCCGAAAGCTACTCACAGCTGTATCACCAATTCTGGGTATGCAGCAAATCACCGTGGAAAAGCTATAAAAGTTTCTATAAATGGGCGAAAGAGTACGTATACACACGGCAGAAGAGAGTAAACGGGTATCTCATAAACGACTACTCATGCGCCAACAAACCAAAGATAGACAATGATACTAGAAACCTGTTCATCTCTTACTCCCAGGAACAGGCGGGATTTGAGGTGAATATCAACGAGCACATATTGCAGGTACAGATGAAAGACAGGACCGGAGAATATATCAGGAGATTACAAAACGATTTGGTTGTAGACATCAACGGCTATACTGTTCTAGGAGATTCACCGGCAAAGCTTTTGACTAAATTACATCAACTATCTTCCGGGAGTGTAATTTCCGAGAATGGCGAGCATTTGATATTTGACAGCAGTAAGGCGGATTTTGTGAAGAGCTATTTTAAATACCGGAAAATTGCATTGTTTTACGTGTACCAATCCGAAGCGGAGTTATTACAGTCTGTCTTCCCGAACTGGACGGATAGCCCGGAAGAGTTTCAAGCCTCATCAAATAAAGTCTTCATATCGCAAGTTCGCCGGGCACGTGAAGGTGTGAGACTTGATACAGCGGATGCTTTGATTTTCTTTAATCTCGAATTTAGTTATCTATCATACGAGCAAGGCAAAAACCGCCTAGTTTCAAAAGAGCGCACCAGCCCGGCAGATGTTTACTTTCTGTGCTCTGACTGCGGGATTGAAAGCAAGATACTGGAAGCAGTACACGGAAAGCAAGACTTTACACTTTCGTACTATGGCAGAACTAGAAAGTAAAATACAGGCTCGCATCATCAAACGGTTAGAGGCAGAAGGTTATTATGTGGTTAAATTGATTCTCACAAATAAACCGGGTATTCCTGATCTGCTATGCCTAAAAAACGGGAAAGCGTCGTTTATCGAAGTGAAAAGACCGGAAGAAAAGCCCAGACCTTTACAAGAATACCGGATGAATGAATTAAGAAACCTAGGTTTTGAATGTGAAGTAAGAAAAGAATGAACTACCGAAATTTGACAGATAAAATATATTCAATTCAAATAAGGCGATTTAAGCTATTTACTTTTGCGGGATAATAAGATATTCATCTTTGCGGAGAAAATTGCTTAAACGCAAAGATTATGCCGAATAAAGGCAATTAATAGAGTATTGCTCAACTAAATAAATTATTAACCAATTTAATTTTTAAAATCATGAAACAAGAAACATTTTTCGGAGTAAGAAAAGACAGTGAAAAACATCTTTACGTGAGAAGAGGTGATAACAACGAAGTCCTTATCACTAAAACAGTAAACGGGGGATCCGTAACGGAAGAGAACACCGTACACCTAAATGCGGAAGAAACCCGTAAATTGGGAATTCAGTTGCTAAAATTAGGTAATGAAGAACTGCCAAAATCTGGAATAGACCTTAAAGCCGAATCTTTCGTGGAAAAAATCACGGTATACAGAGGAATAAACCCGGACGAAACACCGGCCAATCTCGCAGTTATCACCATTGATGAAAGTGATGAAGCCAGACAAGTAAGGGAAGATAGCGGAGAGGAACCCGGCTTTTCCATTGAAGGGGAAGAACTGGAAAAACTCATTTCCGCACTGGCAAAGATTGTATAATTACTAACAAATTCAAGACCAGGCAATGAGCATTAAAAATTATACAATAGAAGATGTCGGCATTGGATTAGGGCTTTGTACCGACAAAGATTTTATTCCTGTTTCATACGCTGAAGGGGAAGAGCTAGCAAAACACCTACGTCGCACCATCCCGCTAAAGACTAAGACAATTATGTATGAACACCCGGATGCGGGATTGATTGAGATTCTCCGGGAAGATGCTATAAAAATGCTGAAAACATTAGATAACATCTCCTGACACTAAGATTGTATAACCAATATCGGGCAGGGATGCTTTATTGATTCTCTGCCCGGAATAAACCTATAGGATTTATGAATAAAATAAAAGAAGATGAATGCTACGAATATTATGAAGCATTGTTTGAAGGCTACAAAGTTAGCTTTAAAGTGGAGAAAAACATCAAAGAATCCATTATAAATCTTTTAATGATTGAGGATCTAAACGATGTCGATAATTTGCACCTTGAGTATATCAGAAGTTTTAAACTGAATATAGCGATGCTAGAAGCTTTCTTTAAAACAGATGAAGAACTGGATTATATTACTAAATGGAAAAAGGAACACCCCGGCGAAACGTTTTTCTATGATGAAATGATGAAAACGCTCAAAGAAGATATAAGGTCAGCCTTAGCTACTTTAATTGAATGCCAAAAAGAAGGGCTAAAGCAGATAAATAAAGACGTGTCTAAAGAAATCTTCAAAGGCAAAAACTTTTTGCAATAATGCTATAATAAAGCAAACCACTTCTCATTTTATAACCTGCCCGGTGAAGGAGCCGGGCACTAAATTTAATTAATATGAACGAATTAAAAATTACTGATGTAGTCGATCAGAAGGCGTTTGAGCAATTAGAAAGACTAAAATCCGAACTTGACAGCACTTTTGCGGCTTATAAAAAGGCTGGGGATGCTATGGCGGAAGGACTAAAGATAAAACCGGGTCCGTACAGCGAACTGATAAGCAAGGCCAAGGATTATTATGCCGCTATAGAAAAAGTGTATGCTCTGGAGGATAAGATAAAGAGAATACAAGAAGAACAGAAGAATGTATTACTACATTTAAATGCAGAAGTTCAAAAGCGGGTTAAGGCTATTCTTGATGAGGCTGCCGCAAATGACAATCTTAAAAAGGCAATAACCGCTACCAACACCACCCGTCAACAAAGTTCCTCTCTTATAAGCAAAGAAGCCTCCGAAATTGAAAAATCGAATATCGCTAAACGTGAAGCTTATCAGGTAGACCAAGAATCATTAAAGATAGCTGATAGTATACTAGGAACTAGGCAGCAAAATATTGTCCGTCTAAATCAACTAAACAAAGAGCTAAAAGCTGTTGTCGCTTCTCAAAAAGATTTGGAAGAGAAAGAAAAGAAGGGGTTGATTACATCAAGCGAAGCGGGTAAACAACGTTTGGAACTCGTATCACATGAAAGAGAATTGAAACAGTCTAAGCAGGAACTTAACAGAATCTTAGTAAATGAAGAGAAGACTATTCAATCATCGGAAGGAAGCTATCAGCAATTATCCCTTCAACTTGAAAGGATGAAAATTGCCTACAAACAAATGAATGACGAGGAGGCAAAATCCACTGGCGGGACCAAACTGGCAACCGAGATACAACAACTTGACACCTATCTGAAAGAGGCATCATCTTCCATGGGAGAACATCAAAGAAAGGTGGGCCAATACGAGAATGCCGCCAAGGGACTAAGAAGCGAATATAGAAGCATGATCGAAGAGATAGCTCTTCTAACATTGCAATATAGAGCCTTGACAGCAGAAGAACAAAAAAGTGCATCCGGCAAAGAGCTTCAGCAAAAAATTGATGAAATGATTCAAAAAGCTTCGACCCTGAAAGACGCTATGGCGGATGTACAAGATTCTGTTTCTAAAGGAGCAAGTGATACGTTTACATTCGACGCAATATCACAAGGAATAGACGCCATTGTGTCAAGTATGGGAGCAGCTACCGGAGCCACCCAGTTATTAGGAATGTCGGATAAAGAACTGGAAGAAATACAAACCGACCTTCAAGCGGCTTTTGTTATCAGTAATTCGATTATCAGGATTCAGACAGCATTACAAAAGCAAAGCTCTTTGATGAAAGGTGTGGCCGCTATTCAAGAAGCTGCATTGGTTAAAGCTACAAATTTGAATACTGCCGCCCAGGGGAAAAATATCATTGTAACCAAAGCTGCAACAGTTGCGCAAGCGGCTTTTAACCTTGTGGCTAAAGCAAATCCTTATGTTCTTCTAGCGATGGCATTAGTTACTGTTGTAGGGGCTTTGGCATTATACGCAAAAGGAACGGCAGACGCTTCCGAGAACCAAAAACGTCTAAATGAATACGAAAAAGAATATAGAGAATATCTCGAATATAAATCTCGCACTTTAATACAAGTCAATGATGAAAACATAAAAGGCCTTCAAAGAGAACTAGAAATAGCTAAATCCCGAAAAGCATCACTTTCTGAAACAAGGACTTTAGAAGATGAGATATACAAAGAACGTCTCATTAGAAATAATAAATTACTCGGCTTTTATAGTGAAGAAGTCCACAATATAGATCAAAACAAGGACAAATTAGAACAATATAAGGATCAGTTAAACAGAGTTTATCAGGCTATAAGAGATGAACATAAAGAAGTGTCTATTGATTTAAATTTAAACGGGAAAATAAGCAAAAAGAAAGTCCAAGACGCAAAAGAGTTACTCCAGCAAAAAATAAATGAAACAGAAGAAAAAATACAAATTGGAGTTGAACTTGTTACGGAAAATAAGGACCTGAAATCAGAGCAAGAAAGAATTAGAAATCAAAGAATAGAAGAAAACAGGCAAATTGCAGATAAAGAAAAATCCCTTATTCGAAAGGCGGAAGACGAGAAGGTTCAACTAATCGGAGACGGCTTCACCCGTCAACGTCTACAAACAGCTGCATCTTTTCAACGTAGAATAGAAGATTTGAAGCAACAACTGAAAACAGAATCCAATCTGACAGTCAAAGGAAAGCAGGCAATCAACGATCAAATAAAAGCATTAGAGCAACAACAAGCCAAAAACTTGGAAGATATAAACCGTAAGCAGCAACAAGCCGAACTAGAAGAGTATCGACGTACGCAAGATGTTGCCATCTCCATACAGGAAGAAGGGGTTGAAAAGAAAAAAAAGATTGCATGGGTTGAGTACGAACGCCAGGTTAAAGATCTTCAGGACCAAATAATGAATGATGACACTTTAACGCCCAAGCAAATAAAGTATCTTTATGACAGAATCAAGCTATTAGGGGAACAATACCAGAAAGAAAAGGCTCAAATAATCATAGATGAAAACAACCGCCTTGCAGAAGCGGAAATTTCCAATCTTAGTACCAGTGCTTTAAACGAGCAAAATATTCTTGACAAGAAATATAAAGAAGGGAAAATAAGCAGAGAAAACTATGAAAAAGAAAGCCTTGCTATCACTGCCAAATACTCAAAAGAAGCTATACGGCTACAGATTGCTCAAGCGGAAGCCGAGCTTGCAGAACTAGATGTCAATTCAGAGAGGGCGAAAGAATTGCAGGATGCAATAGATAATTTAAAAACGCAACTTGATAATTTGAATATAGGGACATTTGACGAAAAAGACAAAGCCATTGCCGAATTTACTAATGCCCTCCAAAATATGCAAAGTGTAGCGCAAGATTCATTAGGAGACACGGCTGACATCTTTAGTGCCTTCACTGATATAATCAACAAGTTTACAGAAAGCGGAGTAAGCAACTTTGGGAAATTCTGGGAAGAGCTTGATCCCACCGAGAAAGCTAGTATGATTCTTCAAGCTACCGCCCAACTTATGAACGGAATAACCTCTATTATGACATCTGCCTTTGATGTTCGTATTGAGCAAATAGAAGAACAACAGGAAAAGAACGAGGAAGCCGGGGAAGAAGAGAAAGAACGTATTGAAGATCTAGTTAATAGCGGAGTTATAACTAAGGAAGAAGGTGAATCGAGAAAGAGAGCGGCAGAAGTTAGAACCAAACAGAAGCACGATGAACTGGAAAAGCAAAAAGCTGACTTGGAACAAAAGCAGGCCAAGTGGCAAAAGGCTAATTCCATTATTCAGACTACTATTGCTACCTCTCAGGCTATAATGAAGGCTTTGGCAGAGGCCGGACCTTTCGCTGGTCCTATTCTTGCGGCTGTAATCGGAGCTATGGGAGCCGCCCAAGTAGCTATAATTGCCTCGCAGCCGATACCTAAATACGCAAAGGGGACTGATAATCATCCCGGTGGATTGGCTATTGTTGGTGATGGAGGCAGGCAGGAGGTTATTGAAACTGATAATGGTGCGTATATTACTCCTTCTGTTCCCACTTTGGTAGATATCCCCAAAAGAGCGAAGGTTATCCCTAATTTGGTCGATTATCGCAAGATGTCTTTACATTCTGATGCTCTAATGCTTGATCGACAAATGAGAAGCGGAGATAATGGAGAGCCGATAATAGTAAATGTAAATAATAACGTTGGTAGATTAGAACAAAAGTTTGAGGATATAACTGGAGAAACAAAGAAAATAGTCAGATACCTAAAGAAAAGGACTAATCTATCCGATTGGAAAAGAATTGAAAGAAATATTTAAACAATTATTTAATAGGATATTAATATGCTATACACTGACCTAGACAAAATCTCATTGGATACATTCATAGATGTATTTACAGGAGATAAGAGTAAACTTATCATCGAAGGAGAACATTCTGAAAAAGAACTGTCCGAACAATCGGAGAAGCTCATTACCGAATATGTAGAGATAATCGGAGGAGCCTCTTTTCTGTCTGAAATGTCCCAAAGAAACAATATAATTAACCTTCACATAAAAATTGAATACATGAAAATTGTAGAAGTCATGATTGCTAATAATGATTGGGCATATGCAGCAGAAGCTCTTTCCCAATTGGGATTTTCATATTTCCCCTCCGAACACGAAAAGATACGCAAGAAAGCATCTTCTATCCTTTCTATGAGCAAATATATGCTTGAACGAATAAATGCTAAGGAAAAGCCGGGAAATAGCTCAAAAATGGATAAAAACTACTTTGCAAGAGAAAGAGTGATGGTTATGTCTCATTTTGGAATGCAAATCCGGAAGAACGAGATTAGTGCAAAGGAATATGCTTTCATGGTAAAGCGTATGTGTGAAGATATTAAAATAATGAATAATCGTAAAAGAAAATAATTATGTTTAGATGCCAGATATTAATAAACGGAATATCTTATGAAGCAACTGACGATCTCAAGAACTGGGATGATTTCGGTATTTCACAGAAAAGATCAAATTATGACGGGGTTATCCGGTCTTTTAGTACACAATTTGAATTTGTCAACCGTTCCTACGAGCTTTTAAAGGAGGAGTTTGAACAACATTATCTATCAGCAAAGGCAGCAATAGTATTTTATCTACGGAATAATAGCTGGAATTGGGATAAGATATTTCATTGCACATTGGATTTTGGAACTTATTCGGAAGACGGTATGGTTGTCTCTATCAATGCGGTTGACGATAATCTCGCTGCTATCATCAAGGCAAAAAGGAATATTCTGTATGAATATCCGGTAGCCGATCTTTATACCAGAAGTTTGAATTATGATGGCTTGAAGTTTCAATATGAGGCTAAATATGTATTAGGAGGGAATACTTATGAATCGGACGGTGTTCAGTATGTTAACATAACAAAGGTTTTCGGTGGAACTTATGCATATACAATCCCTATATATAAATTGAGCAACAGTGAACTTCCTTCTTTGGATTCCCCTATAATTTTTAGCGACGCCCAATTTACCGAAAGTAGTTTGGAGGAAGGGGTACCTTTTGCCGAAGCTTTGGCGGATGTGCATATTGATTTTAATTTCACAACAGACTATTATGTGCACATATATGAGGGAATAGTTAAGAATATCAAACTCCGGATATTCAAGAAAGACTCTGGTGGGGCTATCGAAGACGTGTGGTCGCATTATAGTGACGGATTTTACAAATATATCAATGAAATTATACCAATTGATTTGATAAAGGGACAAAAGGTCTATTTCATGATGGAGTTGACTTTCGGAGCTCCTATCTCAGAAGGTTCTTTTACCAAAAATGTAGTTGACGTAGTTTTCCCTAACTTTTCATTGGGAATAAGCTTTATGTCTAGAATTAACACTGTAAACATAGATGTAATCTCGCCTATTACAGTTCTTGGAAAATTGCTGGATAGCATGACCGATAGTACCGAAACGTATTCCGGACTTATTGATGATTATGATCCTCGTATGAGCATGGATAGGCTTTCTACTTCCTATATCATGGCGGCGGAAAGCGCCCGTGGCCTTCCGAATGCAAAATTATATACTTCTTATAAAAAATTCTGCGATTGGATGGAGGCCGAGTTTGGTTATGTACCTGTTATAAATGAAAACACTGTGACCTTCATGCATCGTGATAAACTGTTCACTTCAACGGTAGTTAAAGATTTAGGAACAGAAATAAACGATTATGAGTTCTCCGTGAATGACTCTTTAATATATTCTTCTGTAAAGGTTGGTTATGATAAAGAAGATTATGACAGTGTTAACGGCCGTGATGAGTTCCGGTTTACCAATGAATTTTCTACCGGGCTTAACTTGCGGGACAATACCTTGTCTCTGATAAGTCCGTATAGGGCAGATGCCTACGGAATAGAGTTTCTGGTTCAGAAAAGAGGCGAGGATACTACGGATAACGACAGTGATAATGATGTATTCTTTGTAAGTTGCGATCAAGACGGGGTGAATCTCAAATTGTATAGGGCATATACACCTTCCCAGCTTTCCGGGTTGCTAAGTCCTGAGACTATGTTTAATTTTCAATATTCGCCACGTTTTATGCTAGAGGCGAACAAAAAATATATAGGATCTTGTACTGGAATGCTTAAGTTTACATCTTCTGACGGAAATAGTGATGTTGCTATAGACGGAGTAAAGGAAACGGATGACTTCTCAATCCCTGAAAGATTATTTACGGTATCAGAGGTAGAAGTAGAGACAAGTGATATAAACTCGCCAGATGATTTGCTGGGGTTGGTATCTTTGAATAACAGAGGGAGAACTGTTATAGGATATATTAAGCAAATAAAATCCTATATTGGTAAAGCAAAATCATCCTCTTATACACTGATCGTAAAGGATATAAAAAAGTAGTCAAAATGAAGGTACATTCATATAAAGTTTGTACATTTGTAATGTAGTGTTGTGCGACACTATACTTCGTTTTGATGAAAACGACATTAGCCTATTACGTGTAAAATCCCCTGCTATCAAGAAAGGATAACCAATCTTATTGAAAATCTGAATGGGAAAATTAGAAAGTACACTAAAAACAAGCTATCATTCCCAAATGATGATGCACTGAAAAAGTCTGTTTATCTGGCTATTACAGAAATTGAAAAGAAATGGTATCAACCAATTTGGAATTGGGCCTTGATTTTTAACCAATTTATCACCATATTTGAAAACTTCAGGATTCAAGTATAAAACCTGAATCCTGAAGTTTTCTATTTACACAATCTAATGGATAGTCCCGGAAGTATTTATTACGCTAGAACAATCTTTAGTTATATAAAAAGTCTCCTCATTCAATATTAAAGCTCCAATATTATTAGAAGCTCTATATTTGTGGTCTATAACCCAGCAACTATGGTCAGGATATGCAGTTTTCAAATAATTAGATAATTTTTCCTGCTCTGATTCATATCTGGCCCTACACCCTTCTATTTGTGCCACAATTTCTGCATATTCTATTGAAATAGTATCTTTTTTACTTTTATATGAATCAATAATAATTAGTAATTCCTTACTTCGTTTTAATGCTTCATTTGCAGAATGTAAATGTTCCTGATAATAAGAATCATTTTGTTTAATACTATCGATAGAAAATTCCCTTAGATTTCCCCAAAATACAGGTTCATAACTTTTAAAATTGTCCAGATTTTCTTTCAAGTAATCTTTTACGGCCCTTTTAGCTTTGTCCTCATTTGATGAAGAACAAGCCCCCAAAACACATACAAAGCCTATTAATAAAATTACTAAATTAAGGCTAACTTTCCATTTTCTTTTAATCATACCAAATACTACTTCTAATTAATAATAATGTGTTTATATTATACAATGCACAAACGTACAAAAAGCCAAAACAAAAAACAAGCCTTGCAGATATTTTCCGAATTATAAAGATGATTAAGAATCACCTTCTATATGAAGTGAAAGTTATTAATAAGGCAATAAAAATAGCAATACAGATATTTTAAAATAAATCATTTGCTATTGTCGGGTATAATATCTAATTTTGAACGTATCTAAATAAAGAGCGTATGAAGCTATACGCAACCGTTGCCAGTCGTTCGGGGTTTCTATTTTTGGAACCCCTTTTTATGCCCTCTACAGGCTTTTTCATTGCTAATATAGTCAAAGCTTAGCCAAGGGTAAACGAACAATCACCCTAAGATGGATTGTCAAATCACCGCAAGATTACCACAAGGATAGTTTGATAAATAGCCCAAAGGTTACCCAAAGGATTATTTGCATACGCAAGATTCTACGAGAAACCATGGTTTATGATATCAATAATTCAATTAATGATAGCAATAACAGGGCGTAAAATAATTAACGCCCTCTAAATTGTGTTGGTTAAATGTGCCTTCTTGCTCCTCATTCATTCGTTCAGGAGCTTTTAATGTCTCCAATTTTGGCGTTACCCCCTTGCCATTTCGGGCAAGGGAGTTCCGGTAAGCCTATATTCATTTGTCGGGCGACCTCCTTTTTGGGGGCCATTTTTGAGGAAAACTTGCTTCATAATTTTATGAAGTATGAAAACCTTTTTGCCATTTAGGGCAATAAATTGATAATCAGGGTAATATAAAAGGTGATTATTCCCACCTTTAAATATGGTTTAATCACACATTTTAAATACCCGGAATCCCGCCTATTTACTTACAACTTATTGGGTATCAGACATCATAAAATTATGAAATCTGAATATCAACAAGTTAGCAAAATAGAGTCTGCCCTAATGATTGTTGAGATTAGCCTACTTTGAGATTGATTTAAAAGGTAACCCTGAATTACCTTTTAAAAGTAAAATATGTGCTCAAACCATATTTAAAAGTGCTATGGTGGCACTATTAAAAGCAAAGGTTTCAATCTTAAAATATGATACTCCCTGTTATTAACAGCAACCTAACATTACCTTAAATAAGATATAAAAAAGCCCGCACTGGTTAGTAAATCATGTACGGGCGTTTTCTTTATCAAATCTCTTATTTAGTCCCTACTGAGGCTCATAACCTTCGTAATAGTACGATTGTGTAATACCCTTGAATATAACTTCTCTATCATCTACTTGGTTGGTTAGTCCCTGATGTAGCAAAGTTCGCAGTTCCAGGTCGTTAATAGGGCTTCTTTCCATAGCTTGCAAATAGAGAACCTTATCCACATTCTGCCAATCAATCACCATGCCAAGACGTTTTTTCAGAATCATATCAAGCCAAATGCGCATAGTACGACCGTTACCTTCCATAAACGGATGAGCGATATTCATCTCCACATATTTAGCAACGATTTCCTCAAATGTTGTTTCCGGCATCTTTTCTATGATCGGCAACATTACGTCCAGATACATGCAATTGGCGAAGCGGAAGTTTCCTTTTGATATATTGAGGGTGCGGACCTTTCCAGCAAAGTCATACAATCCATCAAACAGATAGCGGTGTATGTCACACAATCCCTTTACGGTTCCTACCTCGATACGGTCTATATCTCCAGTCTCAAACAAGGCATGAGCTTTTGCAAGGCTCAACTTATCTATTTCATTTGTATTCATACCCTATTGCATTATAGATAAATATCTTTGTAAAGAGGCTATTTCGGCCTCAACAACAAGCTTTTGAAAGGCTTCCGGCTTATTCTCTGTATGAGATTCTTCCAGTGCTTTATAATAACTTATTTTATCCTCATTGCTACCTTTTAAAGTAACCAATGTATACCCATTCCGTAAAAGATAAAGATTCATCAATAAACGTGATGTTCGCCCGTTTCCATCAATAAACGGATGAATACGCACAAGTTCATCATGGAGATATGCGGCTATAAGTACCGGATGTACTTTTTCTTCTTCCATCTGCCGGAACTTTATCATAAAATCCTCCATTTGCTTTTCTATCAAATAAGGCTGAGGCGGCATGTGGGTACTACCGGAAATCATAACGGGAACGGTACGGTATTTCCCGGCATTTTCACGATCTATTCCGTGCAAGATAAGAGCGTGTATTTCTTTGATAGTACGTTCACTTATCTCTATATCCTTCTTCGCTATATCTTTGATATAATCAATAGCCTCGCTATGATTGATAGCCTCCAGATGTTCACGCATAGACTTGCCGGATATGGTAACTCCTTCATTTACTACTAATGCGGTTTCCTGTAATGTAAGGGTATTACCTTCGATCCGGTTACTTTCGTAAGTATATTCTATATCCAAGGCATCCTGTATCTTTTGCAGCGCATCTTCCGGTAATGGACGTAAAGCGGATAACTCCCCTTTGAGTGTGTCAGCTTTATCTAACAACAGTTTTAAATCTTCATTCATGACTATTCTACTTTGATATTATAAAACGATTTCTCCGCTTTCTATTCTATCCAGCAACCGGGACAAATCTGGCACACTATTTATATTGTAATTGGTATCTCTTATGCGGATCACTCCAATAATACCACCGGAAGAAGAAGGTGCAAACAGTTCTGTAATATCAACCTCTAAAGCATTAGCTATCTTTTCCAGAGTTTCAAGAGACGGTGTAGATTTACCATTGACAATATTACTCATGTTGGCTCTTGTGATTCCAACAGTTTCAGCAAGAGAAGATACTTTAATATCCTTACTCTCCAAAATTTCTCTAATTCTTAGTTCCATAATTAATGTATCGTTTAATAATACAGCAAATATAAGACATTGTATCGTATTGAAATAATAAAATAAGTTAAAACGTATCGTTTTACGGAAAATAATTAGATTATCTCTTGTGTGTTTTATTGCAATACGATACATTTGCAATACAATAATTATCACAGAACGATACACTAATAATTAATGATTATGACAAAAGAAGATTTAAACCAGATGTGCAGAGAATACCAACAGGTATTATCAATGAGTGAAACAGAAGTATTCGCCATGTACGAAGAAAGCAAAGCTGAATGTATCGCTTCTTTTGAGGCAGAGATTGATTATTGGGAAAATTATTTCGGGTATAAATACTAATAAAATATACGATTATGGCAACAGAATTTAAAAACAAAATGAGTGAATTAATGAAGCAGGCTTGGATGCTGGTTAAAGTGTACGGCTTTTCAATGGCTGATGCAATGAAACAAGCTTGGCAGGTTCTGAAACTGAAAGCAGCTTTGAAGAAAGGTGTAGTAAAGTTCTACTATCAGAAACTGAACGGTGAAATCCGTACTGCATGGGGTACTTTGAAAGAAGGTCTGATACCTGAAACAAAGGGTACAGAACGCAAAAGAAACGAGAGCCTTATAACTTACTACGATAATGAGAAAGCAACTTTCAGAAGCTTTAAAATAGCCAATTTAATCAAAGTAGGATAATTAACTCGGTGGGGGTGTCCGTTTCGTTCACTCCCCACCACAAAGATATAACAACATGGAATTTTCAGAAATTGGAGAAAAGTTTGAAGGTCTGACGGCAGACCAAGTTTACAACCTTGCAAAGTTCGGCAAGGAGATTTTAGAAATAAATGGCACTGTTACATTGGCAAGATGTTTACTTGAAGTTATTCCTACACTCATGGATGATAACAACTACAGAGAAGCCGGATGCATTGTCTTAGCAATAGCGAAAGCAGCCATAGAACTAGATCACCAATGTTGGGGTGAGCGCAAAACACTTTTAGGACTTACTGGAGTGAATATAGATGATTACTGTTACGGGTTAAAGGGCGCACAAGAAATTATAGTGTATGGAAATGAAGATTGAACCCGCAAGCAAAGAGCGGACAGAGCAAGGAGAGCAGTTTATCGAAAGACTGCTGAAGATTCTACAGAACAATGATAAAGTAACGGTTAACATTATGTACTGCCAAACTTGCGTTATTGACAGCTTAGCTAGTATAGACTCTGGCACTAGTTATAATGTTAATCTAGGCAAAGACGGTTACACCGTACTAAATGAAATGGTTTACAAATCACATCAATAAAAAGGAATCATGGACTTATATGAGATATTATTGCAAAGAATAATCTTACTAACTGATGAATACTTGCAGTTAAAGGAAAGAGTTGAAGAGTTGGAGAATGAAGCAAAAATTAGAAATTCGACCACTCCAAGGATAATAAAGATGAGAATAGAGAAAGCAAAATAAGTTAGTGTCAGGGGTCTTCGGGCCGGCACATTAGTTGACGCCAATCAACAAAGACGCCCCGGTAACAATACGGTTGCCGGGTTTACATTTAGGACCAGGTGAAACCTTGCAAGTTCTTGAAAGATATTCAAGAATTCATTAAACTTTCGAATTATGAATATACATCAAACATCACCCAGATCTGATTGCACCCACTTCGCCAAGTGCGGCAAGCGGTCTATAGCTTACTGCCGGAGATATGGCGCACATGAGTGCATTTCGTGTCAGCTAGTTAAACGAAAGCCAAAGAACCGGGTTATAGTGGACGGAATAGAGCGGAAGAAATGCACACATTGCGGAAAGGTTCTTCCCCTTCATCGCTTCTATGACCGGACGGTAGTACGGAACAGCAAAAGCTATCATCTGAAAACGTCATGGTGCCGGCTGTGTATGTCCGGTGCTCAATGCGAAAGGAACAAAAGAAAAGTAGCCGCATCCAAATTTGGTTTCGGCTGAATATAAAACAATAGCTTTTAAATATAATCGATTATGAAAACAAGAATCATTAATGCAAGCACTGAACTCAAAAATGAGCCGAGTGCGCACAAAAGAACTATGTCCTCCGTGGAGATTGCGGAAATGACCGGAAAACTACACCGCCATGTATTACGGTCTATCCGAGCAATGGAACCGGCATGGGCGAAAGTAGCCGGGTCCAGTTTTGGGCTCGGCTCTTACCTAGACGCTAACAACCAAGAACGCCCTATGTATCTACTAGATTACCGGGAATGTATGTACATCGCTACCAAGTTCAATGACGAAGCCCGTGCAAAGTTAATCCTTCGTTGGGATGAACTGGAAAGAGAAGATAGGGCAAAGGAAAGTAATACCCTACCTGATCCGACAGATTCCGGAGCAGGTCATACGGTACATGAACTTATCGAATGGGTAGGCGCTTTGCAAAGGTTAGGCGGAGCGGATAAAGCCTCAACGCTGGAACTAATGAAGAAGATAGCGGAAGAAAAAGGTTTGCCAATGGTTGATATACCCGTTTCTACAGAGAACACACCGGCAGAAAAACGCCCATGTATTGAGAAGCTTACCCCATCCCCTGCAAAAGAGAAAGATAAATGTAAGATAGTACGCAAAGCATACACTTTGACGGACCTATTAAAGATACACGGGAAAAAGTACACGGCAGCACAATTCAACCAGTTGCTTATAGAAAAAGGCTTCATGGAGATTCTATACAGAAACGGGGAACCATATAAAGCAATAGCCTTAAAAGGACTGAAGTACGGGGTGAATAGCATACGCACCGATTACCCGGACAGATTACTGCCTGTTTGGTATAGCGATACTTTCCCAAGGCTTGTAGAATTGATAGAAGAGCCGGATCCGTTTTAAATGCCACCATTTCCGGCAATATACCCTAAGGATAAATAAAGAATCACGGTAAGATTACGGTAAGGGTAAAACAAAAAAACGGCAAGATTACGGCAAGGGTAAAATGTGATTTTTGACAATCCTCATGTTCTATAACTCCAAATAACGGTTATTTGGAACTGATACACTACAAAGATTCTTCTAGGGTCATTACACGTGTGAGAAGAAGGGTTCACTTCTTCTACCCTAATTTTGTAGTACCAATGTAGTACCATTTTCAGCTAAGAGCAAAGAAAAACCCTCCCAGAAATCATCTGAAAGGGTTTAATGAGGTTCCTGGCGGATTCGAACCGCCGTACACGGTTTTGCAGACCGCTGACTAAGCCACTCATCCAAGGAACCATTTTTCTCGTTTGCGGTTGCAAAGGTAGTACAAATTTTGAAATTACCAACTATCCACAGCAATTTTTCTTTGTACTTTTTTTCTTTACACCACACTCTTTACGCTTCTTCTCTAGCATATCCTTTAGTTCACAGCCACTTACACAACTGTCACAAGGATTTTTATTTTCTCGCGTATGACGAAAAAAAAGAAAGATTCCATATATAATACGAGCAATACAGAGTACTACCAGTACTCCTACTACCCATTCCTGCCAATTAATCATACAAATAATCCTCCAATCTGATAAACGGCAAAGGATACAAGCCAAGCCAATACCGTAGTATAACAAGCTGCAAACAATGCCCATTTCCAACTACCGGACTCCTGTTTTATAGCAGCCAATGCCGCAATACACGGGAAGTAAATCAGTACAAAAAGCATATAACAGAATGCGACCAACGGAGTGATCGGAATCCTTTCTGCCAAACTTACCGAATCTGCATCCGGATCATCGACATACAACACTCCCAATGTACTTACCACCAGCTCCTTTGCCCCCACTCCTGAAATCAAGCCAATTCCAAGTTTCCAGTCAAACCCCATAGGTTCTATCACCGGCTCTATCGCACGTCCTAACTGACCGATATAAGAATTTTCCTGTTGCTCGGCAACTGTCTCGTATGCATCATGATTCGGATAATATCCCAGAAACCAAATTATAACAGAAGCGACCATAATAATTCCGCCCATTTTTTTCAAATACTGCGCTCCCTTTTCCCATGTATGGCGAAAGATCGATTTCGCAGTCGGCATACGATACGGCGGGA
>OCIU01000833.1_pt1 | contig 24501 bp, 22 predicted proteins | sample 1538471 | NCBI WGS metagenome assembly OCIU01 (sample SAMN04571693, study PRJEB22368) | human gut metagenome | biome: human gut; material: stool | host: Homo sapiens | place: Luxembourg | collected 2012-06-01 | reverse complement strand
ATCTCGTTGGCTTCGGTCTCGATCATGACGACCTTCTCGTGGGTCGAGGCGATGGTCACGAAGCACTGGCAGGCATTGCGCTCGTCCTGAGAGGGGTTCACGATATACTTGCCGTCGAGGTAGCAGACATTGGTGGTCGCGGTCGGGCCGTTCCAGGGAATGTCGGAGTAGGCGATGACGAGCGACGAGCCGATGGAGGCAACGATCTCCACGGGGTTGTCATAGTCCTGCGCGAGGACGGTGTTGGTCAGGACGACATCGTTGCGGAGCTCCTCGTCAAAGAGCGGGCGCATCGGGCGGTCGATCAGACGGGAGATGAGGACGCCGCGGTCGGAGGGCTTGCCCTCGCGGCGGTTGAAGGAGCCGGGGATGCGGCCGACGGAGTACATGCGCTCCTCGACTTCGATGGTCAGCGGGAAATAGTCGATGCCGGACTTGGGCAGGGGAGAGGCGACTGCGGTGACGAGCACGACGGTGTCGCCGTAGCGGCAGATGGCCTCTGCGTTGCAGAGCTCTGCGACCTTGCCGGTCTCGACCGTAAAGGTACGGCCGCCGATCTCGGTCTCAAAAATGTGATGATTCGGATACTGCTTGTGCGTGATCATAAGAAACCTCCTTAGTTTTTCGGCTGCATGGGAGGTTTAGCACTTGAAACCAAAGCCGGACGCTCCGGCTGCGCTTTCAACTGCTAAAGAAAGCTCCCATACAGAAATTTGACGTTGTTTGTGAAAAAGGGCGGCCTTGCGACCGCCCTTTTCGGCTGACTGGTTTGCGGCTGCGAAATTACTTACGCAGGCCGAGCTTGGCGACGATCGCGCGGTAACGGTTGATGTCCTTCTTGGCGAGGTAGTCCAGCAGGCTGCGGCGCTTGCCGACCATCATGAGAAGGCCGCGGCGGGAGTGGTTGTCCTGCTTGTGAACACGCAGGTGCTCAGTCAGGTCATTGATCCGGGAGGTCAGGACAGCGATCTGAACCTCGGGGGAGCCGGTGTCGCCGGGATGGGTTGCGTACTGCTCGATGATAGCAGTCTTTTCTTCTTTGCGCATCATAGTGAATTTCCACCTTTCAAAAATATATCCCGTATCCAAGTATCGGGCCGGTAGAATGTCCGCGTGAAACGAACCTTGCCCCGAAACTGAGAAATGGGCGGCGGCGCAGTGCGCCAGCTTGTTTAGAATATCACAGGTTTCACAAAAAGTAAAGGAGTATTTTCAAGTTTACGAGCGAATTTCATGGATTTTGGGAGTCTGCCGCGCCTGTCAAAAGCCGTCGCCGCTTCATACAATGAAATGGGACGGCAGCGTCCCGCCACTGCTTTTCCTTATGAGGTGAAAACTATGCTGACAGTCGCAAAATTCGGGGGATCCTCGCTGGCAAGCGCCGAGCGCTTTCTGCGGGTGCGCGAGATCGTCCGCGCCGACGCATCCAGACGCGTGGTGGTCGTCTCTGCCGCCGGAAAGCGTCACGCCGCCGACCACAAGATCACCGACTTATTATATCTCTGCCACGCACATTTACAATACGGCGTCCCGTGCCGGGAGCTGTGGCGCATGATCGCCGGGCGCTACACCGCCATCCGCGACGGCTGCGGGCTCCGGTTTCCCATCGAGCGGGAGCTTGAAGCGATCTATGCCTCGCTTTCTCCGGCGACACCGCGCGATCTGCTGGCCTCGCGCGGGGAGTATCTCGCCGCGCGGCTCATGGCGGAGCTTTTGGAGTTCACATTTGTGGACGCCGCCGACTGGCTCCGCTTTGACAGCGCCGGAAACGTCCTGCGCGAGGAGTCCTACGCCGCGCTCCGGTCGCTGGCCGACGGACGGAAGATCGTCACACCGGGGTTTTACGGCCTGCTTCCGAGCGGCGCGGTGCATACCTTCCCGCGCGGCGGCTCCGACGTGACCGGGAGCCTTGCCGCGGCTGCGCTGCATGCCGATGTCTGCGAAAACTGGACGGACGTTCCCGGCATCCTTGCCGCCGACCCCTCGGTCGTCAGCCGGCCGCAGAGCGTTCCCTATCTGAGCTATGCCGAGCTTCAGGCGCTTTCTGCCGTCGGGATGCAGGTGCTCCACGAATCGGCGGTCGAGCCGGTGCGCCGCCGCCGCATCCCGCTTCAGATCCGTTCCTCGCTTGAACCGGAGCTGCCGGGGACGCGCATCGGCTCCGCGCCGGCGGAAAAGACCGGAAAAAACGAGGCGGCGGTCTTTGCCGGGCGGCGGAGCATCACGATGCTGCGCGCCGAACGGCAGGGGCTTGAGAGGGAGCCGGAGCTGCTGGCTGCGGCGGCGCGGACGCTCGTGCGGGCAGGGCTTTCGGTCGTGCATCTGTCCTGCGGGCTCGGGCAGCTCACGGCGCTCGTGGAGCCGTCCGGGACGGATGCACTGCACGCGGCGGGCGAGGCGCTTGCAGGGGCGCTCGGCGCCGAGGAGACGACGCTCCGTGAAAATCTCAGCCTCATTGCCGCGCTTTGCCGCACGCCGGAGACGGCGCCGCGTCTGGCGGCCGCCATTCAAAGCGCGGGCGTCCCGATCCATCACATTGCCGAGCGCGCGCCGTGCCTGCTCATGGCGGTGAAGGACAGCCAGTATGAAACGGCGCTTCGGGCGGCATACCGGGCAAGATAACGGGAGAAAAAAGGACGCATGGCCGCTTGACAGATATGGTATAATGCAGTTACAGGATATTGCGGGACGGGAGGTGCGCAGGATGGCAGGCGATGCGGTCAAGATCATGGCCAGAAACCAGAAGGCTCATCACGAATATTTCATCGAGGAAAAATTCGAGGCGGGCATTGAGCTCTCCGGCACCGAGGTCAAGTCCATCCGCGCCGGCACGCTCAGTCTCAAGGAGGCGTGGTGCCAGATCAAGGACGGCGAGCTGTTCATCCGGCAGATGCACATCGCGCCGTATGAGCAGGGCAACATTTTCAACAAAGACCCGCTTCGTCCGCGCAGGCTCCTGATGCACAAGCGCGAGATCGCGCGCCTGTTTGGCAAGGTCAAGCAGGACGGCTACGCGCTGATCCCGTTGTCGGTCTACTTCCGCGGAAGCCTCGTCAAGGTCGAGGTCGCGCTCGCCAAGGGCAAAAAGCTCTATGACAAGCGTGAGGACGCGGCAAAGAAGGACGCCAAGCGTCAGATCGACCGGGCGATGAAAGGAAGGTAACGAAAAAATGGCAAACCCCATTGCGACCATTACCATGGAAAACGGCGGTAAGATCGTCTGCGAGCTGTACCCCGAGAAGGCGCCGCAGAGCGTCCGCAACTTCATTTCTCTTGCGAACAAGGGCTTTTATAACGGCCTGATCTTCCACCGCGTCATCTCCGGCTTTATGATCCAGGGCGGCTGCCCGGACGGAACGGGCATGGGCGGCCCCGGCTACTGCATCAAGGGCGAGTTCAAGCTCAACGGCGTCCAGAACAATCTCTCGCACAAGCGCGGCGTGCTCTCGATGGCGCGTGCGCAGTCTCCGAACTCGGCGGGAAGCCAGTTCTTCATCATGCATGCCGACGGCGAGTTCCTCGATGGGCAGTATGCGGCGTTCGGCAAGGTGCTCGAGGGCATGGACGTGGTCGATCAGGTCGCGGCGGTCAAGACCAACGCGCAGGATCGTCCGCTCGACGAGCAGAAAATCGCGACCATCACGGTCGATACGCAGGGCGAGGAGTATCCCGAGCCGGATAAGCTCCGCGACCCCTACGGCCGTTTCTAAAAAATGTTCAAGGCTGTCTTTTCCGCGCGGCACGTCCGCGCGGAAAAGACCCCCAACGATACGGGGCTGTACTGGTTTCGACGGGGGCAGTGAGGCCGGATAAGCGGGCGGAGGTGTCTGACCTCCTTAAACCGGGCGATTTTTTTAAATTAACTGACAACAATTCTGTTGCTCTGGCTGCCTAATTAGGCGCCCATCCTCCCCGGGAGGGCCACGAACCGGGCTAGGGTGTGATTTGAGTGGCGAACGTGCGGCGGGTAAGAGTTGCCTCGCCCATGCATCATGACTCTACCAAACCGTCGAGTGTGTTTGTTCACGCCTCGGTAAGGGAATGTAAATAACAAACTGTGCCCGAAGAAAGTCCTGTCAAGTTGTTTTCGGACAGGGGTTCGATTCCCCTCAGCTCCACCAATAAAAAAGGACGTTCCGTTTGGAACGTCCTTTTTTATTGGTCGTAGACGAGCGGCGCGAGAAACGCTGCGGTTCGACTGCAAGCATTTTGCCATCGCCAGATGGCGGCTGCGCATCGCGCAGCCAAGCCATGCCGTGCTGCGGCACGGCAAATGCGCCGCAGCACGCCGCCAACAGCGTTGGCGGCGTATTCCCCGCAGCTTTGCAAAACATGAAAAAACGGCATTTCTGCCAATCGCCGAACCAGCGCTTGAATTGTTGCGATTGTGTTGCATTTTCAATGGACATATTGATTTTTGAAGCAAATTTGCGTACAATACCATCAGAAGAAGTCGCTGCGGCTTGCAGGATGCTGGGGAATTGTACCCCTTCACCTGCAAGCGTGGCGGCTCTTTTTTGTGGCGGCGCAGTGAAACTCTACGAGGTTTTTGAAAGTCTAAGCGGAGCATCCCTTCCGGGATGCTCCGCTCGGTTTTTCAAGATATGTGCAGCGTGCACATACAGGCGCGATCAGGCTTCCTGATAGACCACGGCGCCGTCAATGATGGTGTAAAGCGGACGCGCGCAGGTCTCCAGTGCCGGAACAGCATTCCAAAGCACGATGTCTGCGTCCTTTCCGGCCTTCAGGGAGCCGATGCGGTCATCTACGCGCAGTGTCTTTGCCGGATTGCAGGTGATCATGCGCAGCGCACGGTCGTGGGGCACGCCGTAGCGCACGGCCTCGCCGGCGGAGATGGCCAGAACCTGCGGCCCGCAGATGGGGCCGTCGGTGATGAGGCAGACCGTCAGTCCGCGTGCATCCAGCTCGCGGACAAAGCCCACGTCGCCGCCGGTCAGCTCACCGCAGCCCTCGGCAATGCCGATGGGGCCGAAGCAGACCGGTCCGCCGCCCTCTACCAGCTCGTCGGCGTACAGGTTGCACGCCCAGCCATGCTCGATGGTATAGTCGCAGCCGAACTCCTTCGCGATGTTGATGACTGTGAGCATGTCAAACTGTTCACTGTGCACCTTCAGCGGGATCTCCCGGCGCAGAACCGGGATCAGTGCCTCGCACTGTGCGTCGTATGCGGGCATCTTTTCAGGGTCGCCTGCGGCGGCTTCCTTCTTGTCGAGGTAGGTCCGCGCCTTGCGGAGCGTCTCGCGGAAAATGCTTGCGACGGCCATACGCGTCTTGGGCGCACGGCCCTGCTTCCCGTAGCAGTTTTTCGGGTTTCCGCCCATGGCGCACTTCATGACGGCTGGATTCAGGATCGCCAGATTCTGAATGGAGCTCTTTCCGGCGGTCTTGGCGACAAAGCCCGTTCCGCAGATGACGTTGGCAGAGCCGGGAATGAAGCAGCATGCTGTGACGCCGCGGGTGTGGATCTCCTGGAAGTCGTCGGCGTAGATGTCGATGCCGTGGATGGCGTCAAGCTCCGCCGTGACCGGATTTGTGCTCTCGTTGAGATCCTGATTGTCTCCGGCGAAGCCGCCGGCATGTGTATGGGCGTCGATGAGACCCGGCGTTGCGATCAGGCCGGAGGCGTCGATGACCTCCGCGCCCTCTGCCGTGAGATGGCGGCCGATGGCCCGGATCTTCCCGTCCTCACAGAGGATGTCCGTGTTTTGGAGGACGCCCTCCGCCTCCATGGTATATACTGTTGCATTCTTGATTAACAGCATCTTCAGGCCTCCTCTCTCGTGTAGAACACGCGTCCGGCGACGATGGTCTGATCTACAAAGTTGTCAAAGCGCAGCGCGGGATTGCCGCGGCAGATGATGAGGTCTGCCTGCTTGCCCGGCTCCAGAGAACCGACCAGATGCTCCACACCGAGCGCCTCGGCGGGGTGGATGGTCATCATATCCAGGATCTCATCGCCGGTCGCGCCGGCAGCGCACATCTGCGCCGCCACCCAGAGAAGCTGCTCGTACGCCGGGGGATAGGCCTCGTCGCCAGAGCAGAAGATGGAGAGCTTCATGCCCTTCCGGGAAAGCTCCACCAGCTTGCGGTGGTCTGTATGTCCGCGCTGACCGGCCTGCATGTAGTTGCTGTCGCCCAGCATCACGGAATAACCCTCTTTGAGAATGTCCTCTGCAACATGCTCCGCGGCATATGCACCCGTCAGCACGAGCCGGAGGTTGTACTTTTTCGCAACGGCGACCACGCTCTCGATCTCTGCCTGTGTCTCTACAGAGACAAGGAACGGGATCTCGCGGCGGAGCACCCGGCAAAGGACCTCTTTCCCGGCGTCATAGTCCTTTTCGGACTTGTTCATGTACTCCTGCGCGGCACGGAACGCATCCTCCAGCATCTGATGCATCGCCATGCGGGTCTGCGGCGCCTTGCGTGCCTTTTTGTAGGTGCTCTTGACATTGCTTGTGAAGTTGCCCTTGAGCGCGATGCGCTCGGCAAGGAATACGTCGGCGGTGTGATCCCCGTCCACATGGACGAGGGCGATCTGACCGGCGAGCATCGCATGGATGCCGGGGCAGAGACCGTAGGACGTGATGCCCACGCGCCCGAAGCGCTGGAGCTTCAGCTCCCGCAGGTCAAAGGCGTCGCGGATGTCCATTTCCGGGCAGAGCGGAACGCAGGACTCGTCAAGATCCATGCCGTCCGACCACATTTCGCTGAAGGATACGGCGCCCAGTCCGCACAGACCCAGCACAAAACCGGGATAGACGTCCCGACCCGCCGCGTCAATGACCTGCGCGCCCTCACAGGAGAGATTCGGGCCGACTGCGCGGATCACGGGGCCGTCACACAGAACGTCCCAGCCTGCCTCGTGGCGGCCGTTTCCAAGATATACAGTTCCGTTTTTTACAAGAAGCATCTGAACCATCCTTTCCGGTTCGGTCAGACCCGCAGGTCGCCGTCCAGCTTCATATATTTTTTCAGGAAAGCAGCCATACGGGGATAGCAGTCCAGCTGGTTTTTCAGCTTGGTGATGCCGTGTCCCTCGTCCTCATAGCAAAGGTATTCTACAGTATGACCCTTCTCACGCAGGGTGCCGACGACCTGCTCGGCCTCCTCGGCGGGGACGCGGGGGTCGTTCCGGCCCTGAATGACCATGAGCGGCGCCTGAATGTCGTCGATCTTTGCGATGGGCGATACGGCGCGGAGGATCTCCCGGTGGTGCGCCAGAGAGCCGTATTCGCTTTCGCGGTGTGCGCGGCGGTATTCCGCCGTATTTTCAAGGAAGGTCTCGAGGTTGTACATACCCACGGTGTCGATGGCGCAGCACCAGCGATCCGGCAGGCGCGTGGCGCAGGAAAGCGTCATGAAGCCGCCGTAGCTCATGCCTGTGACCGCCATGCGGGCCGGGTCTGCGATGCCCTCGCCGACCAGATAATCCACCAGACTGCCGATGTCCTTCACGCTGTCCAGGCGCTTTTCCACATCGTCCAGATGCGTGTAGGTCTTGCCGTAGCCGGTAGAGCCGCGGACGTTGGGCGCTGCAACAGCAATGCCTTCACCGACCAGATACTGGATGAAGGGCGTGAAGGTGGGAAGCTCCTGTCCTTCGGGGCCGCCGTGGATCTCCACGACCACGGGGAGGTTTTTCCGCTCAGCGCCGTGCGGCACATAGAGCCAGAAGGGGACCTCCAGTCCGTCAAAGGAGCGGAAGTGCAGAAGCTGCGGCTCTGCCAGCATGTCGGTGGACAGCCTGTGCAGATCCGAATAGGTCAGCGGCCGCAGCACATCCTTGTCCAGGTCGAGCAGCCAGACGTTTTCGGGGCGCTTTCCGCTGCTGAGCGTAAAGAGCAGGCGATGCGCCGCAGGCGACCAGGAGAGGGTGCCGTAGGAGCTGACCGCGCCGGCCGGAGGCTGGGGCGCGTTGACCTCGCAGTTGCCCTCCAGATCAAAGATGTGCAGCTTGTAATAGCCGTCCTCATTGACCGTCATGGCCAGATACTGGAAATTGATGAAAGAATACCGATTTCCTCCCAGAAGAGTGCCGCACGATACAACGTGCGCGTAGAGCGTTTTCGCACACGACAGTGTGCGGATTCCTGTATGGGTAAACCCCTGTTTTCATCTGCCTTTCCGGGTGAAAACGGGGGTTTGAGGTTTCAGTCCGCATTTTTCCGCGGCTCTGCGGAGCGCGCTCTACCGGATGGAGCGGCGCAGGCCCGGCATTTGGGTGCCCCATTCTCCGGAGAATGTGCTATAATCTCCGATATAAGGGCGCGGCGCCCGCGGCTGATCGCAAACAAAGGAGGCAGCATGTCAATGACGGATATAACGCAACTGGAGAAGAACGTGCCGATTCTGCGCGAAATGCGCGCCGGAAGCGAAGTGTTCTGGATGAATCCGGAGAAAACCGGCTGTGATGAGGCCATGCGGCACATCGAGCTGACCATGGAGGACGTCGAGGATGCAGAGCGGAGATTGCAGCGCTTCGCGCCGTTTATCCGGGCGTGCTTCCCGGAGACCGAGGAGACGGGCGGCCTGATCGAATCGGCGCTTACGCCGATCCCGGGCATGAAGGCGCTGCTGAACGAGCGCTATGGCAGCCGGTTGCGGGGTGCGCTCCTGCTCAAGCAGGACAGCCATCTGGCGATCGCCGGCTCCGTGAAGGCGCGCGGCGGCATTTACGAGGTTTTGAAGCATACGGAGGAGCTGGCGCTGGAGCACGGTCTTTTGACGCCGGAGGACAGCTATGAACGGCTCTCATCGGAGGAATGCAGGCAGTTTTTTAAGCAGTATACGATTCAGGTCGGCTCGACCGGCAATCTCGGCCTGAGCATCGGCATCATGAGCGCCGCCATCGGCTATCAGGTCATCGTACACATGTCGGCAGACGCGAAGCAGTGGAAAAAGGAGCTTCTGCGGAGCCACGGCGTCACGGTCCGGGAATACGCGGCGGATTACAGTGAGGCCGTGAAAAACGGCAGGGCGCTGTCTGACCGGGACCCGCGGAGCTATTTCGTGGACGACGAGAACTCCAGGACGCTGTTTCTCGGCTATGCAGTGGCAGCCAAGCGCCTGCAAAAGCAGCTGGAGGCGCAAAGCATCGCCGTGGATGCCGCGCATCCGCTCTTTGTCTACATTCCGTGCGGTGTGGGCGGCGCGCCGGGAGGCGTGAGCTTCGGGCTGAAGCTCCTGTTCGGCGACAGCGTGCATTGCTTTTTCGTGGAGCCCACGCAGGCGCCCTGTATGCTGCTGGGCATGGCGACGGGACAAAATCAGGACATTTCGGTGCAGGACATCGGCCTTACGGGGCTGACGCACGCCGATGGGCTTGCGGTGGGGCGGCCCTCCGGATTTGTGGGCAGGGTCATGAAGCACCTGCTCAGCGGCGAGTTTACCGTCCGGGACGGAAAGCTCTATGATTACATGCGTGACCTGCTCGCCTCTGAGCAGATCTTCCTGGAGCCGAGCGCCTGCGCCGCCTTTGAGGGGCCTGCGCGCATGGAGCGCGACGAGCAGACGCAGAAATACCTGCTGGACAATCACCTCATGGGCAGTATGCAAAATGCGGTGCACATCGCATGGGCAACGGGCGGCAGCCTGGTCCCGGAGGAGATTCGCGAGGAATACAAAAATACATATCTCTGAACGAACGACACGAATAAATCCCCCGTTTTCGGATGGAAAGCATCCGAAAACGGGGGTGAGCTTGTCAAAAAAGGCTTTTTGACAAGCTCTCAAACGCGAACCGCGGGGCTGGGTTCGCGTTTGAAAAGGCTGCACCCGGCTGCGCGCATAATTTGTGCGCACACGGCGCACAAATTCCACACTTGCATCACATAGTGAGATGTACTCTGTAAAGGGTGGTTTCTGCCACCTGAATACATAACGGCTGGTGGCTCATTTGTGGTGAATGTGTGCAGCCGAAAGGCGGTGGTCAATCAATAGAATCCAGTATTTTCTTGATGGGCGCGCAGTACAGAGTATGAAAAAGCTGCTGAAACTCTCCTTTTCTGGAGTGTTCAGCAGCTTTTTATGTAAAATCCTTTGCAAATATATCTGCCCCCACGCAGGGTTCCTTGTGCTGAGCAAATCTGTTAGAATAATTTTGATAGATCTGACTGTTTGGAAAATTGGACCTTATCGTACACTCTTTATTTATCTGTATCATCATACGGAAAATCAGAATCTCTGTTATTGTCTGGAAAACGAATTGCTTCGTTTTGTTCCAAATAATTGCCAATTTCCTTCATTTCTTCTTTACTATAAAGGAAAAGTGAACGATCAAAAACGCTGCTATATCTAACAGCATGATAATTTTGAATTCCCAGCGTTGCCACAACCTCTTTAGTATCATTCAGAAAATCCAACTGATACCATGGGCCGGGTACTGACGCAATATCTTTCTTTTGAAATTTGACCTGTTGGATGCTCCTTACAAATTCAGAAATATTGTCTTGTTCCGTGAGTTCAAACTGATTCCCGCTGCTGCTGATAACCTGGATTGAGGTTATGTCCTCGGAATCTATATCCTTCAACACTTTGACCGGAAAAAATTCCCACAATAGTATAACCGCTGTAAGCAAAACAGCAATGATACCAATGACAATAATTGATTTTCTTTTCATTCAAATCACTTGCTTTCTAAAATTCATCTGTTAAGATAATTCTGAGATAGTTAACGCTCACATTATATCAATTTCAAAAGGATAGTCAATTATAATCCGTCCAAGGGCGCACTTACTCTCCACCCCCAAGTGGGCGGTGGTACTGCCTGCGGCAGTCGTGCGCTCTCCGAGGGGAGGGCGTTGCTATCTTCGGCAAATAGCACTATATAGGGCAAGCATCAAGGAACCGGCCTCGCCTTGCCTTACAGCCTCCTTGACGCTTGTCCTGCACAGCGCTGTTTTATTGCCAACAGGGGTTGACACCCCTCCGCTTTTTCAAAGCTGTATTGAAGCGCAAAATGCCCCCTTGACAAATCAGCTACTGCGAAAAAATATTTGTCTGTTTTCTCCGAGCGGTTTGTGGTATCAAAATGTGATACCAACCTCTCAGAGAAAACTCTTGCAAAAGTGTGCGCATACCTCCAGTTTTTTCTGTGTCTTGCGATCTGGCTTTCTATAGTGTTTCCTCGATCTCATACCCGCCGCCGAAAATGATCGTCAGCTTTCCATCGTTATGTACCTTGATGCACTCGATCATCTGGCGCACGATGCTGTCATCGTACTGCGTTTCATTCGCATTGCGCTCGGCGATGATGTTCTGAATTTCCTCCAGCCGCGCTTGGCGGGAGCCGTCCTTGTGGATGCTCTCCTGAATTGCGGCAATGCGGCGGTTAAGCTGCTCGATCTGATCGGAGATACCTTTGAACTCATCCTCGCTGCTCTCCACGTCCTTTCCAGCCGCAACGGTTTCGTTGACAAGATCCAGCATCCGTTTGTTCAGCGTGTCGATGCGGCGCGTGAGTAGGTCAATTTCCTCCGAACCGCCATTTATGCCGATGGCTTCTCCAATGGTGGCTTTCATAAGCGTCAGGTATGTGGACTCATCCTCTGTGTGAAAGCGGTTTAACGCGCGGACAACCGCTCCGTGCAGGGCTTCTTCCTCTACGGTAATAGAGTCCTTGCAGTGTTTCGTTCCATAATCCAGACGACTGATGCAGCGCCAGACGATTTTCTTCCTCCCGTGCGCGGTCCAAGTGACGCGCCGGTAGCGGCTGCCGCATTCCGCACGTTGCAGCACCTCGGTCAGCGCGTATTTGGAGTATTTTCCGGTTGCGGTGATGGATGTCTTATCTGACTTTGCCCGGAGTGCCTGCCTCCGGATCAATTCTTCCTGTGCGCGGTTGAACACCTCACGGCTGATAATCGCCGGATGATTGTTTTCGACAAGGTACATGGGCGCTTCACCCTGATTCACTTTCCGTGTTTTGGAGATGCAGTCAACCGTGACCGTTTTCTGGAGGATACAGTCACCACAGTATTTTTCGTTCCGCAGGATATTCATGATCATGTTCTTGCTGAAGCTGAGATTCTTTCCGGGGAGCTCAATTTTCTCCGCTTGCAGCGTTTGCACGATCATCTTGACCGGCTGACCGGCGAGGAACATCTCGTAGATCCGCTCTACGATGGCCGCTTCTTCTGGTACGATCTCCGGCTGACTATGCCAGCGCCGTGTCCCTGTTCAAGTCCGTTGTTGCGTTTATTCTTGTCTTCACAGTCAACAAAATTGCGAAAAAGACAGAGAACAGCCACTTGTTTTAAGGGAGGCGCAGTATGGTACATAAAAAAGGAATTCAGCTGAGCGGCATTTTCATTTACACAGCGCTGAGCCTGCTGTTCATCATTACGTTCTATCCCTTTTGGAACATCTTCGTGCTCTCCTTGAATGACGCGACAGACTCTCTGCGAGGCGGGCTGATGCTTTGGCCGCGGGTGTTCTCCATTGACAGCTACAAAGCGGTTTTGTCCGATACGGCACTGCTGTCCTCACTGAAAGTTACCCTACTCCGCACAGCGGTCGGCGTGCCGATGAATCTGCTGGCCGTTACGACACTTGCCTATGCACTGAGCCAGCGCGATCTGATTGGGCGGCGTCAGATCAACCTTCTGTTTGTTTTTACCATGTACTTCAGCGGCGGGCTGATCCCGACGTACATGATCGTCAAATGGCTGGGGCTGATTGACAACTTCCTGGTCTATCTGCTGCCTGGTCTATACAACGTCTATTGGATGATTCTGGTGCGAACTTATATGGAGGGGCTTCCGTACAGCATGATCGAATCTGCGAGAATTGACGGGGCAAACGATATTCAGATCTTTGCTAAAGTCGTGCTGCCGTCATGCGCGCCGGTTGTTGCGACCATCGGACTCTTCTCTGCGATTTACCATTGGAACGCGTGGTACGATTCCTATATTTACACCAACAAGCCGGTGCTGGAAACGTTATCCAATGCACTCATAAAAATCCTGAATCAGTATCAGACTGGTGCAATGATGACGCAGGCACAGCAGATGGCCGCCGCGTCCAAGCGCTTGCCGGTATCGAGCGAGAGCATCCGAATGACGGTCACAATGGTAACGACCATTCCCATCATTCTGGTTTATCCGTTTGTGCAAAAGTATTTTATCAAGGGGATGATGCTTGGTTCTGTAAAAGAGTAGAGATGCAGTAACGTGACTGTATTGAGAGGAGAATACGATGAAAAGGATTCTAACACTGCTATTACTGGTTTCACTGATCGTAATTATGCTCCCGCAAGCACAAGCTGCCACTGCAACGACGTGGACGACGACCTCGCCTGACGCCACGATTTCTGTTGAGCTCTCGCTGGACAATAACGGAGTCTTGACTTACAGTGTTCGTAAGGATGCAAGAGAAATCATTTCTTCTTCTAAGCTTGGAATTCAGACAAATCTCGCAGATTTTAATACAGGAATGTCTTTTGTATCAACGCAGACGACCACATGGAATAACACCTATTCGTTACCCAGCGCAAAGAAAAGCAGTTATCAGGATCACTGTACGCAGCGGGAACTGATCCTGTCGAAAAATGGATATCAATTGCGGGTTTATTTGCGGGTTTATGATGATGGAATCGCCTACAGGTACTATCTGCCGGGCAGCGGCACAGCTGAAATCTATAACGAATGCTCCGAATTTAATCTTCCGGACGGGACTGGCGGCTGGGGACACGAGTGGCGGAATGAATATGAGGGTGAGTACCGCTACATTAACAGCAGTACGCTTTCTTCCGGCTCATATTCCATGCCGTTTCTGGCCTCAATCAATAACAATGAATATTGGGCGCTGATCAGCGAGGGAAATCTCTACAATGCCGGTGGCAGCTATTGTGCCTCTGTACTTTCCGGTTCTTCCGGGCAGAATATGAAGCTGGCATTTGCACCCTCTCAATCCGGTGCGGTATCCGGCACATATCCAATGCAAACCCCGCAACGCTTTGTAATCATTACGGATACACTGAACGGGATGGTAAACAGCACGCTTTCCTGTAATGTAAATCCGGAAAGTGAGATAGCAGATCAGTCATGGATCAAACCCGGTCGCGCGGCGTGGTCATGGTGGAGCGAGGACTATTACGATGCAATTCCGACAAGTTACGCCTTGCAAAAGAAGTATGTCGATTTTGCGGCAAGCATGGGCTGGGAATACGTTACGGTTGATGCTGGATGGGCAGATTGGACAGACGGTACAATTGCGCAGCTTTGCGAATATGCTGCCGCGAAGAATGTCGGCATCTCCATTTGGGCAAATGGACAGCTTTACTTAAAACCGGAATATGCAACCCCAGACAATCGCTATTATGCAGGTAATTATACCGATCAGGATAGTATTATTTTATTATTCCGAAGAAAAAATCTTACAAAATGCGTATAGGCAAAGAAAGGCTCGTGCGTACCGGGTCATGGTAGATCCGACAGCTACGAGCCTTTAGGCATATTCGACTATTATCGTCTTTATTACTCTGCAAAGAACAGGAATGTAGTTGTGTGATTAAATATTGAGCCCGCTTTCAATACTGCAGAAGGGAAGCCTGGGTGGTTTGCGCGTCAGGAACCTGTTGTGCCTCAAAACAAAATCCGTGATGGGAACCATATTTACATCCACCTTTACCTGGAGAGTTTTCAACCAGGTAATTAGCAGTATAAAACTGAAGCCCAGGCATAGTGGTGCCAATCCTCATAGAAATGCCTGTCCCTTCACAATAAGCATGGGCAGCATCACGCAAACTCCTTGGTTTTCCATTGACGATATAATTGTGATCATAGCCTTGTGTCTCAGACACTTGCAGGAGTGGGCTATTAAATGGTTGGCCTATTTTAGTGGGAGTACGTAAATCCATTGGTGTACCATCCACAGGAGCGAAGTGGCCCAAAGGGATATTTTCTGCATCACATGGGGTATACCAATCTGCAAATACTTCAACCTGTTGATTGAGTACGTTTCCGCCGTTATGGTCAGCAAGATTGAAATAGCTGTGGTTAGTTAAGCTACAGAGCGTATCTTTGTCGGAAACCGCCTGGTAATTGATAAGCAATGTATTTCCGTCCAAGGTATAGGATGCCGTGGCCTTTAGATTACCAGGATACCCTTCTTCTCCGTCTGCACTTGATAAAGATAGTACAACCGAATTATCTTGTAACTGGACAATGTCCCATACTCGCTGGGAAAATCCAACGTGACCGCCGTGTAGGTGGTTATTTCCGTCATTATGGGCGAGGAAATACTCTTTCCCGTTGAGAGAAAATCGTCCTTTGGCAATTCGGTTTGCAAACCGACCTACTGTTGCACCCAAGTATCCGTGCTGGTGTGTGTAGTCGGCAAGTGTGTCATACCCTAAAACGATGTCAGTAGGGACCCCGTGCCGATCTGAAATTACCAACGATCGAATAGTCGCGCCATAAGTTAACACTTCGCACGAAAGTTGTTCATTTTTTAAAGTGATAAGAGATACAGTTTCTCCAGTCAAAGTTTGCCCAAATGGTGTTACATTAGAAAAGTTTATCATAGTTGCAACCTTTCAAAATGGTCAGTAACAGATACCTCCAGACAATAAAAACTATTGAGACTGTTTGTGTCTCCCGGAGGAGCAGAAGCACATATCGCCTCTACTCCTCCGGGAGGTCGAAAGCCTCCTAAGCGCAGAAAATCAGTTTGTTGTGTTTTGGCGTTATGCCGTTGGACTTACTCCTTGATAGAGCTACCCATGACACCAGCAACAAAGTGTTTCTGGAAAAATAGGAAAATCAAAAGGATTGGTAAGGTTGCACATCCCGCCGCTAACATAATTACTCCATACTGCTTTTCCCACTTGGCTCCGTTCAGCACCGACAGCGCAAGCTGCCAAGTCTGCATACTGGTAGAATTCAAAGTGATGAGGGGCCATAAGAAGTTGTTCCAGCTATTCATAAACATATAGATGCCCAGTGCGCTGATTGCGGGTTTCATATTAGGCATTACAACGCGCCAGAAAATCCGCATTTCACTACAGCCATCTAACCGCGCTGCCTCCAACAGTGCATCAGGAATTGCGTAGAGATTTTGACGCATCAAGAAAATTCCAAAAGCGTTGGCGAGTGGAGGCAAAATGACAGCGGTATAATCATCGACCCACCCCAGTTTGGTAGCCAGAATATATCTGGGAATATAGGTAACCTGTGCCGGTAGCATCATCGTCAGCATGACCAGCATGAACATAGTCTTTTTCCCCTTGAATGCGAACTTTGCCAACGCATAGCCAGCCATGGAGTAAAAGATTACAGCCAGTATGGTGAAAGAAATTGCCACAACAAAGGAATTGAAGGTTACCCGCCAGAGATCAATGCGGGTCATCATCATCGCAAAGTTTTCCATCAGATGAGTGCCAACGGAAAGGCTGGGGGGAAGCTGGAGAATCTCTGCGTTGCTGTTCGTGCCAGAGACAAACATGAAGTAAAATGGGAAAATGGAAATAAACGCCGCGAGAATCAGTATCAGGTATACAGCCAGGTGAGAGGGACGGAATTTATTCAATTTCATTCATCCTCACCTCCAGAAAGTTTGAACTCAAGAAACGAAAGCACACCAATGATAATCATCAGCACGATGCTCATGGTAGAAGAGTAACCAAATTTGAAGTAGCGGAATGCGGTGTTGTAGAGATACATAGCGATGGAAATCGTGGCGTTGTTCGGGCCACCATCGGTTAGGGTATAAGGCTCGTCAAAGAGCTGCAGAGTGCCGATAGTGGAGGTGATAGCGATAAACAGGATAACTGGCTTCAGTTTGGGAAGCGTTACATACCAAAAGCGTTGCCAAGCGGTAGCACCGTCTACACGGGCGGCATCATACAGAACATCCGGAATGCCCTGCAGACCTGCGATAACGATGACCGTGTTATAGCCTACCCAACGCCAGATGATTGCAATTACGATGGCCAGTCTTGCGCCTTGTGCCGTTGTCAGCCAGCCTACCGGTTCAACACCGAATAACCCAAGCACATAGTTCAGGATTCCGTACTGATCAGCAAAGATTAGGCGGAAAATCATAGAATAGGCCACCAAAGCGGTAACGGTAGGCAGGAACACCGACATACGGAAGAAAGACTTACCCTTCAAAAAACGGTTTTCAATCAGCACACCCAGCGTCACAGCCAGAACGATTGTGATAGGGACCTGAAGGATGAGATAAAAGGCCGTGTTCTTCAGGGATGTCATAAACAGCTTATCCTTGCACAGTTTTAGATAGTTTTCAATACCTTTGAAAACGTATCTGCCAGCATCAAATTCCATGAAACTCAGGATAATGGAATAGATAAAAGGATAGATAACAAAGGCTGCAAAAACAATCAGAACAGGAGCCAGAAAAATGTATGGCGCTCGTTGGCAAGCTAACAGTTTTTTTCGTGGCTTAGTACGCTTTAATCTCATCCTGTGCCTCGCTTTCTCAAACATGTACCGGATTATTACATGTCAACCAGCAGAAGAGATTCTCTCGGCTGCATTGCCACGGTACCGGATACTTCGTCACCCGTGAAATAATTGCGGAACTTGCCTTCCAGCTGAACGGTATTGGCAGAGTCCAGATGGTTGAGCAGGAACGTGTAAGTGACACCATCCTTCTCTCGGCGGCAGAGTTCAGCCCCATCAGGCAGATTGTAGGTCTTGACTTCCTGGCGGTGGCAGTACTTTTCAATCAGCTTCTTGATCAGAGCAAAGTCGGGACTAGTGCCCACATAGCAGGCCAGACCTTTGCCATACTCGTGCTCGGTGACACAGGGAGTTCCAGCGTAGAAATCACTGCCGTACCAACCGATAGCGCGGGCACCTTCCAGCTCAATCAAATCACAAATCTCGCCACATTCATAAATCTGGCCATCCTCCATGCGAACGGAGTTGGTCTTACCGGGGAAGAGTCCGTCAATTTCGACTACCCAGATGCCCAAGAGATCCTTGTAGGCGCCGGGGTAACCGCCCAGAATGACATTATCGCTCTCGTCACACAGACCACTGAAGAAGGTGGTCAGGAACACGCCTCCATTGTTGACAAACTCCTTGATTTCTGCAGAGAAGGTTTCGTTGCCTTGCCAGGCGCAGGGGGCAACCACAATATCATATTTCTTTCGATTGAGATGCTTGCGGCTAATCAGGTCTACCTGTACGCCAAGCTCATAAAACGCCCGATAATACTTGAGCATCTGAGTACGATATTGCACATAGGTATTCTGGCTGATAGAACACTCCATAGCCCACTTGTCATCCCACTCAGCAATCATAGCCACTCGCACCGGATAGGAGGCGCCCATCAGGGTATCGCCCAGCTTTTCCAGTTTACTGCCCAGTTCGGTCAACTCCCTGCCCAAACGGGTATTGATTCTGCCGTGGTGAGGAACGAAGCTGCCATGGAACTTTTCGGTTGCACCCCTGGACATTCTCCACTGGAAGAACATACAGGAGTCAGCACCATGAGCGATGTTTTGCCAGGCAATATCAGAAACCTCATAGGGCCGCTTTAAGGGGGATACCACATCCCAAGCATGGTTGCCAGGATTCTGTTCAAGGATCAGGAAAGACTTGTCCTTGATAGAGCGCATCAGATCGTGATAGAAGGCAGGCTTATACAAAGGCTCGCCAGGAACGGGGTAGTTATCCCACGCGATAACATCCAGGGGTTCACCCATAATCCGGTAGTCATAGAAACGGCCCCAGTCGGAATAGTTCTGGGTAATGGGTGCATCCGAGAACTCGCGAATCGCTTCCTTTTCATTAATGATACAATCGCGGTAACTGCAACTCATAAAGCGCATGTAGTCAACATACATGCCAGAATAGGAAGCCACATCTTTTCCGTTGGACAGGCAGTTCTTATAAACCTCCGTCAGATAGGTGGGAGGAAGTACCTGATCAAAGTCGGTGTAAGTATGGCCCCAGAATGCTGTATTCCATGCCGCATTAAGGGCATCCAAACTTCCATAACGCTCTTTCAGCCATACCCGGAATGCAGCAGCGCACTCGTCACAGTAGCAGAAGAAGTGATACTCATTGTTAATGTGCCACATCTTCAGTGCAGGATGCTTGGCGAAACGCTCTGCCAGCTTACCGGCAATTCGTCTGGAATATTTACGGTAAATCACATCATTGGGACAAATTTTCTCGCGGGTACCACCGAGAGCCTGAACGCCTTCGATGGTTGTGTGGATGACAGAGGGGAATTTCTTGGTTAGCCAGAAAGGCATACCGTCAGTAGGTGTTGCAAGGACTACATCAATGCCGTTTGCGTACAGCTTATCCATAATCTCTTCCAGCCAGTCAAAGGTAAAGACCCCATCTTCTGGCTCAAGAGCCACCCAGGAAAACACGCCCAGCGTCACGCAGTTGACGTGCATTTCTCTCATAAGGCGAATATCTTCCTCTACAGTTGCCGCATCCCACTGCTCGGGATTGTAATCGCCGCCAAACCACATTGCCATAGGTGTATTCCTCCTTGGTTATACGTTATAGTTTAATTCTAGAGTAGGGCCATTGTTAAATGGCCCTACTTTATGCTATCTCTGTTGTGATACTACTTATATTGTGTCTGAAGTTAGCTCATCATGGGTTCAATGCTCTCCTGGAGAGATTTGGTTACTGCGGCAGGATCAGCACCGTTGATGGTTACGTCAGCAACGGCAGCCTTGGTGGCATCGTTGGCAATGCTGTAATTCTGGGTATAGTTGATGGGAATCATCTTCTGAGCCTCTTCGTTGACAAGGATATAGGGAGCGGTGTCACCGAAGTAGGAATAGGTTTCTTTAAACACATCATTGCTGTAGGTGGGGATGTGGGAGGGATACAGACCCCAATCAGTCATGCCGTGAACGTTCATCTCCACATCGGTGGCGGTGAAAACCAGATAGTCCATAGCGGCAGCCTTCACAGCCGCGTCAGTAGCGGTAACGGCATACATGGAACCACCGTTCGTGCCCACATAATCGCTGTTCTCATCGAAACGAGGGGCAGGAGCAGCACGCCACTTTCCGTCTCCTTCGGGACAGTCGCTCATCATGGTACCCATAATCCAGGCAGCCTGGACATCGGTGGCGATGTTGCCAGAACCCAGCTTGGCGATGTAGTCACTCCAGTCAACACCAACGTCAATGATGCCGGCGTCGTACATATCCTGGCACAGCTGCAGAGCCTTCTCCATCTCGGGGGTGTCCACAGTCAGGTTGCCATCGGCATCAAAGAAAGTGGCGTTCTGAGAGTACAGGATGGCGCGCAGCATGGTGTTGTCGCTGGAGAAACGGCTGGCAGACATACTCTTACCAGTCTTTTCCTTGATGATCTTGCCGGCCTCAATATAGTCCTCCCAAGTAACGATGGAGTCAGGATTTACGCCAGCCTCTTCAAAGATGTCAGCGCGGTAGAACATCATAATAGGAGCTGCATCCCAGGGGAGACCCAGCAGCTTACCGTCGATGGTACACTCAGCGACCTTACTTGCCAGGAAGTCTGCCTCGTTCACCATGCCAGTGAAGTCAGCAAAACGATTGGGGAACTTTGCTGCATAAGTGGCAAACATTTCACCTTCCAGACAGACCACATCGGGTAGACCTTCGCCAGAAACCAACATGGTGGTCAGCTTATCATAAATAGTGCTGGAAGAGATGGTCTCGAATACAAATTCAACTTCAGGGTGATTAGCCTTATAAGCTTCAGCGGTGTACTCCAGCTGCTGAATTGCACCGTCCCAAGACCAAACGCGGATAGTCACATTCTCAGGTTCTGCGGGAGTAGAGGTGCCAGGAGTGGAGGCGGCAGGAGTAGAAGTGGCGGGAGCAGAAGTGGAGCCGCCACCACAACCTGCGAGCATAGAGATGGACATCAGGGCAGCCAATGCCAGTGCGAGATACTTTTTCATACAATCCTCCTTATTTTGTCTGTGGTGAATAGTTACTTGTTTCAGCGTACTTACCTAAGTACACTGTTGCGCACAAATGAAATATAGGTTTGAGCTTCGTCAGCAATCTACCGATTTAGGGTGTATCTGAAAAGTCAAAAATAGCGAAACGTACAAGAAAAAGACACAAATAAGTGGTAAGACAAGGGCAGAAAGAAGTGACAAGCATGAAAGCCCGTCGTTATGAACTTACCGATAAGGAATGGGAGCTGGTCCAGCTGCTTATCCCGATCTCGCATACCGGTCGCCCGCAGAAGGATATTCGCGCGCATCTCAATGGCATCCTGTGGCTTGCACGCAGCGGCGCGCGCTGGAGCGATCTTCCGGCGAGATTCGGTCCGCATCAGACTGTGTACAGCTGCTTCTGCCGCTGGCGGGACGATGGGAACTTGAAAAAGATCTTCGAGCTCTGCGCGGCCCCGGACACTGGCGCGGATCTGAGCATGGATTCAACGTCGATCAAAGCATCCGTGCAGGCAGGTCGTGGAATAAGAAAGCGAGCAAAAGTCAGACATCAAGCAGCATCGGCAAAACACGCGGAGGCCTGAACACGAAAATTCATGCCATCGTTGGAAAAGACCTGCGGCCTGTGGCTTTTTTGCTGTCTGCCGGAAATGTTGATGATTGCACGGATGCAGTTTCCCTGCTGAAGCTGCTTCCAGACCTGAAGGACTGCGATATTCTTGCCGATAAAGCCTATGGCACAAAAGAGATCCGAACCTATCTGCATGACCAGTCCGCCCGCTATACGATCCCGCCGAAAGTAAACACAAAGCAGCCGTGGCTGTTTGATAAAGAGACGTATAAACGGCGGAATGTAATAGAGCGTTTCTTCAATCGCCTCAAGGAATTTCGCCGTGCTGAGACACGCTATGACAAGCGGGATGACTCCTTCCTCGCTTTTGTTATGGTTGCCGCGATCTGCGTCGCTTTCGGCATTTTGCACATCTAAGCGCTGTTTTCAGATACACCCTAGGGCTGTGCAGTCTACTTTGCGCATCCCTACACCTCATGGGAACGTCCCCAAAACGAGCGTCACAACGGGCTGTTCCGAGCCTTCGTGCCCAAGGGTGCCTCCATTGAATCCTTCTCTCCAGAGTACATCTTGTCTGCTGCTGATGAGCTGAACGGACGGCCTCGCAAGAAGCTTGGCTACCGCACCCCGGAGGAACTGTTTGACGCGTTCCTCGACTTTGTTTACGCAGCCGAAGGCTGCGGCAGCATCGCCCAGGATGGAAGCCAGCGGCTTCCATCCTGACCGACGCTCTGATTCACTTAGTTCTACCGTGCAGGTGTCCAACTTGCACTTGCAATTTGTGCGGCTCAATTTAATTACTCAATTTCTAGGCTTATTATAACAAACTTTTACTAAAAAGTCAATCTATTTTTAGTAAAAATAATGGCAAAAAAGAAGCACAACAGTAAACCGTGGCGCGGGATGTTGTGCTTCTTTTTATTAACTTCAATCGCATTCATCATAATTCACTTGTACTGGCACGCTCCACTATACCAGGAGGAACAAGCACTTTTAGAGGAATTGTTCGTGTTGGTGTTTTTCCATTCACAGATGCCCGTTCTGCCAACATTCTCAGAGCTGTATTTGCCATCTCCCGCGTATTAATTGATACTGATGTCAGTGCTGGGGTAACCAGCGCAGATCGAGGAGTATCATTAAAGGAAACAACAGATATATCCTCTGGAATCGAATAGCCTTCCTGCTGCAGACAATTAATTGTGCCCATAGCATTTTCCTCGTTGGCACATAACACAGCTGAAGGAAGTTCCTTCCCCGCCTCCAAATAAGCCTTCCAGGCTTTGATAGTCGCATCAATTTCCATGGTCGATTCTATCATAAATTCAGGGTTATATAGACCACGCGCTTTCATCAGTTTAAGGAACAGTTCGCGCCGGATTTCAGGTGCAGTTTGCAGCCGGTCATTATATTTGAAACTCGGCCCCACAAAACCAATCTTTGTGTGATTAAGATTAAAAAGGTGCTCCAAAGCTAAAGAAATGCCCAATTCATACCCTAAAACAACTGAATCAAATCGGCTTTCAAACGGGGAGGAGTCTACGAATACGACGTTTGGTGTTAGGCTGGATAATGACTCGATTTGAGCCACAGAAAACAAGCCAATCGCTATGATTCCATCCAGCCGTTCGTTATGCGAAAGAACAAAACTATCCCCTCTGCGTTCAAGGAGAATATAGGTGTATTTCCTATCGAGGCATCCTTGTTTGACGTAATTACTCAAATACAGGTAATACGGATCATCTAACTGCTTTTCAGGTGCAAGCATTTCTGCCACACCAATTCGGAGCACAGATTTAGGCGGGCGCCCTCGACCACTTCTGGTTCCAGAATAATTTGTTTTGCTAGCCTCGTCCAAAATCTTTCTCCGTACCTTTTCGGGTACTGAAAAAGTGGGATCTGCGTTCAGCACACGAGAAATTGTCGCAGCAGAATATCCTGTTCGCTCTGACAATTCTTTTAATGTAGCCATGAAGCAGCCTCCTGTGTTTTTAGTAAAATTTAATGTTATATTATCATAATAAAATCGTTTTTTCAAGATTATGGAAGTATTTTTTATTTACTCCATCTTTCTCCCTCAATTTCCCCGCAAGCGTGCTTGACTTTATAGCAACCTTCTTGCCACTGTCACCATCTTTATGCCACCACTGATAAAATCCACCAGCATAGCACAGGCATCCGGGGCATCATCGTGGAGGTTCTTACCGCTGACCGTGAACAGAGTCAGCTCCCGCATAAACTTTTCATACTCCGAGCTGCGGTGCTTGGCGTCAATGAAGTAGAATTTCTTGATATCCGGGGCATACTGGATGATACGGCTCAATTTGCTCTGGGTTGTAGGCGCTTTTTTATAGCTCATATTCACCCGAATGCCCTCCTCCCGGAGCTTCTCGTCCACGATGCCGCCATACTCATCGCCGCCGTTGTTGCTCTCCCAGCGAACCATATGAGGGTGGTGCTTTTTCAGTGTTCCAAGAACGATGGGCCGCGTGACCGTCTTATCCTCGGAATTGAAGACGACATCCTGGATGTAGACATCCTCTCCATACCTATGTAGTCGGACGCTGTCCAATAATTGTTATGAGTAAAATAAAAATACATGCTCTCGCAGTTTTCCCACGCAATAGAGCAGCCATACTCACTGGCAAACCAATGATATTTGTCGTTCACATCGTTTGATGTTTTATCGATCCCGCCTGCATAAATCGCTTGCGATACATAGTTGGCACAGTCTGCGTTGTTTGCCAGATAATACGGTTCTTCAGTCGCATTACCAGTCCTTTCTGATTTCGTCCAGTACAAGTATTTTGCTGATCAGCACGCTTTTGCCGATGTTCTCTGATTCGCTGGTGGAAAAGCCTTCTGGAGGAGGTGCCAGAATCTCTTTAATCAGTTCGATTCGAGCCTGAATCGTGGGGACGATCAAATATCGAATATCTGCAAGCGACCAGAAGGAAAACTTTTTGACCTTGCAGTAAATCAGTACAACAGCAACACCGCCGAGGATGCCTCCA
>OCIU01000820.1_pt1 | contig 24680 bp, 22 predicted proteins | sample 1538471 | NCBI WGS metagenome assembly OCIU01 (sample SAMN04571693, study PRJEB22368) | human gut metagenome | biome: human gut; material: stool | host: Homo sapiens | place: Luxembourg | collected 2012-06-01 | reverse complement strand
TACTGGTATGGCTAACCCGCTGATAAATAGTGGGGACGCTGTATTGGTGGTTTACATTTCTTTGAGTATGCAGTAAAATTAATGAGGCAATGAAACGAAATCATAAGCAGTGGGCTGAGATGGTTTTGCTGGGCATTAAACAACGACTCCATGAATGTGGAAAAATAGAATAAACTTTATACTCTTCTTCCTGGGTTTGGGGATGATGATCAATAAAAATGAAATTAAATTTTAGTCAAGTTATGGTATAACCTCCACTGGCATTAGCTGGTGGAGGGCTAAGTCTCATATACGGATAGGTAATATGAGGTGATACCGAATAATAACCATAAATTTATGTGTGGAATAGTAGGATATATAGGACAAAACGAAGCATATCCAGTCCTGATAGCAGGACTGAAGAAACTTGAATATAGAGGATATGACAGTGCTGGAGTAGCACTCGTCAATGGAGAGGATAAGCTCAATGTCTATAAGACAAAGGGCAAGGTGGCAAACTTGGAAGAACTCGCAGCAGACAAAGACTGCGGAGGCCATATCGGTATAGCCCACACCCGATGGGCAACACATGGCGAACCATCAGCCGAAAATGCACATCCCCATGTCAGTATGAGTGGTGACCTGGCTTTGGTACATAATGGCATCATCGAGAACTACCAGGTGCTGAAAGAACAACTCATAGCACGCGGTTATCAGTTCAAGAGCACAACAGATACCGAGGTGCTGGTACAGTTGATAGACTCATACTATCAGCAGAATGGCAAAGATTTGGTGTCAGCCGTTTGCCAGTCACTGAATGATGTAGTGGGTGCCTATGCCATAGCAGTCATCGAATGCAAGAACCCCACTCACATTGTGGCAGTCCGCCAGTCAAGTCCATTGGTGGTAGGCGTAGGAGCCGACAAGCAAGACTTCTATATCGCCAGTGATGCCACTCCTATCGTAGAATATACCGACCAGGTAGTCTATCTCGAAGACGGTCAGATAGCAGAAATCAGAATCGGTAAGGATATAGAGATGATCAATCTCAACCATAAGTTATGCGATTATGACATCAAGACCGTAGATCTCGACATCTCCAAACTCAGCAAGGGAGGCTTCGACCATTTCATGCTGAAAGAGATCTACGACCAGCCCCAGTGCCTGAAAGACTGTATGAGTGGTCGCCTTTTTGCGGATAAGGACAATCCATCCAACAACCATATCGTGTTGTCAGCCCTTACAGACTATAAAGACCGACTCATGTCAGCCAAGCATATCATCATCGTGGCATGCGGAACCAGTTGGCATGCAGCCCTCATCGGCAAGCAGCTCATAGAGAAGATGTGTCGCAAGCGAGTAGATGTAGAGTATGCAAGCGAGTTCCGTTATGGCGAACCCGTCATCGAATCCGATGATGTAGTGATAGCCATAAGCCAGAGTGGCGAAACTGCCGATACCTTGGCAGCCATTCAACTTGCCAAGCAGCACGGAGCATTGATCTTCGGCATCGTCAATGGCGTAGGATCATCCATCGCCCGAGAGACAGATACCGGCATCTATATTCATGTAGGACCCGAGATAGGAGTAGCGAGTACCAAGGCCTTCACCGGTCAGGTCACAGTCCTTACCCTCTTTGCCTTGGCGTTAGGTCATGAGCTTGGCACCCTTTCCGAAAAAGACTATGTAGAGACCATCGCCGAGTTGGCAGAGATACCCGGCAAGATGGAGAAAGTGTTGGAGCAGACACCGTCGATCTCCCGACTGGCGAAAGTATTCACCTATGCACATAATTTCCTCTATCTTGGTCGAGGATTCAACTATCCCGTAGCCTTAGAGGGAGCCTTGAAGCTAAAGGAAATCAGCTATATCCATGCCGAGGGCTATCCTGCAGCCGAGATGAAGCATGGTCCGATAGCCTTGGTAGATACCGATATGCCAATCGTATTCCTTGCCACTCATCACCAGCTGTATGAGAAGATCATCAGCAATATGCAGGAAGTAAAATCCCGCAACGGACGCATCCTGGCTATTGTTACCGAAGGCGACAAACAAGTCAAGGCGATAGCCGATTCTGTGATAGAAGTACCGCAGACCCTCAATGCTTTGGTACCTCTTCTCAGCGTCGTTCCCCTCCAGATACTTGCGTATTATGTGGCAGTAGATAAGGGATTGAATGTAGATATGCCAAGAAATCTGGCAAAGAGTGTAACGGTAGAATAAGATAAAAAACAATAAATGGAGCAAGATAATTTAAAACAAAAAGTAAGTAAAGGACTCCTTTGGAATACAATACATAACCTGTCGATGAAAGGCATTCAGTTTTTACTGATGCTTTTCATGGCTCGCCTTCTGTCACCAGATGACTATGGAACTGTAGGCTTGTTAGCGATATTCATCCAGTTGTCCAACACCTTTGCCGAATCCGGTTTTTCGTTGGCATTAGTAAGAAAGCAAGATAGAACACAAGTTGATTTGTCCACAGCTTTTTATTTTAATATAGTTGTGGGTATTATTTGTTATTTTATAGTTTTCTGTATTGCTCCTTGGGTTGCAGACTTTTATAACAAGCCCATATTAACGTCTCTGCTAAGGGTATTGGCGCTTACAATCCCTATCAGTTCGTTGAGCACAGTACTTGTTGCTATGATGAATTACAATATGCAGTTTAAAAAACAAGCCATGATTTCCATTACTCATACTCTTGTTTCTGGTGTATTGGGATTGGCAATGGCCTTTATGGGCTATGGTGTCTGGGCTTTGGTGGGTCAGAGCTTGATAGCAACATGTTTAGGAACCGTGCTCTGCTGTCTTCTCAATCGTTGGCATCCTTCTTGGATATATTCTTGGAAATCGTTTCGGGAAATGTTTGGATTCAGCAGTAAGTTATTGCTCACACGTATTATTGATACGATTTATGGCAATGTTTATAGTATTGTCATTGGTAAGGTCTTTTCACCCGCTACGTTGGGCCATTATTCTCGTGCTCAAAATTGGGCTACTATGCCGTCAACAAATGTTGTGAGCATATTGAATAATGTCTCATTCGCTTCGTTGTCAAAGATACAGGACGATATAGAACAACTTTCTCGTGTTTATCGAAAAATGGTTAAGACTTCCGCTTTTATTATCTTTCCTCTTATGTTAGGACTTTCGGTTGTGTCTCGCCCACTTATATATTTTACGATAGGTGAAAAGTGGCAATTATGTGCACAGATATTACAGATTATATGTTTTATGTTTGTATTTACACCGATTCAGTCTCTGAGTATAAATTTAATACAAGCTAAGGGACGAAGTGATTTGTCATTAAAAATTAGTGTTATTGGAAAAGTCCTATCTGTCATAGTCCTTGTAGGTTCTTTACCATTAGGTATAATTCCAATGTGTTGGTTTAGTGTTTTGTCATCAATTATTATATTATCGATAGATTTCTTTTATGTAGGAAAATTGTTACATATTAGTGTCTTTGAGCAGATAAAGGATTTGTTTCCTTCGGCCTGTTTGTCTGCAATAATGTATATTGCTGTATTTTTTACAATTAGTCTATTTACAACAGACTGGATACAACTTCTTGCTGGCATTTTTGTAGGCATGGCTCTTTACACAGGGCTTGCTTATGTATTTAAAATGAAAAGTTTGTATGATACCATTGGTGTCATTAAAAATATGGTTCATAAATAAGTAGAATTTATAATAACTATATTATGTTCAATCTCAGTAAATTCATCGGTCAGTATGTGACCCATCGTGAAAAGAGTATGTTTGCACAAGATATTGAGGCAAGCAAGGAAAAACTTTCAGCTGAAATAAAAGGCAAGAAAGTTTGTGTTATTGGAGGTGCTGGTTCTATCGGTTCTTCATTCATCAAGGCAGTTCTGCGCTTTGAACCAAAAAGTGTAGTCGTTGTTGACTTGAACGAAAACGGTTTGGCAGAATTAGTACGTGACGTTAGAAGTACAGAAGGACTTTATGTACCTGATGAGTTCCGTTGCTACACCCTCAATTTTGCAGATCCAATCTTCGAACGTATTTTCCGTGAGGAGAAGGGCTTTGACATTGTCGCCAATTTCTCTGCCCACAAGCATGTACGTTCAGAGAAAGACAAATATAGTGTGCAGGCTCTTATAGAGAACAATGACATCAAGGCAAAGAAACTGATGGATTTGCTTTGCGTGTACCCACCAAAGCATTTCTTCTGCGTATCTACAGATAAGGCTGCTAACCCAGTCAATATCATGGGAGCCAGCAAGCGCATTATGGAAGACTTGGTAATGGCTTATAATGAGCATTTCAAAGTAACAACAGCTCGTTTTGCTAATGTCGCATTCTCTAACGGCTCCTTGCCAGATGGATGGATTCATCGTTTGCAGAAGAAGCAGCCATTGGCTGCACCTTCTGATGTGAAGCGTTATTTCGTATCTCCTGAGGAGTCTGGTCAGATTTGTATGTTGGCTTGTATTCTCGGAAATGGTGGTGAGGTATTCTTCCCAAAGTTGGGTGAGGAACAGATGCTTACATTCTCTTCTATCTGTGATGACTTTGTAAAGGCAGAAGGTTTTAAGAAGGTGGAGTGTAAGAATGATCCTGAGGCAAAGAAGTATGCTGCAGATATGGATTACGAGAGTGATAACTATCCTGTTGTTTACTTCAAGAGTGATACTACTGGTGAGAAAGCTTATGAGGAATTCTATGTTCCTGGTGAGAAAATCAACATGACTCGTTTCTCTGCACTCGGTGTTGTAGAGGAGACTAGCCGTCGTCCGATGCCAGAGATTAATCAGTTCTTTGATGAGCTGGAAGGCATCTTTGCAGAGCCGGACTTCACCAAGGCAGAAATCGTGACATCAATCAAGAAGTTTATACCTAATTTCGAGCATGAGGAAAAAGGTAAGAATTTGGATCAAAAAATGTAATTCTCAATAAAATGGCAGATTTTAAGAAAACGATAGACTTTATCAAGTCAGTTTATGGCAACCAGGAGTTTACTCCTCTGGCTGTTCCTGTTTTTGCAGGTAATGAAAAGAAATATCTCAACGAGTGTATTGACACAACCTTCGTTTCATCCGTGGGTAAGTTTGTTGATCGCTTCGAGGAAGATATGGCAAAATATACAGGTGCCAAGAAGGCAGTGGTATGTGTTAGTGGGACTAATGCTCTTCACATGAGCTTGTTGCTTGTTGGTGTAAAGCAAGATGATGAGGTGTTGACTCAGGCTCTTACTTTTATTGCAACCTGTAATGCATTGAGCTATATTGGAGCCCATGCCGTATTCATCGATGTGGATCGCTCCACAATGGGCCTTTCTCCTGATTCTTTGAAGGCATGGCTTGAGAAAAATGCCGAGATACGCAAGAATACTCGTAAGGGAGAACTTCCAAAGAGTAGAGATTTTGCTTTTGAAGAGGATGACTTGGCTTGTTATAACAAGAATACTGGTCGTCGTGTTAAGGCTTGTGTTCCTATGCATTCTTTTGGTCATCCTGTCCGCATTGATGAGATTGCTGCTATCTGTAAAGAGTGGCATATCGAACTTGTAGAGGATGCTGCAGAGAGTATTGGTTCAACTTTCAAGGGACAGCATACAGGTACATTTGGTAAGATTGGTGCGATTAGCTTCAATGGCAACAAGACCATCACTACTGGTGGCGGCGGTATGATGCTCTTCAATGATGAGGAGTTGGGCGCATACGCAAAGCATATCACCACACAGGCAAAAATACCACATCGTTGGGAGTTCCGTCACGACCATGTAGGTTACAACTATCGCATGCCAAATATCAATGCAGCTATGGGATGCGCTCAGTTGGAGAACATTGACAAGTATGTAGCAAGTAAGCGTAAGGTTGCTGCTGAATATGAGGAGTACTTCAAGAATGTACCAGATATCGAGTTCTTCGTAGATTCTCCAAATACAATTTCCAACTATTGGCTCAATGCTGTTATCTTGAAAGATAAGGAGGCACAGATTAATTTCCTCCAGCAGACAAATGACAATGGTGTCATGACCCGTCCAATTTGGGAACTCATGAATCGCTTACCAATGTTCGAGAATTGCGAGAACGACGGTCTCAAAAACACCATTTGGTTTGCTGAAAGAGTTGTGAATATTCCTAGTAGTGTACGTTTATAAAAATTGTAATATGATAAACTTTAATTTTAATGATCAACAAGTAAAAGCTGACTTAGATCATAATCAAGAATATATTAATTTGGTTAAGAATAATGCAACAATTGGACATATCCAAATTCAAGTGGGTAATGGACATATTATGTTGTTTCATAATTTAAATGACACATTTGCTGCTTACCTATTGGCAGACGAACTTTATTATTATCGCAATAATATTGATGATATCAGGCGTATAGCAAATTTGTTAGAGAATTTTGCTACAGAAGATTATCGTAGAAACAATCCGTAATATATAGTCGATATTATACTTCAATGAAAAAAGTATGTATAGTAACAGCTGCTCGTTCTGAATACGGCTTGCTTCGTTGGACTATTGATGGTGTTTATAAGAATCCAAATCTTGAACTCCAATTAGTCGTAACAGGAGCACACCTCTTGGAGGAACATGGCTACACTTATAAGAATATTGAGAAAGATGGCTATCCGATTGCAGCAAAGGTGGACATGCACCTTGATGCTAGCAATAAGGAAGGTATTGCGAGATCAATGGGTTACTGCACAATTGCAATGACAGAAACCTTTGCGAGGCTTCAACCTGATCTATTAGTAGTCTTAGGCGATAGATATGAACTTCTTCCCATCTGCAATGTGGCTTTGGTCATGAACATTCCTATAGCTCATATCTCGGGTGGAGATGTAACCATTGGAGCCATTGATAATGAAGTACGCAATGCAGTTACTATGATGGCGACTCTCCATTTTCCTGGAGTTGAAGATTCCGCAAACAACATTGTCCGAATGCGCAATTCGTCCGACAATGTTTGGTGTGTTGGAGAACCAGGGCTAGACAATTTTAGGCACGCATCATTGATGAGTAGAGAAGAGTTGTCGGAGAGTATAGGCATACCTACATTTAATAAATGGGTTCTCGTTACATTGCATCCAGAAACAAATGAATCGTTGGAGTACAACATGCAGATGGCATATAACATCTTTGAACTGTCAGAATCCATAGAGAATGCTTCTATAGTTATATCAAAGGCAAATGCAGATTTTGGAGGCACTCAGATTAATGATTATTGGGAGCAGATTTCAAAAGCAAATCCCGAAAAATACCATCTCTTTCCCTCTCTTGGTCAAATGCGCTACCTTAGCTTCATGAACGAGTGTTATGCTGTTCTTGGCAACTCGTCAAGCGGTATTGTAGAGGCTCCCTGTCTAGGTTCGTGGGTCATTAATATCGGCAACCGTCAAACAGGACGTCATATCTGTAAGAATGTTTATCAGGTAGATAATAACATGGCAGATATTCGTAAGGCTTGGAATGCGATAGAGGGTAACAAAGAAAAGATTGTTGACAGCTACTATGGCGATGGTTGCACATCCGAGAAGATTGTTAAACATATAGAGGAATATCTTTATGCAAAATAGAAGCGAAATTATAGGTGGCGAATTTGATGTTGATCTTCAAAGCTTGAAATATAGCCATAGCGGAAATGTCTGTCTTGATGGCTTATACAAGTATTCCTCAGGTCGTTCTGCTTTATATCACATTTTGTTGGATGTAAAGAAAAGAAACAATATCAGCAAGATACTGTTGCCTGATTACCTCTGCTCTTCGGTTGTAATTGCTGCAGAGAAGATTGGTGTAGAAGTTGTCTTCTATCCTCTGAATGACAAGTTGGAACTTGACGAGAAACACTTTGCAAACCTTTATGAAGAGAAATGTGCAGTTCTTTTAATCAACTATTTTGGATTGCAAAACTTGCAAAAACAAGTTGCATATGTGCGTTCCCTTAATAAGGATGCGATAATAATTGAAGATGATGTGCAAGGGTTCTACGAGTTTCAGAAGGAGCTCATTGGTGTGGACTATAAGTTCACCAGTCTCCGCAAGACATTTGCTTGTCCTGATGGTGGTCTTGTAAAAACCGAAAACTTGTTGCCAGAAGTAAAAACAGTAAACAAATTCCATCAATACAAGTTGGCTGGCAGCATACTTAAATCTTTGCGCAAGCCAGAGTATTACGATGATGCCGTCTATCTCTCAATGTTCGAAAAGGGCGAATCAATGATTGACGATGAAATTGCTGAAGGTATGAGCGATATGGCAGTGAATATCATTACAAAAACAGATATTGACCGACTGGCATACATCCGCAGAAGAAACGCAAAATTCATTTGTGATGGACTTGAATCCCTTGGCCTGAACACCATTCTTCCGGTAACAGAAGATAAGATACCTTTGTTTGTCCCGGTTTATCTTGATGATAGAAACAAAGTGCGCAAATACATGTTTCAGCACAATTGTTTCTGTCCTGTTCATTGGCCTCATGAAGGCATGAACGTGAAAAAGGGAGCAGAAATGGCAGAACACGAATTATCAATAATCGTTGATCAAAGATACACCAATGCAGATATGGAGTATATTCTTGATCTTATTGCAAAATCAATATAATGATAGCATTCACAGAAATTTGGAATCAATATCTCGACCTTATTCCAGCGGAACATCAGGACTTGTATTTCCGTGAGGAATATGTTCGTCTTTATGAGACAGATAAAGAAAAGGCATGCTGTTTCGTTTATCAGGATGGCGATAGCATAATGCTTTTCCCTTTCCTTAGGCGAGAGTTTCAATTCAAGGGAAACACCTATTATGATTTCGAAACCGCATACGGATATGGAGGTCCAATCTCCAACGACCATAGCGACACATTCATTACGGCTGCTCTCGAAGCAATGTCCGAAAAAGCATTATCAGAAAACTTTGTATGTGGCTTTGTTCGCTTTCATCCTCTATTAGAAAATTGGGATTACTTTGAGAAAGTAGGTCGATTGATAATGGACAGAAAGACCATAGCCATAGATTTATCAGACGGTATAGAAGCCACCTGGATGAATGAAATTCACACTAAGAACCGTAATGTCATAAAGAAGGGCGAAAAAAACGGTCTTGAGTTTATCGTAGATGAGGATTTCGCCTACTTGACAGAGTTTGAAGACTTGTATAACTCCACAATGGATAAACTCGAAGCCGATGGGTTCTATTACTTTGATCCAAGTTATTACGACCAATTAAAGAACACCATACAGAATAGGTTCCTGGGCATTGTAAAGCATGAGGGACAGGTTGTGGCTGGAGCAATCTTCTTCTATCAGCTTCCATACGGTCACTACCATCTTGCGGGAAGTGACAAATTAGCATTAAAACTATCGCCAAACAATTACCTTCTATGGGAAGCTGCTAAGGAACTGACAAGAAGAGGAGTAAAACATTTCCACCTTGGTGGAGGAACTGACGGATCGGAAGAGAATAGCCTTTATCAGTATAAACGTAAGTTCTCCAAACACGAATATCAGTTTGCGTTGGGAAAGATGATATTCAATCCTTCGCTTTATGAAGACATTTGTGCAGAATGGGCTGCTGCAAATCCAGAAAAAGCATATAAAATGAAGAATATTCTTTTGAAATATAAATATTGACATTATGCATACATATATCATAGCAGAGGCTGGTGTAAACCATAATGGTAATCTTGACTTGGCTTTAAAACTTTGTGATGCAGCCAAGGAGGCTGGAGTTGACTGTGTGAAATTTCAGACTTGGCAGACTGAAAAGATTGTTACTCGCAAGGCAGAGAAAGCAACATATCAGTCTGAAAACACCCACGATGCCGAAGAAAGTCAATTTGATATGCTCAAAAAGTTAGAGCTCTCGTATGATGACTTCCGCATTGTTCAAGAACATTGCAAGCGGATTGGTATAGACTTTCTTTCTACGCCTGATGAAGAGTATAGTCTCGCTTTCTTAATGAATGAACTCAATTTGCCATTAATCAAAATCGGTTCAGGGGAGGTAACCAATATTCCATATCTGCGTCAGATGGCATCGTATGGCAAACCGATTATCCTTTCTACAGGAATGGCAACACTCGCTCAGGTAGCGACCGCATACGACACATTGCTGGCAGCAGGAGCACCATCAGTAGCGTTACTTCATTGCACTACCAATTATCCATGCCCAATGGATGAGGTAAATCTCCGTGCTATGCAGACGATGAAAGAAGCTTTCAAGTGCAAGGTGGGATATTCTGATCACACCATGGGAACAGAGATACCGATTGCAGCTGTTGCGATGGGAGCTGAAATCATTGAAAAGCATTTCACTCTCGACCGAAATATGGAAGGACCAGATCATAAAGCTTCTCTTGAACCTCAGGAACTGAAATACATGGTTGATTGTATTCGCAACATTGAGGTAGCCTTTGGTGATGGGATAAAGCGACCTAATCCGAGTGAAGTGGAGATCTCAAAAGTTGTGCTCAAATCTATTGTCGCAAAGGTTCCAATTAATAAGGGGGAAACCTTAACAGCTAACAATATGACAATTAAACGTGCTGGTAGTGGAATTCCTGCAGCACATTGGGATATGATTGTGGGAACAAAAGCTCTTCATGATTACGATATTGATGAACCAATTAAAATAAATTAAATATGCGTCCTTTAGTTATAATACCTGCAAGAGGTGGAAGTAAGGGTATACCTCATAAAAATATAAAAGAACTTGGAGGGAAACCTTTGATTTGCTATGCAATCGATGCAGCACGCAAATTCACAACAGATGATAATATCTGTGTTTCTACAGATGATGAAGATATCATAAAGGTAGTAGAAAAATATGGCTTAAGTGTGCCATTTAAACGACCTGATTATCTTGCCACAGATAATGCTGGTACAAATGGTGTTCTTTTGCATGCACTTAACTTTTATGAAGAGAAAGGTTGTTGTTTTGATATGATAGTACTTCTTCAAGTAACCTCACCTTTTCGAAGAGCTGAAGATGTTATAGAAGCAGCAAAACTTTATGATGAAAGTATTGATATGGTAACATCTGTAATGCCTGCAAAGTGCAATCCTTACTATGATGGATTCGAAGATAATGATAAAGGATTGCTTACTATCAGTAAAGGAGATGGAACTATAGAGAGACGACAAGATGCTCCTTGTGTATGGCAACAGAACGGAGCTGTGTATATTATCAATCCTTCTCAATTAAAAGCAAAAGGACTTGCTGGTATGACAAAGATTCGTAAGTATGTTATGGATGAAATACATTCTGTTGATTTAGACACTATGTTTGATTGGAAGGTTGCAGAACTGATGTTAAATGAAGGCATGGTGAAATAAGATTGGGTGTTGATACTTACATATAGAAATGCCATAATTTACATAATAATAGAAAATAAATGATTAGAAATTATATAATAAGCGAGTCTGTTTGCATTAAGGAAGCACTTGTCGCGATTAATGAAATTACTCATGATGGTGAGTTACTCATCGTAGTGAACGACTGTCAGCAAATGGTCGGCTCGCTTACCGATGGTGATATTCGAAGAGGTCTTATTGCAGGAGCAGAATTAACTGATTCGGTTAGTAGAATTATGCATCGAAATTTTAAATTTATCAAACAAAGCGAGTTCGATGTAGAACATTTGAAGTCTTTCCGCGATCAGCGAATTATGTTTATTCCTATTCTTGATGAAAAGTATCAAGTGATAGATGTAGTAAACTTGAATAAGTTTAAATCCAAACTTCCTATTGATGCTGTTCTTATGGCTGGAGGAAAGGGAGTTCGGCTTCGTCCTTTAACAGAAACAACTCCAAAACCTTTGTTGCCTGTAGGGGGCAAACCTATCATTGATTATAATATAGACAGTTTGATGGAGAATGGTATTAACCACATTTCTGTGACTGTCAACTATCTTCATGAACAATTAGAGGAGCATTTTGCGGAACCTGTGAATGGCGTGAAGATTGATTGTATCAAAGAGCCACAATTTCTGGGCACAATGGGTGCAACTCAGTTTGTAACCAAGTTCTATAATGATGTAGTACTTGTAATGAACTCCGATCTCTTTACAAACATTGATTATGAGGATTTCTATCTTCACTTCAAGGAACATGATGCTGACATGTCTGTGGCAGCAGTACCATATTCCATTTCTGTACCTTATGGTATTTTCGAATTGGAAGGCAGAAACATCAAAGGCGTGAAGGAAAAGCCTATTTATAATTACTTCGCTAACGCTGGTATCTATCTCATCAAACGTGAGCTATTAGAGAATATGCCAAAGAATACATTCTATAATGCTACCGACCTGATGAATGATGCTGTAGCAGCAGGTAAAACTGTTATTCGTTATCCGATTACTGGTTATTGGCTTGATATTGGTAGTCATGAAGAATATAATAAGGCTAATGAATTGGTAAAGCACATTAAAAAATAATATCCATGTTAAAAACGAACGTTCGAGACTCTAATATTGAGCTATTGCGCCTGCTGGCAATGTTATTGGTATTAATATATCATGCAGACTTCTTGTCTTTGGGAGTTCCATGTATGAAAGGAGAAATGTCAATAAGTCAGTGGGCAGATAGTTCTTTACGCTTTTTTGTACAATCAGTATGTGTGGTTTGCGTAAATGTGTTCGTAATGTTGTCTGGGTGGTTTGGTATTAAACCAAAAATAGACAGACTTATAGCATTTCTGTTTCAAGTTACTTTTTTTACGCTGGTCAGTATTGTTGCCAATGTGGTATTTTGGAATCATCGATTATGTTTTGATGATGTGAAGAATATTTTCATGTTAAATGATAACTTGTGGTTTCCGAAATCTTATTTATTGCTTTATGTACTTAGTCCTGTATTAAATGCTTTTGTGGAGAAGGCTACTGCTCGACAATTCCGTATGGTTTTAATTCCTATGGTTGTATTCCAAATGGTTTATGGATGGATGACAGGTGGTGTGGGATGGTATATGGGTGGATATAGCTGTATATTTTTTATAGAGCTATATTTGCTTGCGCGTTATCTGCGTTTGCATGTAGCTTATGAGCGTTATGGGGTAAAGATGCTTTCTGGATTGTTTCTTGTAGGAGCGTCGCTTGTTTCCATCATATGGATAATTTCTTCAATAAAAGGAATTGATGCGACACGTTTTTTGAACGCCTATACACAACCATTTGCTATTATGGGTGCAGCTGTGTTACTTTTGTTGTTTTCAAAGATAAGTTTAAGGAATCAAAAAATCAACAAAATTGCAGCATCTTGTTTTGCTGTATATCTGTTTCATTGCGCTCCTGGTATGCTAACACATTTTACGAGTACTGTCAGTATGTTGCATGAATCAAATAATATTCTTTTATTTGGCTTTTACACATTTATATTAATTATGGCAGTATATGTTGTAGCTATTCTTTTTGATCAACTAAGAATTTGGCTCTGGCATAAAACTTCTCAATCATCTATATACATTAAATTTATAAGAATATGTCACACTTATTTGTAGTATTCACACCTTTTCAGCTCTTTATCGCCCAGCAACTTGTACATCAGGAGCAGTTGAAGGATTGCATCTTGATAGAGGCATACGTTGCAGGTAATCCTCATTTCATAGAAATATATGATATGATGGAGATGGAGGGTATGTGGAAAAAGAAGTATATTATTCCAGATTTCGCCCAATGGGATGGTTTACGTACCACATCTATTATGGATGAGGTAAAAACTTATAAAATGTATCGCAAGATATGGAATCTGATTAAATCTAATAATGTTGGAACTCTTTATTTAGGTGAAATGCAAAACAATGCAATTCGCTTCACAGATATTGTTTTTCATCATAAGGGAATTAAAATCGTATTCTTCGAGGAAGGTACTGCGCATTATATCCAAAGATCATATCAGAAAGAGACTCGTTGGATGAAGATTAAGGAGTTTATTCGTGACTTGGTAGAATATTTGCCTTTATATCATGTGAGATTTGCAAAATGGAGATATGTTCTTTGTCGTCCGTTTGAAGGAGAATTACCTATGGATGTGCGTTATAGTGTTATCCCCGGACATTATAATAAACCATTTGATAAACAGTTGTACCCGTCTTTGGTTATATCTAAAAAATTGGAGGCGTATATGGCTGAATCTATATGCGATACCGATAAAAAACGAGTTATGTTTATGACCGATCCTTTGGCTGAGGTTATCGGTTCTGAGTTTATGGAATGCTATTTTGATACTATAAAAGAATGTTTTGATAGTATATCCAAGGATACAGAAGTATATATCAAGTATCATCCTCGTGATCCAAAAGAGTCTCGAGACAGAGTTATAGAGATTGGTAAAGCATGCGGGCTTGACTGCAAGGTGATGAGTGAGAGAGTAAATATACCAGCCGAATATTATCTTCAGAAGTTCAAATTTGATTCAATTTTTGTATTTAATGCCAGCACCTATTTCTATGATGGGTACTTATTCCCTAAATGTAATTTTGTGAAGCTTCTTCCAAAGTTGTATGCACGAGTTAAGGCTGCTGGGTTAAGTGAAGATAAGTTGAAGTGGTTTGATGCATTTCTAAAAAAATAGTTTAAATGAATCCAATTAGTATAAAGCAGACAATTCGTCTTAAGTTAGACAGGCTTTTTCATATAGATAGAAAAGGTGAGTATGGCATGATGGCATCTACTGCCTATTTGTCACCTGACACCGTTCTTTTTAGTAAAAAGAATCTATTTATGGAAGAGAATACTAGTATTCCTGGTGGGGCAATGATCTTAAATCCCCGTTCTAAGTTTATCATGAAGAAAGGTAGCTTTTCTTCTTATAATCTATGTGTATGTCCTGGTAATCATGCAGTTGTAAAAGGTGTGTGGAAGCATGATGTAACTGATGCCATGAAGGATGAGTTATATCCTGATCATCGATATGATAAGGATATAATCGTAGAGGAGGATGTGTGGATGGGAATCAATGTTACTTTACTGAATGGGGCTCATATCGGACGTGGTTGTATTGTGGGTGCAGGTTGTGTGGTGTCAGGTAATACCCCCCCATATTCAGTTGTTGTAGGTAATCCATGGAGAATTGTAAAATTTGTCTTTACACCAGAAGAAATCGTAGAACATGAGGCTAAACTTTACTCAGAGGATGAACGTATTCCTCTTGATGTCCTTCAGCGGAATTATCAGAAATGGATGGAGGGACATAGATAATTTGTTTTTTTATCAGCATGAGACGTAAGAAGATTCTTTTTGTCATACCAGAGTATTCTATCGGAGGGACAAACACTTCCTTGGCAAATCTGTTGTCGCTCATAGACCATGAGCGGTATGATGTGTCCATTCTGTCGCTTTACGAAGATGGCACAGAACATTTCAAATCGTTGTTCCGCCCATATATCATAAGGAAGAGTTTGCTATATACTCTTGTTCATGACAATGTCGTGACACGGAAGTTTATGGGGCTGTGCCTGAAATTGAGCAGGAAATCATCGTGGGAATGGATATACCGTTATGAGGCATGGAGAATAAGCAGGAAACATCACTTTGATGTTGTCATCGCTTTTCAGGAGGGATTAGCCACGACATTCGTAACAAGGCTTAATGCTGGACGTCGCATTGCTTGGGTGCAGTGTGACTTCCCACACTCTGTTTGCAATCGCAGGATTCCTTCTGTCATAGCCACCTATTTGAAATATGATGATATTGTCTGTGTGTCAAAAATCACTGCTGAGAATATGAAGGCATATCTTGCGGGCGAAGATGTTCCTGTAACATTCTTGTATAACACCCTGAACACAGAGGCGATAAAGCACAAGGGTAATGCAGTAAAGAATTGCTACACGAAAGGTATGTTCAATATCGTGTCTGTAGGTCGATTGTCGTCTATAAAATGCTTCAACCTTATTCCGAAGATGGCAGCGGAGATAAGAACTGTTGCAGGGAATTGTTTCAGATGGTATATCGTGGGCGAAGGGGCGGACAGAAAGAGAATTGAGGAAGAAGTCAGGAAGCATGATGTAGGAGATTGTGTCGTGCTTCTCGGTGCCAAGGATAATCCTTATCCTTTCTTGCGTGAGGCTGACCTGTATGTCTGTACGTCAGAATCAGAGAGCTTCTCTTATACCATTGCGGAGGCGAAAATCCTGCATACGCCCATCTTGTCAAACAATTTCCCCGTAGCTTACGAGGTGCTGGATGACTCTACGGGATGGGTGATGCCGAACGATGAGATGCCAGGGATGATAGCACGGCTTATACGTGACGAGGATGGTTGCTATTTGAGAGTGAAAAAATCCATTGCTTCATACGTTTATGACAATCAGGCTATTCTCGACAAGCTGTACAATATGATAACAGTCTAACAGACAATTCTATTACATATAATCCACCGGCTTCGCCCACAGATTTCACAGATTTACACAGATAGGCACACAACCTTGTCTATATTTTTACGACAACAGAGACAACAGGAACAACGGGAAGAACGGGCGCAACGCGAGGTGTCACGAAGTGACATACTACCGGGACAACAAGATTACTGTTGCAACAGAAAGTTGTCATTATTGTTCTGTTGTCTGTGTTGTCATCTAAAAACACTCAAGCGGAATTCTTTTTATTATCAAGAATTTAAGAATTTAGGATTGTCTTTTGCTCCTTAATTCCCGACTTGGAGAAAATATATATAAAATCTGTGTTTCGTTACCGAATTATGCAGTGGCAGATATAATCCACATCGAAATATTTCGAACAAAAACATAACACAATAATATAAACTGCGAGAAAAAAATAGATAGTATTATGCAAATAAAAACAGTGAAGGCTGTCAAGCCTTATATATACAAGAATAACAGTAATTTTAAGTTAGCAGTGTATAACGCATGGCGGGAAATTGGGGGAAAGACGGTTGCCGAGCGTCATTACGAGAAACTTTATCATAGCCTGTCGTATCACCTTAACTTGCCCACACTGTTTCAAAACAGATGTTGTGCGAGGCTGCGCTTTGTGGAAGCTGCGAACATTAAGTTTGACACTTTTCCCGACTATCTGTTATATGAAATAATACCACTTATTTGGGATTGCTGGCCATGTTACCATGATACAGTGTCTGAGTGGCTGAAACGTCATAAAGTGAAGACCGCTTTCTTTACTTCATCACAGACAGCAGAAATAATGCGCACACTATGTCCGGGGATAAACATATATCATTTGCCAGAAGCTATCGAAACAGACATGTACAAGGCAGGCAAAGAATTAAGGGACAGAAAGCATGATTATCTGGAATATGGTAGATGTTGCGATTATGTGGATACGAGATTTCTGGCTAAAAGCATAAACTTATTAAGCAGCAGGGGAGAAAAAGAAGTATTGAAAACACGTGAACTTCTCACTGACGCTCTCGCAGACTCGAAGATAACACTGTGCATACCTCGTAGTATGAATCAACCGGAAATTGCACAAGGTATAGAAACGCTCACCCAACGTTACTGGGAGTGTATGTTATCACGTATCATAATAATCGGGAAAGCACCACAAGAACTTGTTGAACTCATAGGATACAACCCTGTAGTGGATCTGGACAAAGAGAACTTCGCAGAACAAGTGAAAGACATCCTTGCTAATATTGACGAATATCAAACTCTTGTTGACAGAAATAGAAAGACAGCTTTAGAACTGGGAGATTGGGAAATGAGGGCTTCTGTCATTAAGGAAACACTGGCAAGTCTTAACTACTCAATATAGACAGAATCATACCATGGACAACATGCAATATTGCAACAAAAAGAATAAAAGACAGTTTACGGCTATGCGAAAAAAACATATTGTGGCTTTCTCCGCATTATTTCAGGAGATGTTTTTATCAAAGGATATATTCCTTGTTCCATACTATATAGCAAAAGAGACAGGAGGAGTGCTTACATACTATTATATCAACAATCTCGGGAACACAGAGATTCCACAACAACACCGCGGCGCAACCCTGCTTCATGTAGAAACAAAGAACGAAGCGATGGCAATGATGAAAACCATTGTCAGAAACGCCCGTAAGATTGACGTCCTGTTTATTAACGGGAGTAGTGCAAAACACATGACAGCCGTGTTTTTGTATAAAAAAATCAATCCGAGTGGAAAGGTGGTAATATTCGGTGACATGGAAGCTCCGCAGGCAAAAGAACTGTACATGAACGGTTTCATGTATTCTACAGGATTCAGCGGAAAGATTAAGAAATTACTGACCAACTTCTTTTTCCATAATGTCACATATATAGTGGCCAACACAGAGGCACACGGATATATGGAACGTCTGTTTGTGAGAAACGGATGGTCAGGCTTGCTTCATTTTTATCCTCTTGTTGATGACGAGAAATTCAACTCTTTCGGTATAACCCGCAAGACTTTCACTGAGAAAGAAAACATTATGGTTTGTGTGGGGCGTATAGGTAACTATCAGAAAAACACCGAGATGTTGCTTGAAGCGTTGCACAAGGTCGATCTCAAAGATTGGAAGATATATATGATCGGACCGATAACAAGCAGTTTTAATCTTAATGACGGAGGGAACTTCCAAAAAAGGATTGATGACTTTTTCGATGAATGTCCGCAGCATAGGGACAAACTGATTTTTACGGGAATGATATACGACCAAAAGACTCTGTTTGAATACTACAACCGGGCAAAGATATTGCTGATGACATCAAGACATGAAGGATTTGCCAATGTTTACAGCCAGGCGGCTGCCATGGGCTGTTACATTGTCAGCACCGATGTCGGTGGAGCAGATGTCTGCTCTAACAACTGGGCTTACGGTGAGAAACTGCCACAGGAAGACAGTGACGCTTTGGCAGAAGTCATTGAGAAGATAACATCTGGAGATTATGATTTTCCAATAGAAAAAGCATTGTCGTTTGACGAAATGTGTTATAGCACGAATATAGGAAAGATAAAGAGATAATATGTCGGTAACAAGAGATTTACAACTTGATGGCTACAGGGGAATTGTCATGATTTATATTGTATGCGTAATACACGTTGTCAACTGGCTGGATTACAACATTGAACCATACAATTCTTTTATGCTATTTGAAATGCCAATAATTTTTTTTATATCTGGGGCTTCGCTTACTTTTAGTGGAGACAAAAATTTCTGGCAAAATTTGAATAACAGATTATGGAGGATATTAGTTCCTTATTATATTTATGCAATTGTATCCATCATTTTGCTGACATTAGGTAGCAAATTGACAACATACAATTTTGAACTGTCAAAATATTCATTTGGCAACATCGGCAGAGTAGTATTTGCTTTGGACATCCCTCAGTCTCCTTTCTTAGCTCATATTTGGTTTATAATTCCTTATTTATTAGTCTTATGTTCGTTCCCATTTCAAAAGTATGCAATTCGAAAAATGGGGGGGGTAAAATACATAATCATTAATATAATTGTATTCATAATAATATTATTATCTGAAATACGAAGTGGCATTTTGCGTGAAGTGTTGTGTTACAACATCTTTCTACTTATTGGTTTTTGTTATTATAAAAATCTGAAAACAAAGACAACAGTTTTGTTTGCAATCATTTTTTCTATTGTGACATTAAGCCTATGTGGTTTTAAAGACTTTGTCCCTATGAACGGTCACAAATTTCCACCAGACTTTCTGTTTTTCTCGTATGGCATGATGATGTTATGTGTTGTATCAATACTTTTCAGCAGAATAAAAATTAAGACAAACAAGATAATAGAACTTTGGAACAAAAGGGGTTATACAATATATTTATATCAGAACATTGTGTATTTTGTTTTCGTTGAAGTTTGCAAATCTGTTGGTATATCTATGCCTGCCAACCTGTTGGGCTTTTTAATATCAGTGATATCTATTTTTTCACTTTCCACTTTATTCAGCTTTATTTTTTATCCGTTAGAAACACATATCATCAGACGTGTCAGGAAACAATTCATAAAAATATAAATAACAACAAATATGATATATTCTTTTGATATATTTGATACATGTCTAATACGAACATGTGGGCTTCCATATTTTGCATTTGAGATATTGGCTCGTAGAGTCATGCCTAATGCTGATGAAACACAAATATTCGATTTCGCTTTGGTACGAAAGGAAGGTGAGCCTTTAGCCAGAAAGAAATACACATCTGAGGATAAGGAGGATGTGACGATGGAAGAAATTTATTCATGTTGTGACTTCTCCAGATTTGATATCCGTTATTCAACTCAAGATATTATTAACATGGAACTTATGGTTGAGCGTGAGGTGTTGACACCCGTCCATGCTATGCAAGAACAAATAAATAAGCTACGTAATGCAGGAAATCAGATACTTTATATTTCTGACATGTACCTGCCATCTGACTTTATACATCGCTTAATGGTAGATAATGGGTTCATCAAGAATGAGGATTATCTCTTTGTAAGCTGTGAATATGGAAAGACAAAGCATAGTGGCAATCTTTTTCGAATAATCAAAGAACACCTTGGCCTGGATTATTGCCAGTGGAAACACTATGGAGACAATAAGCACAGTGATTATAATATTCCTAAAAAACTTGGCATAAAGACAGAACTTGTAAATCACAATATGGCATATTATGAGAAGCGATTGAGTCGTATGGATTACACAAGCCGTGCGCAGAGTTCTAAAATCATGGCATCTATAGCCAAAGCCGTAAGATTGAAAAAATGTAATGACATACAATATTCTTTTGCGGCGGATCTAATAGCTCCAGTATTTGTTCCGTTTGTCTATAACGTACTTCACGATGCTGAGAAACGCGGGATAAACAAACTATTTTTTTTGGCTCGCGATGCTTATGTGTTTTATAGAATAGCAAAGGTGTTGCAAAAACAGTTTCCGAGCATATCAGTCTCTTACATATATGTATCCAGAAACTCACTTTACCTGCCAGGTCTGAAAGAAATCAGTTTCGAATTATTGAGTTCATTATTTACAAAGATAGATTGGCAAGACATAGATGATATATTAGTGCGCCTGCACATGTATGACATGAAGGATTACGTATTGAATATTATTCCTTCGGAAGTCAAAGATACGAATAGAATAATAGACATATTACTAAACGATGATATTTTTGTCAATGAATTACGTAAGAAACATGCAGAACAGAGAAGAAACATACTGGAATATTTCAAATCAGAAGGTTTGGGTGATGAGCATTCTGCGATAGTTGACTTGACAGGAACGAGAAGATGCCATGAGGCTATCAACAATGTACTGGAACAAGATGGACTTCATGGCGTTTTTGGGTATTATTTTGAGGTGCTGAGTGAACGACTTAAAGGTAATGGCTATAAATCATACAATTTTTGTGAACGATACGAATTGACAAGCAAACGTTATACAATTGGACCTCATGACTTGTTTGAGCAATATCATTGTATCTCTCCACATAAAAGGACATACGAATATGCTATGACAGAAGACTGTTGCTATGTACCTGTATTTGAATGTGATTTGCAAGATGAAAAATATAAGAAAAAGATTTCTGACATAAATATCACTGTTTGTGAAGACTTCGCTGAAAAATTCCTGACCGTCTCAAAAATTGTAGATACGTTGAAATGTGGTGAAGACGCGATGGCGATTTCGACAGAATTCTTCAGGTATCCCCAAAAAGAATATTTGATGGCAGTAAGGGACTGTATGTTGTCTGACTCTTGTATGAGAGGATACAAGCTGCTTTCAAAAAGGTCTATACTGTCTATTCTCAAGAATCGTGCAAAAAGTCCATGGCTATACGGAAACATTATATTCAACAGTAATTTTCCTGATTTATGGAGACAGATATTAATGTTAAAATCTAAGATGAATTAGATTTCCTCTACTTATCTTATAACAAAGTAAAGCATTTTTTACAAGCTAATAGTCTGGCTCATAGTTGGCAAACTTTAGTAAATACAAGCAGAGGAAATAAAGTTCATCCATAAGTAGTTGAATCTTATGATGTAACGATTTATGTATTATCAATAATGGCCACATTTTTTTCAGAAAGCCATTTAATATTTCACTACAATATTGATTTGTCAGGACAGGTACACTAAGATAGTTGACAGCTTTATACCATATCTTTGGTACAAACGCACAAATCCATAATAATAAACAAAAACAAATTCTGGCGCACCCAACAAACCCTGTGGAAAGAACGTACGGAGGCTAATCCAAAACTGTCGCTAAACGATACATGATTAAAAAAATCGCATCTTTGCAGTATGACACGTGATAACAATATAAATATGTATGAAGGGGAATACCTACCAATGGAGCTGATATGCTGTTCTCCAACAATGAGTTTCCACAGCTTCGTTTGAGAATGGCTCGTTTCGTGGGAACGATAAGAATGAGTTTATCGACAACCAGCGTGTCGAGGGGGGTGCCCTTCTTGATGCATGAATGGCTTTCTTTTTTAAGAATCTTATCCCGAACTGGGGTAATGATTAATTTTTTGTGGGGACTACAACTATGGCAATGGAGACTATGTTTGTTTTGTTTGACGACAATTATGATAATGTCTTTCTGTCGTGTGCAGATTGCTGCCTCGTATAATAAAAGGCTCAGTAAGCGTTTTTGAGTTATGAAGAGAGTCACAGCCGTAGCTCAATATATCAGGAAGGGGAGCGTCAATTTTAAGATAGCTCCATACGATGCTTGGAAGAATATCGGTGGAAGGACTGCTTCGTCACATTATCTGTTTCAACCATTGATAGGCTTTTTCCATAATCATGAGTTGCCAGTCCTCGGTCACCTGCAGGCATTCGTTGTCACAGAGGGTATTGATGTCACAAAATGACAGGTGACAGGTCATTGTCCCGCATAATCATTCAACATTAATCCATAATCATAAACAATGCCACGACAAGGACGCATACCCTTGCAGCCCTGCTAAGAAGACACGCCGGTGTCAGACAGTTGCAACGGCTGACAGGAATAGGCAAACACATAATATCAAATGTATAAAAAAATTATATTAGCAGACAGGACAATGTCCTGTCCCCGTGTCCTCCCTGAAGGTCTAACTCCTGATTTCTGTGACGCATTAACGGTTGTCATGCTTTATCCTGCCATGTATTACGGCTAAGATAGAGAAATTGAGGGAGGAGTTATAAAAAGACTCAATCTCAAAATCGTGCAATTTAGTATGGCAAAGTGTAAAAGTTATAAAGAATGTTCTTGGAAAACAATCTTAATCAATTGCAATATATTATAGAATAAGACATTGGTTGTCAGACAAAACCAATCAGTCATGAAAGTGGATTAATAATATGAGAATTGCTATAATTTCTCTCAAAACTAAACGATAAATGAAAAAAGAAAGTACCTATATGATTATTAATATCCTCTGTGCCACAGACAACAACTATGCACCGTACTGCGGCGTGATGCTTACATCCTTCCTTGAGAACCACAAGGCTTTTCATACTGATGTATATATCATCGTAAAGAACCGACTGAAGGAAGAGAAGAGACTGAGACGACTGGAGGAACGGTATGACGTGAAGGTGAACATCGTGGAATTTCCTTTCAGCGATATCACATCATCTTTCCCCATCGGGTACCGGCATTGGACGATTGAAATGTACTATCGATTGTTTGCACCAGTGTTGCTTCCTAAAGATATTGACCGCATTCTTTACCTTGACTGCGACATCATCGTTGACGGGGACGTGTCAGAGATGTATTTCAGTGATATAAACAATATCTCCGCTTTAGTGTGTCCAGATTTCTTTATGTATGTAAAACATAAAGGATGGGCAACACATTTAGGTTATGAGGAGGAGAAGGGATATTTCAATTCAGGTGTGATGTTCATCAATCTTGACTATTGGCGTGAGCATAATATTCTGGAAAGTTGTTTGGAATATCTGAAAATACACCATGACATTTTAGTTTATTATGATCAGGATGTATTGAATTATGTCCTTCGTGATACAAAAAAGTTCGTCAATTTAGAATATAATTTCCTTTCAAATCTCATCTCAAAAGGAGTCTACAATAGTCTTGATACAGCAACTAAGAATGAAATAATTTCTTGTCATCCGAGGGTGATACACTTTATAAGTTCTAAACCATGGTCTATTTTTTCTTACAAATACACATATGTATCAATATGGGATAAATATTGTAAGATGTCACAATGGAGAAAACCATTATTCCAAAAGTTACCGAAAGAGAAACCGTTCAACTATTTCATCAAACGCTATTTCCTCTGGCCTTTAGGTATAAAAATGCATAACTTAGAACCAACTGAGGAATGGAAGGAATCATCACACGGATAATCATCGATGGGTTGTCCCACAGATCTCACAGATTTATACGGATAGGCACACGACCTTGTCGTGTCTTTTTTAACGACAACAGAGACAACGAGAGGACAGGTGACATGTCATTGTCCCGCATAATCATTCAACATTAATCCATAATCATAAACAATGCCACGACAAGTATCAGGGCATACCAGTAGGAGGCTATAACAAGCTGATCGACGGATTGCTGGAAGGCATCGACTGCAAGACCGATGTCGATTTCTTCAACTCGGAATACAAGGACTGGAAGAAGTTTGCCGACAAGTTGGTTTACACAGGAGCCATCGACGAGTATTTCAACTACTCGTTGGGCAAACTCGACTGGCGTACCGTAAGTTTCAAGAGTAAACCACCAATACAGCGTAAGGTGTGGTAAATGAAAAATATTATC
>OCIU01000817.1_pt1 | contig 24739 bp, 18 predicted proteins | sample 1538471 | NCBI WGS metagenome assembly OCIU01 (sample SAMN04571693, study PRJEB22368) | human gut metagenome | biome: human gut; material: stool | host: Homo sapiens | place: Luxembourg | collected 2012-06-01 | reverse complement strand
GTCTTCGACCCTCTGGACTCCCCTTTTCGCGATTGAGTTGAGCGCAACTGCATACTGTATGCGCGTGTTAAGTTCTGCGCGGTTTACTTGCGGTTGGCGGTTTCCGCCAGTTCCAGTCCTGCGTTGTTCTCGCAGGCAAGGCGGATGCTCCACTCGTTCTCAAACAGCAGCACATCGCGGTCGCGGCTGTCCTTTGCGCGCCCGGACGTGGATGTCAGCTTCAGCTGGTCGATGGGCTTGGGCGTGCTCACCACCCACCGCACGAAGCGGAAGGGCATGGACTCCATCACAATGTCCACCTGATACTCGGTTTTCAGCCGGTGCTCCAGCACTTCAAACTGCAGTACACCGACCACGCCGACCATGAATTCTTCGCGCCCCGTCTCCGTGCGGATGAAGGTCTGAATGGCGCCCTCTTCCGCCAGCTGGGTGATACCCTTCTGGAACTGCTTGCGCTTCATGGAATCCGCCGGACGCACGCGGGAGAAGAATTCCGGCGCAAAGACCGGGATGTTCTCGTAGTGCAGCTTCGGGCCGCCGGAGAGCGTATCGCCAAGCTGATAGATGCCGGGGTCGAACAGACCGATGATGTCGCCCGCCCATGCTTCCTCCACGGCTTCGCGTTCGTCTGCCATGAACTGCTGGGGCTGTTTGAGCGCGACGGTCTTGTTCGTCCCGGAGTGCCAGACCTCCATGCCCTTCTCGAACGCGCCGGAGACGATGCGCATGAATGCCAGCCGGTCGCGGTGCGCGGGGTTCATGTTCGCCTGAATCTTGAAGATGAAACCGGAGAAGTACGGCTCTTCGGGCTGAATGTCACCGATGTCGCTCTTGCGGGGCAGGGGCGGCGGCGTGTATTGCAGGAAGCGCTCAAGGAACGGCTCAACGCCGAAGTTGGTGACGGCGGAACCGAAGAACATCGGCGTCAGCTCACCGCGGCGCACCTTGTCGAGGTCGAAAGCGTCGCCCGCTTCGTCCAGCAGGTCGATTTCCTCCGCCAGCCGCTCGCGGTAGTGCTTTGCCAGCACATGCTCCAGCGCGGGGTCGTCAATGGCGATGTCAGTCTTCTGCACCATCGATTTGCCGTGGTCGCCGCCGGTGTACAGCTCAACCATTTTCGTGTCGCGGTGGTAAACGCCTTGGAAATCGCCGTCCGTGCCGATCGGCCAGTTGATGGGGCAGGAGCGGATGCCCAGCACCTGTTCCAGCTCTTCCATCAGCGCGAAGGGGTCTTTCGCCGCGCGGTCCATTTTGTTCACGAACGTGAAAATCGGGATGTTGCGCATCCGGCAGACCTTGAACAGCTTGATGGTCTGCGCCTCAACGCCCTTCGCCGCGTCAATCAGCATGACGGCTGCGTCCGCCGCAACCAGCACGCGGTAGGTGTCCTCAGAGAAGTCCTGATGGCCCGGTGTGTCCAGAATGTTGATGCGGAAGCCGTCAAACTCAAACTGCATTGCGGAGGATGTGACCGAGATGCCGCGCTGCTTCTCGATGTCCATCCAGTCGGACGTGGCGTGCTTATCGCTTTTGCGCGCCTTGACGCTGCCCGCCGAGCGGATTGCGCCGCCGTACAGCAGCAGCTTTTCGGTCAGCGTGGTTTTGCCCGCGTCCGGGTGCGAGATGATGGCAAAGGTTCGCCGTTTTTCCACCTGCTGGTGGAGCAGCTCCCGGAAAGCCGGCGTGTCGTGGGCTGGCAGCATGAATCGTCCTCCTCGTAAAGTGTCTGTCGCTCCTTGAAAGTGGATATTTCTTCCAACTCAAAACGTGCAAAATGCACGAAAAAGACAAGAATGTCCGAAAAGATATTTTACCGCCAAGAACGTGCCTTGTCAAGCCATTTTCCGCGCCTTCATGGCGTTCATGGTGCTATTTTTTCCGATTTTTCAGCAAACGGCAAAAAAAGTTTCAAGCAGCTTTTTGATTGACCTTTCTGCGCGATGGTACGACACTTTTGTGCAGTGTTCGCGTGCGGCGTAGGGGTTTCGCCTTCGCGTAGGCGATTCCCCCTGCAGCGAAAAAGTCAAGCCGCATAGGTGCAGCGTGAAGGGGCTTCATGGGGGACAACCCCACTGCCATTGGAGTTATCCCCAATTTATCCACTTTTCATCCCCAAATCATTCACAGATACACCGCTTTATCCCCAGCCCCGTCCGACGAAAAACGCGGTGAAAATGCACGTTTCGTCACATTGTCCTCCGCGGGGAGCGCTCATGCCATTTGGGACAAGCACCAAAGAACGTTTATGCACAGAAATGAATAATTATCCGCAAAATGTGAACATCCGACACCATTTTCTGGTTATCTGCAAAAGAATCAACAAGCCGCGCAGGGGGTGGACAACTTCTGTGGATAACCCTGTGGACAGTGTGGATAATTTGCGGTCATACGCGGTTTGTCAAGGCAAAATCGGCAAAAAACACTGTGGATAATCCTGTGGAAACTGTGGATGCTTTCGCCCAATTTGAAACGATTTGAAGGACGGGATACATATACAGCGGATGGATAGCAGACTTGAATACATCAACAAAAGCATAATCATGCGTCAATTTGGTGTGCTTCGGACATGCCTATACCGTATCCGACATAGACTGGAGAGAGGAGGTGGGTTCCTTGGCAGAAAAATCGCCCTTTTTCCGCAATTTTGCATCGCACATCCTGCCGGTGCTGACTTTTGCAACGCTGCTTGTCGGTACGGCGCTGGTGGGTGTTGCGCTGACTCGAATTCCCCAAAGACCGACGGACGCAGCACCCCCGTCTCCCACGCCGGAAACGACATATATCGCCGCGGGCAGCCTGACTGGGCGGACGATCCTCGTTGACCCCGGCCACGGCGGCTATGACGGCGGCGCGCGCTGCCGTGATTCCGGCGTGTGGGAGAAAGAGGTCAACCTCGCCGTAGCGCTGGCTGTGGAAAAGAGCCTGACGCAGCGCGGTGCAACGGTGCTGATGACCCGCCGGACAGACACCGATCTCTGTGACGACACAACCCGTCCGGCAAATGTGACGAAGAAGCGGCAGGACATGCAGTGCCGCGTGGATATGGCGGTTCAAGGGCAGGCGGACATGGTGCTGTCCATCCACATGAACGAATACCGCGTGCGGTCGGAATCCGGACCGCAAGTGTTCTACCGCGCGGGCAGCGGCGCGGGGCGCTTGCTCGCCGGAACGATGCAGGAAGCGCTCATTACAGCCCTTTCGCCCCAAAAGGAGCGCGCCGCCATGCCGGGCGACTACTTCATTCTCCAGCTGGATACGCCGTCGGTGCTGGTGGAATGCGGCTTCATTTCCAATCCGACGGAGGAAGCGCTGCTGCTCTCGCCTGCCTATCAGGAGAAGCTGGGCGAAGCGATTGCAGATGGCGCGGCGGAGTATTTCCGCTTGGCACAGGCAGAAAAATGAAGGTTGCATTTTTTCGCCGCGCATGGTAAAATAAGAAGAAAAGGAAACGCATTATATCCGGAAAGGAGTATCGAATGAACATTCACGAATCCGCTGAGGACTATTTGGAAGCAATCCTCCGCCTGAAAGAAGCAAAAGGCTATGCACGCTCTGTGGATATTTCTCTGCTGCTGGGGGTCACGAAGCCATCGGTCAGCGTGGCGATGAAGCGTCTGCGCGAAAACGGCTATCTGACGATGGATGCTGACAACTTGATTACGCTCACACCCGCCGGGATGGAGATTGCGAGAAGCATTTATGACCGCCACAAGACGCTGTCGAGCTTTCTGGAGAGTTTGGGCGTTGACTCCGATGTCGCCCGCGAGGACGCCTGCAAAATTGAGCATGATATTTCCGAGGAATCGTTTACCGCGATTCGGAAGCTGATGCAGGAGCGGGAGCAGCACCCCGAAAATCCGCAGGAGTAATGGCATATCAAAAACAAAGCCGGGTCGAACCTCCCCTGTTTCGGAGGATTCGCCCCGGCTTTTCTGTATTACTTACTTCTCCGTTTCCAGTGAGCGGTATGTCCGTACCAGCACGACCGCTGAGAGAATTGCCGTCAGCACATCGGCGGCAGGCATGGAGTACATCACCCCGTCCAGTTGGAAAAACTGCGGCAGGAGCAGCACCAGCCCCACGCCGAACACAATCTCCCGTGCCATCGACAAAAGCGTCGAGGCAACCGCTTTCCCCAGCGATTGCAGGAAGATGAACGTCCCTTTGTTGATGCACGCCAGCACAATCATGCTCAGGTACACCCGGAAGCAGCGCCGGGCAAAGAGCGTGTAGTGGATGGACTCGTTCTGCGCACCGAAGAGCAGCATCACCTGATCGGGCAGCAGCTCCACCACAAGCAGCGCAATCAGCCCGACAACTGCCTCCGCCGCCAGCAGCCGCGTCAAAAGCCCTTTCACGCGGTCATGCCGTCCTGCGCCCATGTTGTATCCCGCCACGGGAATGCATCCCGCCGCCAGCCCAATCGCACAGCTGATGACGATTTGGAACACTTTCATGACAATGCCGAAAACCGCCATCGGAATCGCGGAAAATTCCTCCTGCGAGAAAACAGCGTCCTGCGCGCTGCAAATGCGCAGCATCGTGTTCGTCGCCGCCATTGCCGCGACCAGGCTGATTTGCGCCAGGAAGGACGTCATGCCGAGCTTGGCGCATTTCCCCAGTAAATGCGCGCGCGGGCGGAAGCTGTCCTTTTGCAGGTGAATCTGCTTCATCCGCGTTAGATACCAGATGGATAGTCCAGCGGTCAGCGCCTGCCCGGCAACCGTTGCAATCGCCGCGCCCGCCATACCAAAGTAGCAGACGAAAATCAGCAGCGGGTCAAGCACGAGGTTTGCCGCCGCCCCCGCCAGCGTGGCAACCATTGCGAATGTCGGGCTGCCGTCGGAACGGATGACCGGGTTCATTGCCTGCCCAAAGACGTACAGCGGCACGCCCAAGGCAATCCAGAAGAAATATTCCTGCGCCTTCTCGAATGTCCCGGCATTGACGCGCCCGCCGAACCACGTCAGCAGCGTGTCCGGGAACAGCAGGTATGCCGCCATCAGGACAAGCCCCGCGAGGACGCTGACCGTTACCGTTTCGCCGACGGCACGGTGGGCCTCCTCCTGTTTCCCTGCGCCAAGCATCAGGCTGACAAACGCGCAGCAGCCGTCGCCGAGCATGACCGCAATCGCCAGCGCCGCGACCGTCAGCGGAAAGACGACCGTCGTTGCTGCGTTGCCGACGCTGCCCAAGTCGGGCGCGTTCGCAATGAACACCTGATCGACCATGTTGTACAGCGCCGCCACGACCAGAGAGGTCATGCACGGCACGGCGTAGCGCCGCATGAGGCGCCCCAGCGGCTGTGTTGCCAGCGGGCGCGCGTTCTGCGCTATGGAGGTTTCGGATTCTGTCTGCATAAAAAAAGCACTCCTTTTCGTTGATTGGAGCGCAGTGTCAAGGCAAAAAAGACTGCCCCTGCTGCGCGTCCGACAGATGGACTTACGCAGCAAAGGCAGCACTCTGTACCGCTATTTTACCGCATCGGAGCGGATTTGTCAAAGGGGTGTATCATCATTTTTTCCCGCCCGCCACAAGGCTTCCTGCAAGGCACGCACCGCCCGCAATCCAGTACCCCATTACGAAGCGACTCGTCGTGCCGTAAATCTCCAGCGCTCCTTGAAACAGACAGCCGATTGTCAGCGCAATGATGCCCCAGTGGTACAGCCGCACGCACCAGCGCCCCGGCAGCGCTTTCCCGCGCAGGGCGCGAATCAGCAGCGGACACGCTCCCAGCACCAGCGGCGGCAGGAACGCATACACCATGAAGCCCGAGTAGACCCCGTGGCTGAACTGCTCATACACGAATCCGCCCAGCGCGGTCACGGCGGCAAAAAGCAGATCGTAGAACGCAAGTTTCACGCATTTGCGGTCAATAGCCGATATAGACAATGTCGCTCACGCTCCTTTCGCGGATGCTGCGCCCGTTCGTGGTCGGGTTGTTGACGACGCGCCCCTGAAATACCATCGTCGAAGAACCGCCGCCGTCGAGGTTGTAGGCGACCTGTGCGCCCAGCGACTGCATCAGCTCTGCCAATTGCCGCAAGGAAAGCCCGGCGCTCTCCTTCGTCCGCCCGTCGGAGGCGACCAGCAGGTAATGCCCTTCGCTGATTTGCCCGATGGCGGTGCGCGGGTTGGAGGTCATGGCGCGCCCGACCTCGTCGCTGCTGCTGACGGTCACTTGCCCGCCATTGATCAGCGCCGGGCCGAACGTCAGCACCTGCCACGCGCCCTCACGCACCAGCGTGTCGGCGCTCGTTTCGCCTTCGGTGATGATGCGGAAATTGCCGTCCGCACCGATGACCAGTGCGTCCGTGCCGCTTTGCGCCGATGCGCGGTACAGCACGCCGTTGCGCAGCACATACCCGCGCTCCTGTGCGCCGTAATAGTCGCCGTTGATGGCGAGAATTGCACCCGCGTTTGCCGCCTGCACAGAGGTCGTCTCGGTCAGGTTGCGGGCGTAGGTGTTCCCCGCCAGCGCCGTTTTGAGCAGGGAAATATCCGCAATCTGCACGTCCGCGACGTACACCGTCGTGTTCTCTACGCGCATCGTTGTCAGCACAATGTCGATTTGGTCGTCGTGGTATTCCGTATCGGCGGAAATGGGCGCGGTGGTCGCCTGTTCCGCCGGAGGTTCTGTCGCAGTCGGCGCGGTGGAGGCTTCGACGGTTGCCGTCGGCAGCGTGTCCGGCGTCAGCACACGGACAATCACGAACGTGTCCAGCGCCGCATAAACCGTGTATGCCGCCAAAATCAAAGCAAACACCATGCTTGCGAAATGCCGCTTCATGGAGCTTCACTCCTTTCCATGGCTATTATCTCCCCGTCAAGTGACGAACACATGATGAACCCGTGAATGATGCCGGAAGTTTTCCCTTCCCTTGACGCAATCCTGCCAAAGGCGTATACTGGAAGCGGAAATTTCCGCGGATGACCGCGAAAAGGAGAAGAATGATGCAGAAACTACGGGGATACTTGGCACTGGGAATATTCATCATGGGTATTGTATCGCTTTTATGCCTGCTTCTGCCGCTCATCGAGATAACGGATGATGCGCTGCTGCTGATGGTGTTTGCTGTGCCGCCGCTTATCTGCGGATTGTTCATAGCATTGGCACTGCATATGCTGCTGTATACGCTGCTTCTGGTGCTGTACGGCTGCAGAATACAGCTGGTGGCTTTGTACTTTCTTCATATCCGCAGGAAAACCGTCGGCTGGCGCGTGCAGTACCTTCCGGCGGCGGAGCGCAAGGTGGGCATACTGCTGGCGGCTGTTCCGTGGGAGCAGGAAACCGGCGACTTGCAGCAGCGGGCGCAGATTGTCCTGTACTATGTGCAGAGCGTACTGGCAATACTGTTCTATGCGCTGGCAGTCAATTTGTATGGGACAGCATCCGCCATTGCCTGCCTTGTGCTGGCGTGGGGTTATGCGTTTCTCAGCATCATCATGCCGCCGAGCGAAATTCGGAAGCGTTTCCAGCCCGAAAAACGGCGCAAAATGTGGCAGATGCGGTGCCTGCTGGCGGAGAACCTGACGGATCGCCTGCTCACGGAAATGCCGGAGGAGTACTTCACACCGCCGGACAAAATTCAGGATCAGAATGATGCGGCGCTCATGACTAACCGTTCCGCGCGGCTGATGATGCAGAACCGCTACGAAGAGGCGCTGGACATCCTGACTATGCTGGCGCAGGAGCATCGGGAGCAGACGAAGCGCCTTTGGTGGCAGCTGATTCCGCGCGGCGTTCTGTGCGAACTGGCGCTGGACAAGCCGGGATACTTCCTGAAAGAATATGACACGCTGTACATGCAGAAGGAATTGCGCAAGCATGAAAAGCAGCCGCTTGTCTGGCGGACGGCGTATGCGGTGCATCTGCTGCGCGACGGCGACGAGCAGAAGGCGGAGCAGTGCCGCAGGCAGTTCCTGCGCCGCATCCGCCATACGACCATGCCGCGCTGCTATCAGTGGACGATAGACAGAATGGCGCGGGAAAAGGAAATCTACGAATCAAGAAAGGCAAAGGAAGCGCAAGAATGAAGAATCGGACATTTCAGCGCCTGTTTCCGCTCCTGCGGATGGGCAGCATCCTGCTGGCGGCGGTACTGTTCTGCGCGGCACTAATCGGCGTGAACGCACAGCTGACTGTCGGGACGAATGAAGAGCGGAATCTGGCGACGTATCTGGGGCTGGCACTGACGGCGGTCGTGACGTATCTGCTGCAAGATGTGCCGAAAATGCTGGTCGGCAGGCACTTTGGCTGGAAGCTCGTGCGATATGAGGCGTTCGGGCGGGTCTATCAGGCGGACGGCACAGGGGCGTTCGTGCGTGTTCCAGTACCGGCGCAAAGTCGTCTGCGCTATCAGCCGTATCTGCTTCCGCCGGAGGATGCCCCTCGGCACGACGTGACGCTGTACACGCTCTGTCCCCTGCTGTATGGCGGGGCGCTGGCGGTGGTGTTTGGCGTGCTGACCCTGCTGACGCTGGGGCAGCCGGTGTCGCTGGTGCTGTGCGAACTGGCGATGGGCGGCGTGGTGCTGGTGATGATGTGCATTCTGCCGATGGATGAGCGGTTTATCGCATCGCCGATGGCAATCGCACGGATGCTTCGAGATCCGGAACAATTGGCGGAGTGGCTGTATTTCGCGCGTATGAAGGCGAATGGCGGGGTGAAGGTGACAGATGTTTCGATTGAAAACATTCCGCAGCCTGCAACAGTGAAGACATGTCAGGATGCAATCTGCGTCTTTCAGCGAGCGCAGATTGCGCTGATGGTTCAGTGTGATGCACAGAAGGCGTATGGGCTGATGAAACAGGTGCTGGAAAGCGAGGCGCGGCTGTCATATACCGCATGGAAACTTCTGCTGAGCGATGGGGTGGTTGCGGAACTTCTGGCAGGTGAACCGGGTGAATTTACGGCGCTCTATCGTGGAAAAGCCGGCGCAGCCATACGGCAGGTGATGTTTCGCATGGTGGACTATGCGCTTCCTGCCTATGCGGTGGCGATGCTGGTGACACATGAAGCGCGGGAAGCAGAGGTTGTGCGGAACACGCTTGCGCCAGTGCGAGAGAAAATGCCGGAGCTTGATGCTTTGATGAAGGCCATCGAAGAAAAAGCCGCACGAATCGAAAGCTGATTCGTGCGGCAGGGGTTTCACCGCTGCGGCGGCGACCAAAGGGCATGAAAACAGGTGAAACCTGCGATCGCCCTTTGGAAACCTTCGGCGCTGCAACTTTTAGGGTTTCATGTTTGTTGGCTTGAACCGAAGGTTCATCGGATAAACACGCGGGCACTGCATGAAAGTGTCACCAACTGAATCGCGCGAAAGGGTCAAGGGAGGGGACTTCGTCCCGTTTCATTCTCCCTTGTGGAGTCCAGAGGCAAAGCCTCTGGTGGGGTCAAGGGGCAACGCCCCTTGGGTCACTCCCCCTTTTGTGCATCCTCCCACGCGCGGCGGATGGCGGTGAGGATGTCGCCGTGGGCGTCGCGCAGGGACATGGTGGCGCCGGAGACAATGTCGGCGGCGCGGGCGCGGTCGTCGTCGGAGAAGGCTTCCCAGCGGGCGCGATCAGCGTCGGAAGAGGAATTTTCCGTCAACGGGCGGCCGTTCTCGGCGGAAAAGTACCGCCCAAACCACGTCTCTACCTCGTCCACCGTCATGCCGACCATCATGTTCTGATAGGCGTCCATCTGCTCGCGCCATGAACCGCTCGTCAGCTGGTAATCCTCTCCACGGGCGCGCTTGCTCGTCCATGCGGCAATTTCCTGCATGTAGTTGTCCTCGCTGTCCTCGGTGTAGCCGACGACCTTCCCGGCGCTGTCATCCCAGAGCGAATAGCCGCCCTGTCCCGGAAAGCCGCTGAACTGCGGCATGGACGCGCCGCTGTAATTCGGCGTTGCCACTTCGAGCTGGTCAACCGCCATCGACACGATGCGCCCGTCCTCGTCGAACGTCCCGTGCGCAAACACGACGTTGAAGGAGTAAACCTGCCCGTCTTCGTCATCCTTGCCCGGCCCGACGCGCCCGGTCGCCGCCATGCCGATGCCCTCGCGAATCGCCTGACCCGCGCGGTTTGCCGGATTGCCCGTTGCCTCGTCCATTGTGTCCGATGCGTTCAGGGCGACGCGGACGGCTTCACGCAGAGCATTGCTCGTCATCGTTGCGCCCGTCACGACATCCACATCCCATGTGTTCATGCGAATCATCTCGTCCGGCAGAATATCCAGCGCGCGGCTGCCGATGCCGTCCGTCTCATGCTGTTCCAGAATGTTCACGGCGCTGATGGCGCCGTCCTCCATCATCACCTGCACGCGCAGGATGCCGCCGTAGCCATCCGCCTGACCCGTGCGCGTGTCGGCGCTGGCGCGGCAGGACGCAAGCAGAACGGCGCAGGAACACAGTGTCAGCATCGTCAGCAGACGTTTTTTCATTTTTCGGCTGGTTTGCATTAAAAAATCCCCTTTCAATCTTCCAGATTGCAGGGAAATCGCTCCCTGCGACGTTGTTATTGTGTCCCGCGCAAGAAAAGTCATTCAATCAACACGCTTTTTGATGCAGATTTTTTCCGCAAGCAGGAAAATCGCCCTTGCGCGGCGAATAGAGATAGAGAATATGCCTGTGCTGACTGATTTTCTGCCGCGCGGGCATCCTGATGAAAGGGTTTCACCCGAAAAGGCAGGTGTTTTTCGTATATGAAGAAGTCATCCGGGAAGAAGCGCGTCAGTTCGCTGACGTTCCTGATTGCGACGACGGCGGTGCTGGCGGCGGTGGCGGTGCTGTGCCTGTTCGGCAGCAATCTGCTCTACGCCATGCGTGTGCGCAACGTCAATGAGCAGCGCGCCGAGGTGGAGAAGCGCAACACGGAGCGCTACGAAGCGTATCGGCAGGAAGTGCAGGAGCTGCAAGACCGTCTGACGGCGAACAACAACATCAGTGCCGACTGGCCCCAGCCGGACACGCAGGAAGGCATCTCCATTGTCGACCTGACGAATTATCCGCTGGATAACCCCGGCACGGTCACAGTGTCGCGTCAGGACGTGATGCTGGGCGGTCTGCTGCTGGTCAACGAGTGGCATTCCCGCCCGTCGGATTTTGACGAATCATCGCTGGTGTCCATCATGACCTACGCGCGGAGCATGGGCGTGACGAAGAGCATTTGGCGCAATTCCGACCAGCGGCTGTTCCCGGTGGCGGCGAATGCCCTGCTGGATGCGCTCAATGCCGCGAAAGAAGCGGGGCTGGAGGGCTATGTCGTCCGCGAGGCGTACCGCAGCATTTCCGACCAGCAGACGCTCTGGGACGCGGAATACAACCGCTTGAAAGGCCGCCACAGCGCATGGACGGACGATGAGCTGATTGCCGCCACAAAGAAGAGCATCAACCTGCCCGGCACGAGTGAATATAACTCCGGCTTGGCTTTCACGCTGTACCTCTACGAGAACGGCAATGACGAATTGAACAAGATGGTGTTCTCCGAGAGTGAGCAGGGCAAGTGGATGTACGAAAACAGCTGGAAGTACGGGCTTGTGTTCCGCTTCCCGCTGCAGGACTTCCCGACGAAGGGCACCGTCAGCCGCGCCTACAAGACGGGCGTGAACGTGGAGATGAATCTGTTCCGCTTCGTGGGCATTCCGAACGCGACGGTGATGCACCATCTGGACATGTGCTTGGAAGAGTACATCGAGTACCTGATGGCGCACCCGCACATCGCCGTGTTTGAGGACGGTCAGCTGAAGTACGAAATCGTCCGCCAGCAGGTGGGCGACGACAGCAGCACCTTCTCCGTCAGCATCAGCCGCAAGACCAGCAACTACACCATGTCGCTGGACAACATGGGCGGGCTGATTACGATTTACGAGTATTGATGAGGATGAGAATCCCCCGCCAGCGGATGATGATGTCCGGCTGACGGGGGATTTTGCTTCGAGACCATCAAGAAATAAAGCGAGGTGCGTCCGATTGAAACATCGTATTATAGCATTGCTAACCACATTTATCCTCTGTTTCAGCACTGCGTCTGCTTTTGCAGATACATCCGTTGATACAGCCATGAACCTGTCCACTACAGCAGATGCACCATTAGCCGTCATCAAAGCATCGTCCGCGCTTGCGGCGGCGCAGTCGATGATTCTGCTTTTCAATGCGGGTTCCAAACAAGAAGGCGCAGTGATGGAAACGTGCATGGTAATCCCCATTAGCGTCACATCCGACGATGATATCATCACGATGGAGATTGCCGCTCTGCATGGTGTTTTCAGCCCCAATGAAGTCCCGACAGAAAAATATGACCCGCATCACATGATGGCAGGCTGCGAAAGCTGGGTGCGCTTGCAGCTGCTGGACAACCACGACGGCACATATTCGCTGCTGACGTATCAAGAACCCGACGATGGCGAAACGCTGTACAGAGACGTTAAGCGCATCTTCTCTGTATTCGCTGCGATAAGGCTGATGATTTCGGCCAGAGACGCATCATTTAAGGACACCTACCATGAAATGGCGGAGGAAAACTGGGCGGCATTCTGCTCCCGCGACACCAGTGACGAAGGAACGCCCGTCTTCCTCGAAATGAATGTGACTTCGGCGGATGTGCGGCTCAGCCTGACGTATCTGCGCGAACCTGAAAACTACCCCGCCAGCAACATTCGCGAATACACGATGGCGGACGGCACGACGTATGTTTGGATTGTGATGGAATAAGTCTGCTTGACAAAAAGCGCCGGAATGCAGCTGTGTATGCTGTGTTCCGCGTTTGGCGTTTTGGGCGGAAGGTCGGTCGCGCCCATCTGGCGCGACAATATGCAAGTGGTGGGTAAAGCAGCTTGGGGGCGCATCTGCGGATGCGCAAAGTTACTGGCAGGGACGCTTCGCTGCCTGCGCCTTTTGTTGACTTTTCTCTTTGAATTGATTTGACGAGGAACAGTTGGGGCGTTGCCCCAAACCCCACCAGAGGCGCTGCCTCTGGACTCCGCAAGGGGAAAAGGAAAAGAGACGAAGTCTCCCCCTTGACCCCTCCGCGCGATTGAGTTGGTCTCACTACCATGCTCTACCCGCGTGTTTATCCTCTTTTTCCCCTATCCTTATTTTGCTTCCGCCCAGTTTGTCCCCTGATGCACCTCCGCCAGCAGCGGCACGCGCAGCTCAATCACATGCTCCATCGCATCCTTCAGCAGCTTCCCCGCTTTTTCCACTTCCTCCGGCGGGCATTCCAGCAGCAGTTCGTCATGCACCTGCAAAATCAGCCGACTCTTCAGTCCCTCCCGGCGCAAGGCTTCGTCCACCCGTACCATCGCCAGCTTGATAATATCCGCCGCCGTCCCCTGCACGGGCGTATTCATGGCGGCGCGCTTGCCGAACTCGCGCACAACCGCCTTGTCGCTCTTCAGCTCCGGCAGATACCGCCGACGCCCCATCAGCGTCAGCGCGTAGCCGTTGTGCTGCCCGTCCTCGGCGGCGCTGTCCATGAAGCGCTTGACGCCCGGATACTTTCGAAAATAGCGGTTGATGAACTCCTGCGCCTCCTGACGGCTCACGCCCGTGTTTTTCGCAAGACCAAATCCGCTGATGCCGTAAATCAAGCCGAAATTGACCGCTTTTGCGCGGGAACGGAGCGTAGAATCCACCTCATCCAGCGGCACGTCGAAGATTTCGCTGGCAGTGCGCGCGTGAACGTCCTGCCCCGTGCGGAAGGCTTCCACCAGTGCGTGGTCGCCGGAGAAGTGCGCCATCAGGCGAAGCTCAATCTGGCTGTAATCCGCGTCCAGCAGCACCCAGCCTGCGCGCGGCAGGAACGCCTGACGGATTTCCTTGCCCTCCTCCGTGCGGACGGGGATGTTCTGCAAATTCGGCTCGCTGGACGAAATGCGCCCGGTGGCGGTGGCGACTTGGTCGAAGGTAGAGTGCACGCGCCCGGTCGCGTCCGTCAGGCGCAGCAGACCCTCGACGTAGGTCGAATTGAGCTTCGTCAGCTGCCGATAGCGTAATAGCGGCGTAATGACCTCCGGCGCGATGTCCTGCAAGCCCTCCAGCACTTCGGCGGAGGTGGAGTAGCCGCGCGCTGTCTTCTTGCCGTGCGGCAGCTGCAATTTATCGAATAGCACGTCGCCGAGCTGCTGGGTGCTGTTGAGGTTGAAGGTTGTTCCGCAGGCGGCGAATACCTGCTGCTTGCTCTGCTCAATTTCCTGCGTGTAGCGCTCGCCCAATTGCCGCAGGAACGCCGTATCGACGGTGAAGCCGATGTCCTCCATGCGGTACAGCACGCCGGAAAGCGGCATTTCCACGTCGCGCATGAGGTGGCTCATGCCCATGCGGTCAATGTTCGCCTGCTGCCACCGGCACAGCGAGAGCATTCCGCGCGCATCCGCGGGCAAATCGCCGCACAGCGCGTCCAGACTGTAACTCTTGCGCTGCGGGTCAAGCAGGTACGCGCCAAGCTGCACGTCCCATGCGTATCGCTCCGGCATGGGGAGCTTCGCGCGGTTCAGCCGGTGCCACAGCGTTTTGCCATCGTGGATGACGGCGGGGTGCGCGGCGAGGTCGGGTGCGAGGGCGCGGAGCAAATCCTCCGGGTCAGCGCCGGGAGTGAGCAGATCGCCGCCGAGCGCTGCCTGACAACAGGACAAATCCTGTGCCGCGCACGTCAGCACCGTGTCATCCAGCGCGACGGCAATCGGGCGGGCGCTGTCCGGCAGGGCAGTGAGCCACGCGGTCAGATCAGCGCCGGAGGAAATCGGGGCGGCGTCTGCAAAGGGCAGGAGCGTCAAGGGTGTTTCCTCTGCCGCGGTATCCGGCGCGGGCGAATCGTCAGGCACTTGCAGGCGGCGGATGATGCTGTTCAGCTTCAGCTTTTCCAGCGCGGGAATCCCATGCCGGAAGTCTGGCATGGCGCACGCCTTGAGGGAAAACGCAATCGGTGCGTCGCGGCGAATCGTCGCCAGTTCGCGGCACATTTTCGCCTGATTCGCCCATGTGACGAGCTTTTCGCCAAGTTTGCCCTTCACTTCGCCCGCATGAGCGAGGATATTGTCCAGCGTCCCGTACTGGTGCAGCAGGCGCACGGCGGTTTTGTCGCCAACGCCGGGGATGCCGGGGATGTTGTCGCTGCTGTCTCCCGCCAGCCCCTTCCAGTCCACCACCTGCTCCGGCGAGAAGCCATACACTTCGTACACCATGGCGGGTGTAAAGTGCGTCGTTTCGCTGATGCCCTTGCGGGTGAACAGCACCTGCGTCGTATCGGACACCAGTTGGAGCGCGTCGCGGTCGCCGGTCAGAATGACGGGGCTGACCCCGGCGTCCTCACCCAGTTTGGACAGCGTGCCGAGCAGGTCGTCCGCCTCCCAGCCTTGCAGGGAGAAAACCTGGATGCCCATTTCCGGCAGCAGCGTCCGAATAGTGGCGAACTGCTGGCGCAGTTCATCCGGCGTTGCGGCGCGTCCCGCTTTGTAGTCGGGATATGCCGTGTGGCGGAACGTCGGCGCGTGCTCATCGAAGCAGACCGCGAGATAGCGGGCGTTTTCGTCTGAAATCGCTTTGAGCATCATGGTCAGGAAGCCGTAAATCGCATTGGTGTAAACGCCGCCCGCGTCCATCAGCGGGAGGGCGTGGAAAGCCCGGTGCAGCAGGCTGTTGCCGTCAATCATGAGGAAGGTGTCTTTCATGGGGATTCTCCTCCTATCTCCTTCAATTGTACCTTCCCGAATGAAACTTGTCAACCGCCGCATATCCTTTCCCCAGAAAGGCAGGGACGAAAATGCGGATTTTGCTGGCAGGGATGATGGCGCTGCTGCTCCTGCGCGCGCCGGAGACGATGGCGGCGGCGGAAGCGGCGTGTGCGCTGTTCGTGCGCAGCGTGATGCCGGGGCTGTTCCCGTACTTGACGCTGTCGCAGTTGCTGGTGAGCCGATGCGGACGCGACATGCAGCCCGGACTGCTGATGCTGCTGGGCTGGTGCGGCGGTTCGCCGACGGGTGCGCGGCTACTGGCGATGCAGGGCAGCCGTCCGCACCGGGAACAGAAGGCGCTGGCGGTCTCCTGCGCGACGATGAGCCCGATGTTCCTGCTGGGGACAATCGGAAGCTGGCTGAACAGCCGAATCGCGGGGGCAATTGTGCTGCTGAGCGTGCTGGCGGGCGGCTGCTGCGCGGGGCGACTGGCGAAGCGGTGGACGAGGGTTACATCCGCTGAAAAAGTGCCAGAGGCAGCAATGTCCCCTGTCTCCTTCGCCCGCGCGGTGGAGGACAGCGCCCGAACCATGCTCCTTGTCTGCGGCACGATGACGATGCTTCGCGTGCTTGCGACGCTGACGGACTTCCTGCCTGATGCGATGCGTCTCCCGCTGACGACGCTGCTGGAAGTCACGACGGGCGCGGTGACGATCGCGAACCTGCCGGCACCTCTGCCTTTGCGGATTGCTCTCCTGTCCGCAGCGACGGGTTTCGGCGGCTGCGCGGTCATCATGCAGAATCGCGCGCTGTACCCGCGGGGATTGATGCGGCTGGGTGAACAGCTGGCGTGGCAGGCGCTGCACGGCGTGATTTCGGGGGCATTGGCGCTGGGAATTGCGCTGCTGGTGCTGAGCGCGGGCGGAAATTTGTAACAGAAAATTTGTGATGGATAGCTGAAAGAATCCGGATTACAGCTTGTCAACCGGGGAAAAAGCAAGTATAATATATTCTGCGGAGTTCTGCGAAATTCTCCGCATCAGCAAAAAAGAAACCCGTCGGCTTCGGCGGAATTGAAGGAGTACCCAGAAAAAATGAAAAAACAAAATGCAGCGATTTGGTGCGCCCTGCTGCTGATTGCCTTGCCCATTGCAGTGCTGCTGCTTGTGCCGTCGCCTTCCGCGCGGATTGTGGACGTGGTGCAGCCGCTGATGGAGTCAGAAGAGATTGATTATTGGAATCCCGACATCTTCTTCCTGACAAAATATGGCTTTACCGCTGCTATCAGCGTTCTGTGCGGGTTGGTGCTGACGCTGCTGTGCTCGCGCAAGCGCCTCCCGCTGGACACCCGCGCAGCGATTTGCACGGTTGGCGGCTTTGGGGCATTGGTGGGCGCACGCGTGCTGTATATGCTTGCCCGGTATTCGTACATCATGGTTGATTTGGGCGGCAGCACGTTCTTCTGGCAGTTCTGGCAGGGCGGTTATACGCTCTATGGCGGCATCCTTGGCGGCATGGGCGCGATTGCGCTGTATGCGAAACTGACGAAGCAGAAGGCGCTGCCCCTGCTGGACGCGGTGACGCCCGGCGCGCTGCTGGCGCTGTGCGGTCTGCGCCTTGCCGAGGGTTTCACGGGGCAGGGCTTCAGCAAACAGATGGACGATATCTGCTGGTACTTCCTGCCTTTCCAGAATGAGGACGGGCAGATGCTGGTTTGGGCATATGAAGCCATCGTTGCGGCAGTCGCACTCGTGATTGTGCTGGTGCAAGGGCGCAGGCAGAAAATTGCCGGGCGGACGCTGGAAACCGGGTTGACCATCATCAGCGTGATGCAGGTGCTGCTCGATTCGTGGCGCGCGGATGAGCTTATCCGCTTCGGCTTTGTCCGCCTGAATATGCTCATGGCGGCGCTGACGCTGGCGGTGCTGCTGGCATCACGTCTGACCCGCTGCATCCGCCGGGATGGGCTGAAAGGAATCAGCATTGCGCGCATCGTGATGCTGTTGGCCGGCGCGGGCGTGTGCATCGCCGTGGAATTTGCGCTGGACAAGTCTGCCATCAACAACGGAATACTTTATGGGGTGATGATGCTCGCGCTTGTGCCGATGTTCATCGCCGTGCTGCTGGATGACGGCCGCATTCAGACCGCCGAAGAAAGGAAATAAGCCATGCAGGTGACGCAACCGAACGAATTTTACAAGGGTCTGCCGAAAGAGGACGTATTCTTCGTCAAGGACGACCAGAACAACCCCGTCGGCGAGGGATTCCTGATTTATCAGTATCAGCCGACGATTTTCCCTTCGCGCCCGGTCAACATCTATTTCAGCATGACCAGCAAGCCGGAAGGCGAATACTGGCTGCTGGGGTCGCTTGCGGCGCGCGCGCGGCAGCTGCGCAATCAAGCGCCCGGTGCGGCGGCACGGCTGTACACAGCCGTGGATGTGCAGGACGAGCGCCAATTGGCGTTTTATGAGCACAACGGCTTCAAGATGGATTACACCGAGGATTTGGTGCGCCTGAACGACCCTGACGAAGTGCCGCAGCTGTTCAACTGCTCGTGCATCACGCTTCCGCTCAACACCGTGCAGGAGCAGATGGATTTGGTGTCGCGGATGCGCGGCGCCGGGTTCAGCTACTTTGACCACGGCTTCCTGCTTCAGCAGATGAATCGGCAGAATTTCGCCGCGCTGGGCATCCTGTATGGGTCGAATCTGGTTGGTGCGTGCGTCGCCGCGGGGCAGTACACGTCGGCGGAGGTTATGGGGCTGTATATCGTGCCGGAGTTCCAGCGCAAGGGCTTGGGCACGCGTTTGCTCCAGCAGACGAAACAGGCGCTGGCGAGCACGGGCGTGACGGATTTGACGATGCGGGTGATGAGCGACAGCGAGCCGCAGGTGCGCTTGGTGCAGCGGTTCCGTGCGGAATTGGTGGAACACACGAGCGTGTTCCCCTCGATGCAGATTTAAGGCACCACCGCACAATTCGGCGGCGCGTCTGGCGATGCCTTTTCCGCCATCTGCGGCATGCAAATTTCTCGATTTACCTCCAGTAAACCTTCGAAATTTGCATTTGCATCTGACGAAAAATCCATTCGCCAGCCGACCACCTCATTTGTGCGGTGTTACCTTAAGAGGGACGTGGCGATTGCTCTCTTGAATGGCTTCGCGGTGTACGCTTTTGTGACATTATGGTCATGTTGCAGGGGGAATCGCCTCTGCGGAGGCGAAATCCCTGCATCAACACGCGCATACAGCAGGAAAATGCGCACAACTTAAATCGCGCAAGGAGAAGACAAAATGGGCATCGTGTCGCTGAAAGACTACCGATGGGATGGCAGCAAGAAGCTCGAATTGAAGGACGCGGAGACGGGCGCGCCGGAGTTCGTGGATAAAAAGACGCTCAAGGCGCAAACGATGGAGAACCTTGCGGAAGCGGCGACACTGCAGGATAAGCTCTATGCGCAGGGGCGTGAGGGCATCCTGATTGCCATTCAGGCGCGTGACGCGGCGGGCAAGGACAGCCTCATCAAGAAGGTGTTTGGGCAGCTGAACCCGGCGGCGCTGGAAGTCGCGGCATTCAAAGCGCCCAGTAAGGAAGAACTCAGCCATGATTATCTCTGGCGTATCATCCGCACCGTTCCGCCGCGCGGGAAAATCGGCGTGATGAACCGCAGCCACTACGAGGACGTTCTCGTGACGCGCGTGCACCACATGGAGAAGGGCTATGCCATGCCGCCGCGCGTGACGGACGACCCGGATTTCTACCCCAAGCGCTATCAGCAGATTTGCAATTGGGAACAGTACCTTTACGAGAACGGATACCGCGTCGTCAAGGTGTACCTGAACGTCAGCCGTGACGAGCAGAAGCGCCGCTTCCTTGACAGGCTGGAACGCGAAGATAAGCACTGGAAGCTCTCGGTGGATGACATGCGCGAACGCCGCCTGTGGAAGCAGTATGACGAAGCGTTCGAGGATGCCATCAATGCGACCGCGACGAAGGAATCCCCATGGTACGTCCTTCCGGCGGATGACAAGTGGTTCACGCGCTACCTGATGAGCGAAATTCTGCTGGATGTGCTGATGGATGTGAACCCGGATTATCCGCCGCTTGATCCGGCGGAAGCCGCGAAAGTTCCGGCAATTCTGGCAGAGCTGGAGAATGGCGAATAATCAGCATAAAGTGTATTTTTTGTGGATTTCAAGGGAGAAATATGGAAGTACACATTTTGGTGTGTGCAAACCGGGTTGATTTTATGGGAAAGGCGCGGTATGATGAAGGACGTGCAGAGCGCAATGCCTTGCACGCAACGCCCGAAGGCAGATGCCTGAAATACAAAAGCATACAGCAATACGCCTTATGCGGCTCCTGCACAACGCCGTAGATTTCTCTCTTCCATGCTTCCCCGTCTACCCGATTCGTGGGCTGACGGGGATTCTTTTACTATAATGATACTATTTCCGAATTCACCTGCGCCTTTTCCGCACTGGGAATAGTATGAAAATCATGTTGTTAAGCAATCGCATCCGATTGAACAAAAACCTACGACTTTTCCTGCAAAAGCAAGAGGATTTTTCGCGGTTGATGGCGAATTAAAACGATTCGGACTGCACCTCGCTGTGGGAGAAACGGCAGAGCGCGCAGAACGAAAAACCAATCATTTTCCGGGCGCTTTCGCTGGTGGTGGCGGCGGAAAGCCCGACGGACGAGGTACTGGAATGGAAACAAATACCTATTATTATGCGGGCATTGACATCGGTTCTACCACCGTCAAGCTGGTGCTGCTGAACGAAGCGGGAGAAATGGTCTGGGGCGAATATCGCCGCCACTGCGCACACACGCAGGAGACACTGGCGGAGATGATGCGGGAAGCGCGGAAGAAGCTCGGCGCGTGCCGCGTGAAAGTGCGCATGACCGGATCGGGCGCAATTTCGCTGGCGGAGGCGCTGCGCGTCGGGTTCGTACAGGAGGTCGTTGCGGTGGCGGAAGCGCTGCAGAAGGCCGCGCCGCAGACCGACGTCGCCATCGAATTGGGCGGCGAGGACGCGAAGATTATCTATTTCACCGGCGGATTGGAAGAGCGCATGAACGGCGTGTGCGCGGGCGGCACGGGGTCTTTTATCGACCAGATGGCGGCGCTGCTGAAAACCGATGCGCCCGGATTGAACGAGCTGGCAAAGCGCTATCATGAGCTGTACCCCATTGCGGCGCGCTGCGGCGTGTTCGCCAAGAGCGACATTCAGCCGCTGATTAACGAGGGCGCGGCGCGTGAGGATCTGGCGGCGTCGATTTTTCAGGCGGTTGTGAACCAGACGATTTCCGGGCTGGCGTGCGGCAAGCCGATTCGCGGGCATGTGGCGTTCTTGGGCGGACCGCTGCACTTCCTGTCCGAACTGCGGCAGGCGTTTGTCCGCACCCTGCACCTGACAGAGGAAACCGCGATTGTGCCGGAAAATTCGCACCTCTTTGCGGCGACGGGCGCGGCGATGGCGGCGCTTTCGGGCGGCGAGGACGAAGCTGTGCCGATGGACAGCCTGCTCGAACGCCTTGAGCACGGCGTCATGCTGACCTTCGGCTTGAAGCACCTGCCGCCGCTGTTCCGCAATCAGGAGGAATATGCGGCGTTCAACCGCCGCCACGCACAGGCGAAGGTGCAGCGCGGCGATTTGGCAACGTATTCCGGCAAGTGCTATCTGGGCATTGACGCGGGTTCGACGACGACGAAAGTCGCGCTGATTGGCGAAAAGGGTGAATTGCTGTACAGCTACTACGCGGGCAATTCCGGCAGCCCGATTGAGACGGCGCGTACGGCGATGCGCGAGCTGATGGAGAAGATGCCCGACACGGCGGTGATTGCGCGCTCCTGCTCTACCGGCTACGGCGAAAGCCTGCTGAAATCAGCGTTCCGGCTTGATGACGGCGAGGTGGAGACGATTGCGCACTGCACCGCGGCGGCGTTCTTTGACCCGAAAGTGGACTGTGTGCTGGATATCGGCGGGCAGGACATGAAGTGCATCAAGCTAAAAAACGGCTCGGTGGACACGATTCTGCTGAATGAAGCGTGTTCGTCCGGCTGCGGCAGCTTCTTGGAAAATTTCGCAAACTCGATGGGCTACACGGCGGAAGGATTCGCGGCGGAAGCCCTCTTCGCGCCCGCCCCGGTTGATTTGGGAACGCGCTGCACCGTGTTCATGAACTCCAACGTCAAGCAGGCGCAGAAGCAGGGCGCGACGATTCAGGACATCAGTGCGGGTCTGGCGTGTTCGGTCATCAAGAATGCGCTGTTCAAGGTCATCAAGCTCGCTGATCCGAAGGAACTGGGGCAGCATATCGTCGTGCAGGGCGGCACGTTCCACAACAAGGCGGTGCTGCGCGCGTTCGAGCAGCTTGCGGGCGTGGAAGCCGTCTGCCCGGATATTTCCGGCATGATGGGCGCGTTCGGTGCGGCGCTGATTGCGCGCGACCGGGCGTCGGGCAGCGATACACCCTCCTCTACCCTGCCGATTCAGGACATTCTGGGCTTGCAGTGGCAGACGCGGACGGCGCGCTGTCAGGGCTGCACGAACCACTGTATGCTGACGGTCAGCCTCTTCCCCGGCGGACGGCGGCACATCACGGGCAACCGCTGCGAAAAGGGGCTGGGCAAAACCGCAACGGGCGAAAAAGGCCCGAACGTGATGGCGTACAAGCTCAAGCGCATGTTCGACTATCAGCCGCTGACCGCCGAACAAGCCACGCGCGGCGAACTGGGCATTCCCCGCGTGCTGAACATGTATGAGAACTTCCCGTTCTGGATGACGCTGCTGACGAAGCTGGGCTTCCGGGTGGTGCTGTCCCCTGCGTCCAGCCGCGCAATCTACGAAAAGGGCATGGAGTCCATCCCGTCGGAAAGCGAGTGCTATCCGGCGAAAATGGCGCATGGGCATGTGCAGTGGCTGATTGATCAGGGCGTCGGGACAATCTTCTATCCGAGCGTGTTCTACGAGCGGCAGGAGGATATGAAGACCCAAAACCACTTTAACTGTCCGATGGTTGTGGCAAATCCGGAGAATATCGCCAATAACGTCGAGGATGTGACCGAAGGGCGCGTGCGGATGCTTAAACCGTTCCTCGCGCTGACCAGCGAAAAGACGGCGGCGGACACGCTTGTGCGCTTTTTCCGCAAGACCTTCAATATCCCGGAGCAGGAGGTTCGCGACGCGGTTCACGCGGGCTGGGACGAGCAGCAGTGTGCCAAGACCGACGTGCGCGCCGAGGGTCTGAAGGTGCTGCAATGGATGGAGGAAAACCATCGGAAGGGCATCGTGCTGGCGGGTCGCCCGTATCACGTTGACCCGGAAATTAACCACGGAATGCCGGAGCTGATTGCCTCCTACGGCTTGGCGGTGCTGACTGAGGACAGCATCCCCGCTTCCTTCCACGGTGAGCATCCCCTGCGCGTGAGCGACCAGTGGGTGTACCATTCCCGCCTGTATGTGGCGGCGCAGTTTGTCAGCCAGCGGGATGATTTGGAGCTGATTCAGCTCAACTCCTTCGGCTGCGGGCTGGACGCCGTGACGACCGATCAGGTGGCGGAAATTCTGGAACGCTGCGGCAAGCTGTATACGCTCATCAAAATTGACGAGGTGAACTCGCTGGGCGCGGCGCGCATCCGCGTGCGTTCCCTGCTGGCGGCGATGGCGCAGCGCGAAAAGCGCGGCATCGTGGCGCATCCTGTGCCTGCGACGTATCATCGCGTGGAATATACCCGCGACATGCAGAAGAAGGGCTATACCATTCTTGCGCCAAACATGTCACCGATTCATTTCCGTCTGCTTCAGCCGGTGCTGGAGAAGCACGGGTATCACATCGTCATGCTGGAAAACGATACACGCTCCGCGATTGATACGGGCCTCAAATTCGTCAACAACGACGCTTGCTATCCGTCCATCATCACCGTCGGGCAGATGATGGAAGCCGTGCTGTCCGGCAAGTACGACACCGATCGTCTGGCGCTGGCGATGACGCAGACGGGCGGCTGCTGCCGCGCAAGCAACTACGTCGGTTTCATCCGCCGCGCGCTGGCGAAAGCCGGTCTGGGGCATATCCCGGTTATCTCCATTAACGCCAACGGCATGGAAACGAACGAGGGCTTCCACTTCACCCTGCCGATGCTCATCGGCGCGGCACAGGCGATTGTTTTCGGCGATTTGCTGATGCGCTGCCTGTATCGGGTGCGCCCCTACGAAATCGAGGCGGGAAGCGCCAACCGGCTGGCGGAAGCATGGTCGCAGAAAATCATAGACCATCTGGTGAACGGCACGGGACGCTACGGCGACATCTGCCAGCAGCTTGTGGACGACTTTGACCATCTGCCGATTCACGAGGACATGAGGAAGCCGCGCGTGGGCATCGTCGGCGAAATTCTGGTGAAGTACATGCCCGTGGCGAATAACCACTTGGTGGATCTACTGGAAGAAGAGGGCGCGGAAGCCGTTGTGCCCGACCTGATGGACTTCATGAACTACTCCGTTTACAACGGCAAGTTCAAGCACGAGTATCTGGGCAAGGGCTGGACAAGCGAAGCGAGCGCGGTACTGGGCGTGAAGGGCATTCGCGCCCTGCGGCGCCCCGCGTTGAAGGCTTTGGAAAAGTCCAAGCGCTTTGAACCGCCGATGCATATTGAGCAGATTGCGGAGCTGTCCGACCCATTCCTTTCGCAGGGCAATCAGTACGGCGAAGGGTGGTTCCTGACGGGTGAAATGGCGGAACTGCTGCTGACGGGCGTGCCGAATATCGTGTGCATTCAGCCGTTTGCGTGCCTGCCGAACCATGTGGTGGGCAAGGGGGTCATCAAGCAGCTGCGGAAGAAGTATCCGCAGGCGAATATCTGCGCGGTGGACTTTGACCCCGGCGCGAGTGAGGTGAATCAGCTCAATCGCGTGAAGCTGATGCTTTCCGCCGCACGGAAAAACATGGAGCAGGCGGCACAAAAGAGCTAAACACGCGGAAGAAGCATGGAAGAGAAGCCAACTCAATCGCGCGAAAGGGGTCAAGGGGGAAATTCCCCCTTGCGGAGTCCAGAGGCAGCGCCTCTGGTGGGGG
>OCIU01000809.1_pt1 | contig 25002 bp, 21 predicted proteins | sample 1538471 | NCBI WGS metagenome assembly OCIU01 (sample SAMN04571693, study PRJEB22368) | human gut metagenome | biome: human gut; material: stool | host: Homo sapiens | place: Luxembourg | collected 2012-06-01 | reverse complement strand
AGGACTTGTGGCTCGGATTCCAGCTCAGGCGCAAACCGCCGCATTGACTACAGAACAGGCCATGATGCTCACGGAAACGGCGAAGGGCTTCCTCACAGGATGCCTCGTCGGGATATTGACGGTAAAAATCAAGCAGGTTCATAATCCATATGTTTATTGTCTTACGTTTTATATCCTGCATAAAGTGTTCCAGAACATGGCCGTGAGGCAACTTGACAGTTAAACTTCGCTAATTTGGTAACATGCGGACATTCATATTCAAATATTAATACTACACATCTGTTAGTTCGATACATGGCATCAATGTATCAACTTTATTTTACTCATTAAGCTCCACATTAATCCGCTCATGTTTTTTTAACACATCTTATTTAATAAAAAAAAAATAGTAATACATGCAAAATAAAAAAAAATTTATATATTGCATCATATAAAAGCCCCCGATTCACAAAACACTAACCTAAAAAAAACTATCATGAACACCTATTTCCTTTCAAATTATTCCATTTTCATCAAAATGGAAAATGACAAACAAAAATACATGGCCCTACATGGATACACTGGCGCACTCGACATTTTACATAAGGATATAGTCGATTATTTAAGAATGAACAAACAAAATATAACAGAATCAGATTTCCCTTTCGGAACAATAACTTGGAAAAATCTCCTCACAAGAGGATACATTACACAAAAAACAAAAAGGCAAGAGCAAGAACATGTTATAAAATTAGCAAATCTTCTACACAAAAGGAACAAATTATTACATAAATATTTCACTTTTATTATTACCTACGACTGTAATTTTCGATGTCCATATTGCTATGAAGCCAATTTATCCAATCACGGGCTTAACTGGAGCAAAAAGAAATTCACCAAAGAAATGGTAGATAAAGCTTACCGAGCCATTGATATCATCGAAAACAGGAGAGACTACAGGTCTAACACTATTCTACTTTACGGCGGTGAACCTTTACTTGCAGAAAACAGGGAAATTATAGAATATATTATTCAAACCGGAACAAAAAAAGGTTTCGTATTTAATGCTATCACCAATGGCTATGAACTAGAAACATATTTAGACCTAATTGGAGATGACAAAATCAGATTTTTGCAAATTACACTTGATGGAACAGCGGAACATCACAATATAAGACGACAACATTATCAGCATAAAAAAACTTTCGATAAGATTTTCGAAAACATTTTATTGGCTCTTAGTCGAAATATTCGTATCGTAGTGAGAATCAACACAGACGAACACACAATAAATGAGATAACTCCCCGTTTACTTATTAATCACAACGTAATTTTGATGATTATCATATCATAGTTGTTTGTCTTCTCAACTGGGAAGAGGTTGTCATGAATCTAATACCATTGTTGTTGTCCATTTATATAAGTAAATATCCTTTCTTCTGTGCCATGAGTATGATTTTTGAGTAATAAAAGTGCATTTTCTGGCACGTTGTCGAATATAAGTGTACCCCCTGTTTGGGTCCCTGTTTTGCGTCCTAGGGATTTCCACATTAAATCATAATAGAATAATTCATATATGTTATTTTCTTGAATAAAATTCCCATCATTGTGAGGCAGAAAATATATTTCAGAAATACAATGGGGTTGGTTAAACTGCAATCCGAGGAATGTATTTTCAGACTCAAAAGATAAAAAATAGGTTAAAGGGTCTTTATCAAAAGCTTTATGAATATCGTTCCCACGACTACAATTTGTTGTCCCTATTGGTATTCCGTGTATTTCTTTACCCAAATTATCATACACCGTTAATTCTGCCATATTTCCAAAACCTTTGGGAGGTGATAGAAATCGAAAGAACCGAAAGGGGGTATTGTTCTTGATTCTCACGGTATGGGGCGATACATTGTTTAAAGTATCGATAGTATAGAGATTAACAGCATCGGAAAAATCTGCATTATTAGCTCCTTGAAAAATACCATTAATTAATTTTTGAGGAATATCGATCGTATTCAAATTCGGATGCTTTCTGTTGATTTGTATTTTTCTGCTTTTGTGTGTATCCGGACGTAAAGTGACAATCTGACCTTCATTAGTGACATAAAAGGGATAACTAGCTGGAGTAAATTCTTGATTTTGGTTGTAATACATAACTAAAAAAACGCAATGTGGTGGAATCTTATGTAAGAGTACAGATTGTTTTTTAATAATTCCCCAATCTACAGGAACCCATTGATAATTATTGAAAACAGTAAGATACGCTATGTTATTCCCGTTAGGAGGAGTGCTCGTTAATTCGATGACAGGATTGATGGTTTTTTCATATTCATCCGTTACGTCTTTCATGTACGGATCATTAAAAAAGGGAGGAATCTTTTCTTTTATATCCCGCATGCATAGGGATTCGTTCTGAATGCTGTACATATGCCGATACACTTTGGATATCTTGTTTACATCTCGGCGAATATGCTTTCCTATTTCTACTTGAGGATCTTTCAGTTGAAAGGGGTATAATTTACCGTTCATTTTGATTGTACTCCAACTGTGGCCGTTAAAACGATTTCCCCAGTTGGGCGTGGCATCCCAACGAATAGGTAGACCTACTGAACGTAAAACGTAGTGTGAAAATTCTGTTAATTCTTTGCATCTCCCAATGCTCCACGTTGTCATCATATCAAATAATTTACTTGGATATAAATCAAAAATAGTCTGATATGCAATGCTGTAATCTGTTTCGGGGTGTAATAAATTTTGATTAAAAAATGCACAGACCATAGAATCATTAGCGTTTATTCCATTTAAAGAATCTGTATATCTTTGTAAATTTTGTGCATAGATTTCCATCCAGTTTTCAAATGGTTCAAATTCCACCCTATATGGTAATACATATTCACAGAAGTCTTCAAACGATACGGAGTCAGTCCAAGGGTAGTTGCGAGTTAGGAATGCGGCATCTATATGATGAATCAAAAAATCAGCAGAAATAACTTGTGCATCATAAGTTGCATATATACTATCGGGGTCAGGTTCTGGAATTTGCTTTAGTGCCGTGTTCAATTCAAAATAATCCTGTGTTGTATCTTGAATAATTGAATCCAATGTTTTATAATATCGGTCGACGCTTGGTCCTTGCAATGTATAATGGTAAGCCATATTTTCAATTAAAAATTGCGCGGCTTTGTATTTTAATTTATTAGGGTCTTTTTGTCTATAATGCGTCAGTACTTTTTTTAATTCTTGGGCGTTTTCTCCTGCTATTTGAAACGTTTTTTGCATTTTTGCAGAATAATGGTTGCAACTTATTAGTGCACTTGCCAAAATAATCATCCCCACGCTTATTGAAAGCCTAAAAAGACTTTTGGACAAAAATATAGGAGAATCTTTCATACTACTATTAGTTAGTTAATGTTTATAGCCGTGATTTTTCGTCCTCAGACCCAGATTCGATATATTTGACCTTAAGGTTTTTATTCGGTCCCGCTTTGAAATTGTATCGGAGCGATATTCCCATGGTCCGGTATCCATATTTGGTGTGATTTACTTGCCGAAAATTAGTGCTCTCGGCGGTTATTGTCCGATCTCTAGAGTTGAAGATATCGTTCAGGTTTATCGATACGGTCAGACGTTGTTGAAAAAAGCTGTGTTTGATTGCGGCATTAATTTGCCACATGTCCTCAAAGCGAAGGTTGCCGAAAAGAGCAGAGGACATATAATAGCCGGAAATGTCCAGATACCATTTCTTCCATAGGGTAAATGTGTTGCTTAGATCTCCATTGAATGCTTGGTTTAAGAGGTGTTCATCGGGAAATTTCATGCTGACCCGACTCCAATTGAGCCCTAAGTTGATTTGCCACCATTTGGTGATTTGGGTTGGAATACTCACATTGGCGTAAAACATTTCAGCAGTTGGTATATTTTCTTGCCGGTAAACGATGATATTATTGTCATTAGCATCTGTTTTGACCACCTGATTAATGACGTTTTTATCTTTGACGTAACCGAGAGTTATCGTAGAGGCTTGATCGATAATCCATGATAGGCTATAATCATCCTCATACATGGGGGTGAGATTCGGATTCCCTTCTACAAACGAGTATTCGGACATGGGTATTCGATAGGGGTTCAATTCATTGAAACTAGGACGTTCGATAGTTCGATTATAATTGATTACCAAAAATTGGGAACTTTTTTCATTTAATGGAATGGACAAATTGGCATGAGGGAAAAGATTGAAATATTTTTGTCGATTAATTTCGGTTACTTTACTATTGGTCGGAATGGCACTCGTATATTCACCTCGTACTCCTATATCTATGGTGATGTTTTTCCATAATTCGGCCATGTAGGAGAAATATATCGCGCCGATATTTTCTGAATAGTGGTTGGAATAGCTTCTTGGGTCGAGGACATTCCATGTGTCGCCAACCAATGCTTCATATAGCATGTCGTTATTCATGTTATTACATGAGTACTTTAATCCCGTTTGTATTTGAGATCGTTTCCCTATTGCAATTTCGAAGTCCGTACTGAGCGTATAAATATTATTGAATGTAGGACTAATATTGCGGTATGTGGTATCATAGTTTTGGAATCCACTGTACATGCTTATATAGTGGGTATAGTTATCCACGTGTCGCCTGTTGTAGTCCACTAGTACTTTGAATGCAGAACCCGCCGTATCCAGTTTAAGTGTGTAATTACCCACTATGCTTATTTGGTTCATTTTCTGTCGGGGAGCGAAAAGACTGGAAACAATAGTTTTCTTCCCTTCTTCATTTATATTTGTTGAGCTACTTGTCTGTCCGCTGCTGGGATTGCGCGAAATATTGACTTCCAATCCTATACTTTGCCGGTCATTGATATCGTAAAGAGTCCCGAGTTGTAGTGCCTGGTAGGTTCGGTTGTTATCTTTTTCTCCTTCAGATTGTTGCCTGGATAGACTGGGGAGAAATAGGGTGGTTTCTTGCATTTCATTGCCGCTAATATCGCGGTTAACGGCGATATTGGAGTAGAGACTGAATTTGTTGTGACGGTATTTCAAATTAATAGATGGTCGCATTTGCCACGCTTTATTATTGACGAGGGAATGGTTGTAGCTCATATTGACGAATCCTTCCATACCTTCTTCTCGTAGTTTTTTTAATGTGATCTTAATAATTCCACCTTTTGCATTGGCATCATATTCAGCACCTGCAAAAGGGATGACTTCTATTTTTTGAATGTCTGAGGCTTGCAGACTTTGTAAGTAAGTGACTAATTCTGTACCGCTTTCTCTTAACAATCGGTCATTTACCATGATCTGTGTTCCGCTGCGGCCATAAACCGTTACGTTACCTTCGTCTGAGAGCATGACCCCTGGTGCTAGAGAAAGAATATCCTTACCGTCACGCCCCATGGCTAAAGGGATATTTCCTATGTTCATGACAAAACGATCGGCTTGACGGGAAATGAAGTTTCCTCGGACAACAACTTCTTCAAGTTGAATGCTTGATGGGGTCAAAACTAGATCTCTAAGTTGGACCGATTTCTGCAAGTGGAGTGTTTGGTCGATAGCTTCGTATCCTAGGAATGAAATGTGCATGTGATAATCTCCTTTAGGTAAAGTGAATATAAAATTACCTTGATCATCGGTCACCTGGAAAAACATCTGTGTCGAGTCGGTCATTGAGGACATCTGCACCGTTGCAAAACTCACTGGTTCGAATTGCTGAGAGCAGACATGCCCTTGAATAGAAATTGTCTGGGATTGAGTATTAAAAGGAATAAAAATGCATACTTGGATAAATGAAAAGTAAACGAATAATCGTAATGATGCATTCATAGCAAAAATTTTAAAGTTGTGATATCCAAATTGGATGCAAAGGGTTAACTCTATGCTTAGCTTGCCTAAACAAGTCGGAATAATTTTATTTCATGTTTCTTATTGTGCCTATTGATTTTTCTGTCATGACAAATTCCTTTATTGGCAAATTTCAGTTTGTCTCGTGCCTCGTGAATGCGTGTATTTTTTGATATCCCTTTTGTTTAATCTTTATTTTTGTAGCAAAATAAGTAGAGAAAGTATTGTTATTTTAGAGAAAATTACGGAAATAATATAAAAGGGCATGTATATGTTCCGTACCATCTTAAAAATTTCGAATTGTATTCGGGGAATATGTCTTGGATATTGGTTGTTGGTTTGTTTAAAGTTAAGAGATTGAGGCTTTGTGCATCCACTTGCTCTGGGGTCAGATAGCCATCTTTTTCTAAAGTGATATATCGTTTCAAATACAATAGTCCTTGTTCATAGGAATTTTTAGTTTCGATTAATCCTAAATAATACCATGGACGAGTCAGGTGAGGCATTACAGCTTGACGTAATAAGTTTTGGGCTGAGACTGTATCGCCGATAGCTAAAAGAACCTTTCCGCATTTTGCTAGAGCAATGGGATCAGAGGGGCCTTTTTTTACTATTATTTCTTTTGTTCGTAACCGAAGATTATTCACTAGTTTGTCACTAAAGGGACGATCATATTTTTGCAAATTAGACCATATCGGCGTATCCAAAATATTCGGATTGAGTTCGATTGCCTTTGTCATGTGGGGCAAGGCGGCCGGGATATCTCCCAATTTATATAAATAAAAAGACATCATTAGTCTATATAGAGATTTTTCCGGAAAACGTTCCAGGAGCGTCCTGATATTTGCTATTGCTTCTACGGTGTCCTGTTCCGCCCAGTTAATAGCCGATTCATAAACCTGTAACTGAATATCCTGAGGACTCAATTGTCGAGCTTTTTGTAAATGTCTTTTGGCGCGTTCAAGATAGCTGCTATCTTGAGTTTGTAAGAAATAATTCCAGTTTAATACTGTACGATTAATGAGAAATGGTGCAGTTTCTCGTGTTTTTACGATTGATTGTTGAGCTTCATCGTACTGTTGTTTGTCAAAAAAATCAATGAATTGCTCATTGAAATATTTGTCTTTTGTCTGAGACATGATGGAGAACACTAATACTGTACAGCCCAAGCATATTGTGGCGATTACGGCGTATTTGCACTGAAGAGATGATACGATACCTACTGACTTAGGAGGACAAATATTTTGATAGGAAGCAAGCAATGTAAAAAAAAGCAATTGCATGGCTTGTGATTCAAAAAATACGGCAAATGTCATTTCTTTTACCCCGATGCTTAAGAAGACGATCAATACCGCCAGAGTTACCGGCTGATGACGATTGCGAAAGATCATGAGACTTAATTGCCCCCCTAAAATGCTCCACAATATTAGTCCGATTATTCCTTTTTCGACGCCCATTTGCACCAAACTGTTTGGCGCAAAACTGGTAAATCCAACCGAGTCGGCTTGATAGCGGATAGTATCAACGGCCAAAGAATAATTTCCGTTACCGACTCCTTGCCAAAACTTGTTTTTAAAACTAACGATTGCAGCTTTACTGGATTGAATACGTCCTGAAGTACTTTTTTGTTGTGAAAGTGTCTGATCAAATTTTAAAGTTGTACTGACATCTCCTTTATACGTAATAACTAAGCAGAGAACAATGACGATTGTTATGGTTAGACTCCAAGCTTTTGTCTGGATTTCTTTAGTTTTTTTCCATAAGCCTATCGCAATAATAGAGATTTCCCCCAAAAGTAAAATCAACCAAGCTAAATAGACTCCTCGTGAAAAGGTGACGAGGGCTGCGGCTGATAAAATGACAGATGTAAATGTGAGAAGCATCCATGATAAACGTTTTTTGTAACACAGGGTTTTGGTTATTAATACGATGCTTGCACATCCGATTACTAGTGTTCCCCAAACGTTTAATAGAATTCCAAACGGTTGGTACAAATATTTAAAATTATATAATTGATGCCACTCGACATACTTTAGTGAGTCTTGAAACAAGATAAAAGCAACTAGGGCAATTATACCCAGTACCGAAAATAACGTACAGTATAGAAGTAATAATTTTTTTAAATTTTTTATCTCCCGAAATCCTGAACGAAGTAAGAAATAATAGATGACAGATAAAGAAAAAACTTGAAAGTGAGATATTGGTTGAATTGGAGATATGGACCATAGTAGTGAAATTCCATCATAAGCCCATAATATAAGTACTATGCCGTCTAATATGCTTAAATACAGACCTTGTTTTTTTATTAATACACATAGTAGTAAGGTTAGAACAATGCACTCACATATATTCTTACTTTCTACTATGGCCAACATCATAATCAAACCGAGAATAGCTGTTATGACCTCGTGCAGTGTTAATTTGATAGGCATTTAAGCTAGTTTTGGGGTGTAATTGTTTCGTTTTCAGATGCGGATTTGTTCCGATATATTCGCTTAAGTTGCATTTTTACCATGCGGAGAATGACATAGACGGTCAAACTGAAAAAAATGAGTTGACCTAGCAGAGTTTTAATAGATTCAAAATCTGGGTTAGTCCCGGATGCCAAATTGATGACTGTTTGTTTGATTAAAGCAGGGGTCGTTTCCCAAAAATGCACTAGAAAGACAGGAATAACAAATATGAAGTAATAAAGGAAAAAGATATTTACTGTGCAAGCATATAGTATCACAAAATATCGTTCTCTTTTTTTTATTTGTAATAAATATGGGTTTTGTGCGACAGGTTGATGACGGATTTTTTTTGTCAGATATGTAATGAATTCTTTGGTTCGTTCTCTTAAATTTGGAACGCCTAATACATCAGAGATAATCCAATAACCATCGAATTTAAAAAATGGGTTGAGTGTGATTAAAAAATTGATATTGATAACAAGAAGAGAATATTTCAGCGTATTATCGTATGAATTAAAATAAAAGAGCAATAGTGGAATTAACAGGATTAATTGAAAATAAATTCCAGCCATATTTACGATTAGTCGTTGCAAGCGGGGTAGTCTCCATATACCCGAAACATCGGTGTAAAATACAGGGAAATTTAAATAGAGCCCGAATCCAACACTTCCATGCTGAATTCCATAGTGGCGACATGCCGATGCATGTCCAAGTTCATGAATAAAAGAACTGAACAACAATAAACTAAAAATGCCAATTAATGTGTAGATATTGACTTGTGATATATTGTAAACGGTTAAGTCTTGGCTCAAGAAAATAATTTCAAGTCCTATGCTGAAGATAATCAGCATCAACATAATCCATTTATTAAAAAGAAATTTTCCTATGTTGGAAAAATGTCCGACTGATTTAACATTCAATAATTCTATACTGAATAAAAATGTCCGCTTTGATTTTGTTGATACGGTGGGGTGAATAATTGGGATAATGCACCGTTTGATTAATGCTCCCATTTCATCTTGAGATACATGGCATCCCTTTTGGATGGCATAGCGTTCACACGCCTCATCCATGGTTCGACTTTCTTGTAAAATAACAATTAAACGAGCTACAGCATTACTGATTTCAAAATATCGTTTTTCAAAACATGCTACATATTGCTGTTTAGCATTCGAAGTCGAGAACTGGTGTATTTGTATCAGAGAAATGGCCTCTAGATCCATGAGTAGATTTTTTTCGAATGAAAGATATTGACGACTTACAGCGATGAATGATCCTGACAGCTGTAAGTCGTCAATATAATTAAGAATCTATATGTTCAATTCTGCGTGCCCGCCACACTTAATTGCACAGCGGGGAAGTGCATCGCATTGCCCCGATTCGGTCAGGAAGTCTACTAATCCTCCTACCATCAAGGGGTCGGTTTCCAATCGTTCTTCCAGTTCATTGACGTAATACTCGTCATACAACGTGTCGTTCATCGGTACGAGCTCGTTGACCTTTTGTTTTTTGTCATCCATAATGATTAAATTTTAATTGTTATTTATCCGCGTGTTTTACAAGGCCATAATATTTTTCATAGGCTTTGTTGGCGGCATGTTTAAATGTGTCAGGATAATTGAAACAGAATGTAGAATTAATTCCATTGTATAACTTGGCTTTAAAATAACATCCGCCACTGCACAGGAATACATATTTACATCGAGAGCAACTTTCGGATTTTCCTGTATGACGCTCTTGCCATTCTTCACGTATCTTTGTCCATTCAATGTGAGAATCTCCGATATGGCCTAAGGCACTTTCAGGCTTACCGACATGGCTCCAACATCCGTAAATGTCACCGTACGGATCGAAAAGATATTCTCCTGATTGAGCTGAGCAATAGATTGAATGTAGACGCAAGGGTTTTTTATCTTGCATGGCGGTATAAATTTTCTTTATGACATTGGTGTCTTGACAAATGTATCCAGAATTCTGATGTTTCCGATTGAATTCTAGGTGAGTCATATAATGGAATGTACTAGATCCGTTTTGTGCACACCGTTGCTGAGTCTGACGTTTTTTTTCTTCAGGAACTTCATAGTCCATCAATAAGGCAGAATAAAACATGAAGTTTTTATTCTGTGAATATCCCAGACTGTCGAAAAGAGTTGTCAACGTTTCCAGATCTTGGTAATTGTCGGCATCAGTATTGACCCGAACTGAAACTTCTACCTCATGTCTTAAAGCAATGTCAATGTTTTGAATGATACGATCGAAAGTTTCCTTGTCTGTATAATGAATGCGACGTTTATTGTGCTGTTTTTTTGCACCATCAACAGTAATCTGAAGAAAACGTATTTGATCTGGTCCCAATAAATCTTCGAATTCAAGTAAATCGTAACCATTTGTAATAGCTTCAAAAACATAACCTAACTCGCGTCCTTTTTTAACTATATATTGGACAATTTCTTTATTTTCTTTTAGTAAGGGTTCTCCTCCATATAAAGTAATATGTTTATCATGGAGCTCTTGGTGAGGTTCGATTTCTAACATGGCTTTAAAAACCCTGTCGACCATTTGTCTATCAAATTGCTTTTTCGTCCATTGTCGTCCATTGTGGGAAATGCCGTTTTCATAACAATATGGACATCTGAAATTGCAATCATAAGAAATAATAAACATAAAGTTTTTATGCAAAATACTGTCTCGTCGATGCAGTAATTCTGCTAGTTTTTTTACATGTATAATTTCTTCGTCTTGATTTTTATCGGTAATGTATCCTCGCTTTAATAGAAGTTGAAATGTATTTATTGAGAATGGGCTTTCTTGGGGGACTAAATGATTCCGATGGGACTTTAAATGTCTCACGATAGATCCGTTTGCAATATCTATTGCTCCAGTATATCCATGAACCAATAAATATTGATCATCTGCTTGTTTAAGCTCGATAAAAATGGTATACAATGATAACTTGTAAAAATCTAACATGTTAAAAGGCGTAAAGTGTTTCATATTTGATATAGCTAAGTTAATAATATATTTTAAATTTCTTGCATAGTTTTTCCATTTTCTGTGGAATTTATTATAGTTTGTCTGAACTGTTCAACCAATCGTGGATTAACTCCCTTTTTCGATAATTATTTAACATAAGATTAATTCACTAGTGTCCCGTTTAAACTAACTCACACTGAACAAGTTAGGATATTCGTCAGTTACAACGGATTTTTGTTTTTGTTAAATAACTGATTTACAGGAACTTTCTCAAATAACACAAAGCCTAACGTTTGAGAAATAGTATATAACGATTGCTCCAGCCCTAATTTTTTCTTGGCAAGCGCCAGAATCAGGAATGAGCAGACCGCAATCCAAATTTGAGTATAGACGGCATTCTCGGAGGTGCCATAGAATGACTTGATATGAAGATGTTGCTTTATCCATTTGAAGAACAGTTCGACGTTCCAGCGCTCTCGGTAGAGTTCTGCGATTGTCAGGGCTTCGTATCCAAGATGGTTGGTGAGGAAGCGGTAGACCTTGCTGGTGGCGAAGTCTTCATATGTAACCAGTCTGAGAGTCTCGGGATAGCTCTTGGATGCTTTGACTCCTGTAAGTTTGATGATCTCATCGCTGATGATACCAGCTTCGGAATCACGTCCTCCGGACTCGACAACTTCGTACGCCATATTGTCCTTGGCCCTTGTTACGAAGAATGCTCCGTTCTTGTGCATGTGTTTGAAGAGTCTGAAGAAATCGACATATCCTTTGTCCAAAAGATAGATGGTGCCCATTTCGACACAGAGATTGTCCAGTGCCTTGACATCGTGAACAGAAGCATCTGTAAGGTGGATATAGACAGGAAGATTACCTCTGAAGTCAAGGAGCGTATGCATCTTGATGCCCGCCTTCGTCTTCCGGAACCTAACCCATGGACAGAGCTTCAGGCAGAGGCTTATCGTACTGCTGTCAAAGGCATAGACCATATTGTCAATATCGAGCCTGAATGGATCTTCCGCATACAGAGGCCGAACTCTCTTGATGAGCGCTTGACCGAAGTCGCGGTAGATATGCCAGTCCCTTTGTTCATTAGCTTTGGCAAGAGTGTTTCTTGGAACAGCGTAACTGATACCGCTATGATACAATTTATGCTCGACCGCAATGAGGCTGGCCTCAATGTCGCAGAGACTGTTCTTCGAAGCATATTGCGCAAGGCACATCACGAGAAACTGGTCGTAGCAGGAAAAGTTCCTGAACCGATAGTCTCCCTTGTATCTGGCGACACACGCATTGAAGTCTCTGCGAGGTATGAACGACATAAGTTGAGCAAATACGGTTTTTCCTTTGAACATAGGCTAACAGATAAAATGGCCAGTCCAAAATTACGATTCAAGTCGTGTACAGAAAAAAACCTTTGTAATTAACTAAAAATAAACAATTATAAACTTTTAACGGTCCCTTAACGGGACACTAGTGAAATGAAATATATTCATATGCAGGAGTTTCTGGTCTATGGGGTGATAAATTTAGCTATAGCATCAGTGCAGGTATAAACAACAACATATTTACGACGATAGAAAATGAAACCTATAAATTCATTTACTTCAGACCTCAGATAAAATTAGGCTATTTCATTGATCAAAGTTCAGAATTGGCCTTAAACTATGAAGTAAATACGGAAAATCCTGCCGTATCATCACTGACATACAATCCTTACTATAAGGATCCTAATTATATATTCACAGGTAATCCCAATCTGCAACCATGCAATAGTCATACTTATTGCTGTCCTACTTCAAAGGAGTTAAAAAATTTGTTATTAACACTGAAGTTGGCTATACGTACACAAAAAACAGCATTGCTCCGATCTTTGAATCTGACAATACAAATATTATTGAAACATTTGGAAATTTAGATAAGTATAAAAACATAAAAGCTAATCTATTCCTGCAATGGTATCCATTCCCAAGTAACATATTACGTTTGAGATTATACTCGGAAGTGTTCCATCAGATGAATGGATGGAATAATATGCGGTGGGAGCATACCGGATATTCGATAATACCTTCCATCTATCTGGCATACAAAAAATGGGGAGTACAACTATTCTATCAGACCGAAAAGAAAACTCTTACAGGACAGATAGTCAAAAACGTCCCGAATATGGCATCAATAGAAGTATCGTATAATCCAGTAAAAAATCTGACTTTAACAGGAGGGATCAAATACCCATTTTATGATTCCTGGAAACAGGTGACTTCTATCTTAGGAACATCTCTATTATCACGAACAGAAATAGATAAAATTATAAATAATGCCAATATGGTATATATAAATCTTGTGTATAATATAGCTTTCGGGAAGAACAAGACTGGCTTAAAACTGAAATTACAAAATAAAGACAACGATTCAGGCATACTAAATAGATATTGAACAAACTGCTTTCTATTGTTATGATTGCCATGTAATCTGCAAAGTAGCTCCATTCCTACTGCAATATTTTTCAGACAGGTCATTTACTGCTTTTGAGACATTGCAGTTTATCGAGATTCTCATGTATAAAACGTAATACGTCAGATTCTTTGTAAAATACTTTTTGATTTAACATTTGGTAGGGTAAACCATATTGTGTACGATATCGCTGTAACGTCCGTTTACTGACATGAAGCATCCGACACAGATCGAAATTATCATATAATTTCTCTCCATTTTGTAACACAGGATATTCTTGTTTCTTCGGTGGTTTTTGCGTTTGTTCAATACGCTCCAGAACCTCCATTAACCGTCGCATCCATATATCGAAATATTCTTTTTCCAGAAGCATAAGTTACCTATTTGATAATTTGCGAATATTATTTTTATAACAAGTGATCAAAGCATCTAATTGATCTTCTTTGCGTCGAATCATTCTTTGATCCAATGCCCGTTTAATTTCACCCAATGTATAATAGATCTTGCCTCCTAGTGATGAATACGCAATCATCCGTTGACTGCGCAATCGTTGTAAAGTACGATCACTGATATGAAGATATTCACAAACCGTATTACTATCTACCCACATCGTATCGAGATCATCCTGTACTCGAGTCGTTTCCTCTATGAAGCGTTCAATTTTTGTGATCTTCTCTGTCAACTCTTTATAAGCAGCCGATTCTATCGTTATTACATCCATAACTCTATTTTTAAGTTGCCTTACAAAGTTCGCTTCCATACAACACTCTTATATAGAGTACCGTATAACTTTATTTTTCTCTTCAGTCCCTTAAATAGAATTTTGATTCAACAAAATAAAACACCATTTACATTACACATAATATACTTATAACCAACAGGAAAATATTTATTTTCTCTATATTTCTCCTGCAACAACAAAGGGGCCTTTTGATACCAAAAGACCCCTTTGTTCCGCTCTTTCACCACCGACACCGAATACGTACATATTGTAGTGATATACAGTAATTTAAGTAACAATTGATTCTATCAATTACTCTGCATATTGAATAAAACACCCATATTGTCATTGTTTTCTTTTCGGCCGCTTCATTTTTTCCAGTAAAGCATCTGTCAGACTATCCAAAAAGGGAGTAGGATCATTTCTCAAACTCATATCATTGAAGGTTCTTGAGAAATTAGAATTCAATTCGACATTGAAAACCTTTTGTATGTAATTGGCTAAACGCGTAAGAGGAGTATGTCCGAAAACACCTTTTGCATGCAAAGCAAAAATTAGTTCGCACAGATCTGTCTTACTTTCTGTCCAGGTCAATCTTGCCTCGGCGCGGTATGCAATATCAGATTCTTCAAGATGCAGTAACTCTCCAATTAGATATTGTTGTAATAAATCATAAGCCAAAATCTTGGCGACCATAAAATCTCCTTCCGTAGAAAATTGAGGATCTCGTTCAAAAGAGAAACTGTCAAGATACATATTCGAGACTGGTTTAGTCCCTCTCACGAAATAGATTTCGTCCATATAGGTCGCTCCACTTCGATAATAACGATAAAAATCGAGGTGTTTATTGATGTATTCTTGTATATGCTCCAATTCCCATTGAAAATAGTTTTGATTATTTGTCATTCCACCTAACGGACGATTCAATTCAAGATTATAGACTTTGCGATAGTAAATCAACCGGCAGTGAATTCGAGGTTTAATCTCTTTGAAAAATAAAATCTCTTCACGCATATCTTTGAAGCTATAAGTCTTGATAAATGCTTTCAATCCTCCAATCGCCTCTTCAAGTTTATTCGAAATCGACAAGGAACGGTTCATTAGATTTATTTCTTCAGATTCTACTTCTCGTATATAGAGATTGATCTTTGCTTCGAGTTCTTTAATATAGTGTATCATATCACAACGTATTTGATGAATTATAATAATCCGCCACATTGAAAAGCGCATCTGAGGGTTGATAGTATCGGGCGGGAAAGACACTATGCGAACCAGATAACCATTGCGCCCCGATGCGATTTCACATCGGGGCGCAATACATTAAACTGGTATCTATAATGACAAGACGCTTTTCTCTGGTAGTCAAACACCTATATATCAAAAGAAAACATAATATCACCTCTGATAATCCACCTTTCCGTATCTTATCCGAGTTGTGACCTTTTACATGCTCTATTTCAAAAACTACGTGATCCTACAAATTATCAATTAATAATCCTTACATGAGGCTATAGCTTCTCCTCAATGCGCTGCCTTACTCTACTAACAATAGAACATTTGTTGCATAATATGTTACTTACTGCCGACCAATATGAAGTTGACGTTAAGAAGGAATGGATATATGAGCGGAGCAAGGCTTCCGTGTTTTGTTCCGGATATGCCACAACCTATTAAACTCGTCTATAACAATACAGCATCGTTTTTTAGTAGATTGTAAATAATTAAATATCTCTTTGAGAATAGATTCCCCGCATGTAAGCACTAGCGCAATGATAACCTCATGTTGTTCAGCCATTTTTACCAAAAGTAAACACAGAACGACAACTTTTAATAAAACGCCCAACTCGATCAAATGCCTGCTGTTAAATTAAATCTAACTTTCCGAGTACAGTATTAGCAAAAAGCCAAATAAAATCGTCCACAAAATACGTGAGACATAAATATCTACGTAGAAAGTCACCATACTTCGATTGCTACGTATAAAGTTAATGAAAAATATATTGTATTAAACCGGTCTTTCCAATACGATGTACCACTCAGCACACAAATACAAAAACGCAGGCTAATGGAATGCCATTCAAACCCGTTCTCATACCTTGGGCATACCAATCTCCATTCGACCTTAGTTTATGCAAAAATCACCGATTAGAAATTTATTCAGGATATGGATCAATTGTATATTAGAGGGTATCAGCATCATGATTTTCACCGCTAACACGCTGATCAAAGTCTTCAAGAAAGAGCGGGCATTATCCGACATATACTTTTTACACTCCCTGAAAGAGATTATAGCAGACAAAAAGCGCCAGGGAGTATCGCGTAAAACCATTGAGAAATACACGCTGCTGTCTAACCGCCTGCAGTCATTCATACTCCTGAAATATAAAAAAACGGATCTTTCAGTCAACGAGATCAATGATATTTTCATCGTATCATACAGACGATATCTGAAAAGGACTTTTCAATATTCTCAGATTTCACTGGAAAAACTCATGCAATTATTTCAATCAGCAAGAACCACAATTCTTGAAATGCATTCTGTCGTTACTCCCTGATAAATCAATATGGGAGTAACACATGTAATTTATCCTGTTAAAATTAATTATCAATCACACTATGAAGTAAAAGATTGAAAATGACTGAATAGTTTTTAGTGGATTTGTTTCTTATGATGATTACTATATTAATTCAGCACAAATAAACCGCACAGTCCGAGATGGTTTGAAGTGATAGGTGGGTAAATTGGATAACTTTATTACAATAATTCCATTTCGATAGGCATTATTTCACCCAAAGGCGTTTTATGAGATTCCTCTGCATATATCGCAAACGATAAATATAATAAAGCTGAGCGTGTTAGTCTTAATAATCGCATCGTTTTATCATAGAAAGCATCTTCTTCTATTTCATAAATTTCCGGCGCCTCATTCCAACACGGATTTTTCGCTTCTACGACCTTAAAAGATTTATGTTCGATGTAATTTCGAATTGTTGCAATTTCTTTTGCTTCAGGCTCAATGGGGGAACTGTTTTTTTCATACAAATCTTTGCTTAACCAAAAAAGTCCTTGTAAGGCTACATTGTATGTATTAAAAATATCTGTTCTTATTGGATTTTTAACATTTCCACTTTCATGCCAAATGTTTCGAAAGGTAACCCTGTTCTTATCAATACCCAAATTCAAATAGATATTGAGTAGATAGGCTATTTTATCAAAGATCGAATAACATAGACGGAATGCAATCTTTACTTTTTCAATATTTATTGAATATAACGGCAGATCGAAAACTCTGTACAGCATAACCTCTCGATCCGAGAAATGAGACCCGTCATGATAGACTCCATCATAGAAAAAGAACCGAGCCGAGACAAACTCCTGTTTGATCTGATTGAATAGGGATTGATATATCGGTTTATCCTCCCTTTTGAGAGTCATTGTCGGCGTGTGTAAAATATCGCGAGCCACGATATTTTGCTGAATAACATCATTTAGCGGATTCAAGAATAGAACATTGTCAATACACCACAAACGGTAATCCATATCTTCATCAGAGCAATCTTTTAAAATATCCGGATACACCTTATAGTTATCCCATGATGCTGAGGGACAGCTGTTGGCTATATGATTCGCCAACTCGCGAAAACCCTTTTCGACATCGGAATATACATCCTTTTTCCCTAAAGCCTCCAATAAATACTTACGGGCGTATTGTAAAAAGATGAACTGATGACCTGCATCGAATATCTCCCTGGCATAACGATATAGACCGTATCCTTTATTTCCCAATGCCATACCGAAATCAGGATTGATCCTTAAAGCCCAATTAAAATAATATTGAGCTTCAACATATCGTCCAATATGGCTAAAAGCACATCCAAGATTGGTCAATATTTGACATGCATCTATTTCGTCTGTGTCATCTATGAAATTCAAAGCGACTCTCAAATGATAAATCTCTTTCTCATACTCCATAGAAGAAAGTCCCGCTTTTTCCGGAGAATCATACTTCAATAACAACACATAACTCCATCCATTTGCAACAAAATAATGAAACCTACATAGTTCACTTTTATTAAATCGGCTTATATCAACCTTTGTCGACAGCTCTAATCCTTCCTTGAGTGCAGATAAATTCCTCTCCTCTCTTGAAGTTTCGAATATAGTGGCCAGTGTATACAATATTTTCCAAGGGCTATATGTATTTATATCGTACATTCGAATAAATTAAAATTAATGCTATGTGCAAATATAATAAGATTATAAGGGAACTGTCTGCTATACAGATTCTATCTAATCCGGGAAATGAGACTCACATATCGCATTAAATGAAACAACCTTGATGTACAGTTTTGCCACCTCTGCCGATAGGATCTCGGCATATACCTTTCCCATGACATCTGTACTACTGTGCCCGAGCAATCTGCTCACAACGGACATGGACAAACCTTAATTCAAGGCGAAAACCGCAAATGAATACCGTAAGCAGTGTATCAAGAGACTGAACGGAAAGCCGTTCTGTTCGTCAACAACGGCCAGTGCATAATTGATGCATTCGTTGTGTTGTTGCGTGCCTTATACAGAGTTTCCGCATCATCGCACTCCAGTTCATCTTTTACCAGGTTGAATACATATCGGCATTCGGCTCGCTTCTTCTGCCACCGCTACAAGATGTGTGGACTGTTTTGGGAAAGATTCACATGGCGCTTGTTTGTCATGTACATAATTTTCTTTAGTTCCTTCTTAAGATTGACATGTTTCCACAGCAAGGTCATCACATCCACCTTTCAGAGACAGGCAGATGTCACACCTGCCAATATCAAGATAGCGTTTTATCGCAGATACAATACAACAACCATCATTACAAAATATGTTATTACAAAAAATGTAATAATGATTTTACTGCACAGATGGAAACAATATCAAGAAAAGCCAATCCAGAACCTGATTCGATATAAAGATACTACACACGAATATCCGACCTTTTGTCGATTCTGGAATTTAACTCATCAAAAAAGGCGTCAACATCTACGGCTCCCTCCAATAGGGCCTTATCCCATGCGCTTTGCTCTTTACGCGGGGCAATCTTCACGCCGGCATGAGCCTGAAGTTACTCCAAGATCTGGTAAATACCGGATTCTAATTTACAATATAATGTAAATCAATCGAATATAAAATTACTTTTGTTTTTAAGGAACAAAACGGGAACAAGAATGTGCTTTTTTGAGATTCTTTGATTTTTTTGTTTCATTAGGTTTCATTCTTTGCACTTGGTAACATTTTGGAGTATTCCAACAAACTGATTTCCTACTCATTCAACCCTCTGTAGAAATTCCGATTCCACCAAGATATTATGCAACCAAAAGAAAAAACATTACATAAATCTGTATCTACATCGCTACATATACAAAAGTACTACTTTTCATCAATAGGCAGTCATTTATTCCTACCTAAATGCAGTTTAGTTTAATTTAGCCTATATATAGAGCTAATAAACCAAACTAAACTGGATTTCCTCACTATAATTTCATTGTTGCAGCCAAAAAAGAAAAACTCTTTATTCCCCTTTTTTCTTTTCGCTGCAAAATTTATTCATATTCCTTTTTTGAATACGGTAGCTGTCATTAGCTTTCTATCATCCAGTTTATTGGTATAAAAAGAACATTAGTGTCCCGTTAAAATGAGACGAGTTAAACAATTAATCAAAAAGCCCCGGAATCAGGGGATCATTTAGATCTTTGACATCATTGAAATTAGTCTTGTCGAACAGGTCACGCAAGTGGGTTTTGTCAGTCAATGATATGCTGAGAATTTGTAAAACTTCATAGGTTGAACGTTTCAACTTCATATCATGTTGGACAATAGCCACAAGACAGTACGTGATAATAGCCACACTGATTTGTATGCGAACAGCGTTCTCTGTTGTGCCCCAGAATTTCTTTATCTTGAGATGCTGCTTGAGCCATTTGAAGAACAGCTCGATTAACCATCTTTTCTTATAAAGATCGGCGACATCCAGTGCAGAAAGTTGTTTTGCATTCGTCAAAAAAGTGAACTCACGGTCATCCTCTTCGTCGTAATATCGGACGAGTTTGAATGACTCAGGATATTTTTTCTCGGAGAGATATCCGGTCAGTTTCACTTCCGCATCTGTCATTATGTTCTTTGGCATTCTTCGCTTCCATCTGACTGTCTTATACTTTAAGTTCGTCTTGGCTCTGACAACAAAGAAAGAGTCTGTAAGATGTATCCTATAGAGTTCTTTAAAGGAGTCATAAGCCCTGTCGAATATATAATAAGCATTTGGTTCATAATGGATTGAAGACATTGCTGTGGAATCATGCTTTGATGCAGTAGTTACAGTATAGAAGGCAGGAACTTGTGCTTCAATGTCGTATAAGATATGAGCTTTCACCCCTCCTTTCTTGCTTCGGAACTTTGCCCATGGGAATGTTGCAAGACATAACGGAATCGTTGTTGAATCAAACGCATATTTCTTTCCGGAAATGTCAAGGATGTTGGTCGTCCGATTCTCGCAGGCTTCCTTCATCATATAGAATGCAAAGTCTTCGAAGATTCTGTAATCACGGTTCTGGTTCGCTGTCGCAAGAGTTGTCTTGGCTATCGGTTCACGACCTAAACCAAGATGATATTGCTTGGCCCTATGCGCCTCGAAAGCAACGATTAAGTCTCGCAGGCTTTCACGGTTACTCAGTTGTCCAAACATCATCGCGAGCATCTGATTCCAGCAAGTGAAATGTTTCACATATCTGTTGCCATCATACTTGCGAACATAGTTGTTGAACTGAGTCCTGTTCAGAAAAGCGGTTAATTGAGAGAATACGTATTTGTCTTGGAACATAGCAGCCATTTGTATTAGACTGCAAAGTTGCAAAATCAAGTCCGTTTCATTTCAAAAAACCGTGTAATTGACTATATTTCAATAATTTCAAAGAACTATTTATCCACTTTTACGGGACAGTAATGACATATTTTTAATTAAATAATAATCAACCATTTATAATATACACCATCTGCCTGTCACGCAGGATTGCCAGACAATGATTTTAACACAAATGTAACAAAGCAGATGTTAACAATTATTCAAAGTATGCATACCTTTGCAAAATTCATAAGTACTTATTTTTAAGCGCAAAGATATGCTACATATTGAAACAGTATGGTGGACTTTTTATCGTGGTTTTGACAAAGGAAAAACTATCTGCACTTCAATATCCAAACCAGAGAAACGATAAATAAAATACTTGAATTCGTTTTTTTGACGGGAAAATACGGGTAATATGCTAAATCAAAATGCCTTGCAAATAAATGTAAAATTTTTATTTATATGGAATTTCTTCTCGATTTTATCCTGCACATTGACTTATATCTAATCGATATAGTACAGACATATCACACATGGGCATATATTATTTTGTTTCTTATCATATTTTGTGAGACAGGTTTAGTAATAACTCCATTCCTCCCCGGAGATTCGCTTTTGTTTGTCGCCGGAGCAATTACCGCGCTCCCCGACATGCCATTGGAGGTCAACCTACTGACCTTTATCCTGTTTATGGCTGCAGTACTCGGTGATTCGTGCAATTACATGATCGGTCATTTTTTCGGAAAGAAACTTTTCAATGGAAAACATTCCATTTTGTTCAAACAAAAACACGTGGACAAAACCCACGAGTTCTATCGAAAATATGGAGGAAAAACTATAATCATTGCCCGTTTTGTGCCCATCGTCCGCACATTCGCACCCTTTGCGGCTGGTATGGGAAAGATGCACTACCGTTTTTTTATGATATACAACATAATAGGTGGAGCCTTGTGGATTGCTCTATTCTGCTATACCGGCTATTTCTTCGGGGATCTGCCTTTTGTACAAAACAATTTGAAGCTACTGATTGTGGCCATCGTCATAATCTCCATTCTACCTGCAGTCATCGAAATACTCCGAACGAAATGGAAAACCTCAAAGAAAACCGTCTCAAACGAATAATTCTCAAGTGAATATTAAAATCATACCTACTATGAAAAATTCTTTTTTTAGTCAATTTGCTCCTCAAGAACCCAAATTCTTTCCGATGTTGAGAAACCTCTCCAAGAGCCTTGTAGATTCGTCCAGCTTGTTGGTGGAAAGCATGAAATTCAGCTCGCAGGATAAGCGCAATGCATATTACAAACGTATTAAAGAGGTGGAACGAAATGCCGACATTCAGGCCAATAATATTTTCGACGAACTGGGAAAGACATTTATTACACCTTTTGACAGGGAAGATATACACAATCTGGCCTCCACGATAGACGACGTTATCGATGGAATCAACAATTGCGCCAAACGAATCACTATCTATAACCCACATCCGATCTCTGAGAGTGGGATCGAGTTATGTCAGTTCATTCATCAAGGAGCTGTCTATATAGCGAAAGCTATGGACGAGCTAGAATCCTTTCGTAAACACGCATCCGCCCTACGTGAATGCTGCACGAAACTGCACGAAATCGAAAATCAGGCAGACGATATATACGAACTTTTTGTTAAAAATCTGTTCGAAAAAGAAACGGATTGTATCGAATTAATCAAGATCAAAGAGATCATGCAGGAATTAGAACGAACGACAGACACAGCTGAACGGGTCGGTAAAATTTTAAGAAATCTAATTGTTAAATATGCTTAAAGGCTAAATATTATATGGAACTATTAGTTGTTATTATCATATTGGCTTTGCTATTCGATTACATCAACGGCTTCCATGATGCAGCCAACTCGATCGCTACCATCGTTTCTACAAAGGTCCTTACACCGTTCCAGGCCGTATTGTGGGCTGCATTTTTCAATTTCGTAGCTTTTTTCATTGCCAAGTATATCATTGGAGAATTCGGAATAGCCAACACAGTATCGAAAACAGTGATAGAAGACTACATTAGCTTACCCATTATTCTAGCCGGCATCATCGCTGCCATCATCTGGAACTTATTCACGTGGTGGAAGGGAATCCCTTCATCTTCCTCTCATACCCTGATCGGAGGATTTGCAGGAGCGGCTATTATGGCTCATGGATTCAATGCTATTCAGTCAAGCGTCATCCTAAAAATTGCAGCCTTTATCTTTCTGGCTCCGCTTATCGGCATGGTGATTGCTTTCGGGTTTACACTGCTGGTATTGTATATCTGTAGACGGGCACGTCCTCAGATCGCCGAAATATGGTTCAAGAAACTGCAACTCGTCTCATCAGCTCTTTTCAGTATCGGACACGGCTTAAACGACTCGCAGAAAGTCATGGGGATCATCGCTGCAGCCATGATTGCTGCTCATTCCGAAGGTATTGGCATGGGTATCAACAGCATTGATGACCTGCCTAGTTGGGTTGCTTTTGCCTGCTTTACCGTCATTTCGTTAGGAACAATGTCTGGAGGTTGGAAAATTGTCAAAACCATGGGAACCCGTATCACGAAGGTCACTCCACTAGAAGGAGTTATTGCCGAAACAGCAGGAGCCTTTACTCTTTATCTGACCGAATTCCTGAAAATTCCCGTGAGCACTACTCATACCATTACGGGTGCCATCATTGGTGTAGGAGCTACCAAACGCCTTTCTGCCGTACGATGGGGCGTAACAAAAAACCTGTTAATTGCCTGGATATTGACTATCCCAGTCAGCGGATTGTTAGCTGCCGGAATCTATCTATTGGTTCTTCTCTTCTAAAGTTTAGAACAGCTTCCCTTTAATATTTTCCTATACACCTGCCATTAACTCTTTTTTACTTAAAAAACGGATGGTCCAAAAGTATTTCCGCATTCTCAGAAGCTGAAATCTTTATATACTTCATAAACCTATATTCTTTTTTTGAGGCCGCCCCGGTTATTATTAGTTAAGTTGTTGTTATATACGCCCTAAACGGTTACCGTTTCATTTTCGATCCAGCTATAAGGGGCTGTATAATAGTCTCCTTTATCCTGTTTTGTTTCGGCCTCGTAGCTAATCACAGCCGAAAATATTTCGCCGTCGATTTGAAACGTTTCACTTTCGCTATTCAATCGGTTAATGTATTCCGCGGCTTTAAATGTAATATTCATCTGTTCGTTGTAGGTGGTTGTTGTTATGACTTGTAAAGTGTTGGTTTATTTTCTTTGTATCAAGAAAAGCATTACTTTTCATTTGTGCAAATTATTTCGGCAAAAATGTAAGGTAATAGTATTTTTTTTATCGAATATGTTAAGCGGTAATTTATTTTCACTATATTTACAGGAGCAAACCAACGCTTTACAATATGTTACAGTTAAGAATCAAGGAAATTTGTAAGGAAAGGGGGATAACCCTAAATGAGTTGGCCGAACGGGTCGGTATGTCCCGCGTGTCACTTTCCGGGATTGTTACTGGGAAACAAAAACCGTCATTTGATACGCTCGAAAAATTGGCTGACGCTTTGAATATCGCCCCGTCGGAACTTTTCACCCCTCAACCAACAAATACAATAACCTGCCCGAAATGCGGGACGGTGTTAGAAGTCAAAGAAAGAATTTAAGTAGGAAACCAAATAACATTAGCGTCCCGTTAAAATGGGACGAGTTAAACAATTAA
>OCIU01000795.1_pt1 | contig 25274 bp, 26 predicted proteins | sample 1538471 | NCBI WGS metagenome assembly OCIU01 (sample SAMN04571693, study PRJEB22368) | human gut metagenome | biome: human gut; material: stool | host: Homo sapiens | place: Luxembourg | collected 2012-06-01 | reverse complement strand
TTACTGAGCTTAGCATCATCCCATTCCTCTTGCGTAGAGAACAGATCATCGAGTGTGTTCGTGGGAAGCGTGAAGTCGCTCTTTCTGCCTGCCATCGGCTAACACCTCCTTCGTAAAATCCGTGTAAGCCTTAGACACGGTGCTGCTCGGCTCATAGGCGTATATGCTTTTCCCTTTAGATGAAACCTCGGCGGCTTTTACGGCAATGGGAATGGTCGTCCGGTATATCCTGATCCGACAACCGAAGTTCTCTCGCAGCGCTTCTACCGTACTTTTGGCAAGATTGGTTCTACCGTCTACAAGCGTGAGCAGAATACCGTCGATTGTCAGGTTCCGATTGGTGTGCTTCTTCACCTTGGCAATCGTCGATAAAAGCTGCGTCATACCTTTTGCGGGGAGATACTGTGCCTGCACGGGAATAATTACGCTGTCTGCCGCAGTCAGAGCATTGAGCGTTATCATACCGAGGGACGGCATACAATCTATCAGCACATAGTCGTATCTGTCCTTCACTTGGCTGAGATAGTTTTTCATCACGCTCTCTCTGCTCATTGCAGTCACAAGGCTCATCTCCAACGCTGAAAGGTCAAGGTTTGACGGAACAAGGTCAACCTTTTCTTCGTGGCTGAGAATGCCGGAGAACGGGTCTTGCTGTTCTTCCCGCATTACCGCTGATAGCTTATTGGAAAGGGTCTGCGGCAAGCTGTCCGTGTCCTGCCAACCGAGGCAGGTAGTAAGGTCGCCCTGCGGGTCAGCATCCACGAGAAGCACCTTTTTGCCCTGCATAGCCAATCCAATGCCGAGGTTTACTGCCGTGGTGGTTTTCCCCACGCCGCCTTTTTGGTTGCATATCGCTATGGTTTTACAGTTTGGCATTTCGCTTTTCCTCCTTCTTTGTAGATTTCATAACTGCTTTTGAAAACAGCTATGTATATGTCCGCAGTATTTGTTCTCAACGCCCCCTGCGTAAAGCTGTTGCTTTGTGTGGGAAGCACATCGGTCACGGTTTGCGAAACCGTGTCATAGGAATTTCACCTCTGCCGGGTTCTCCGCCAGCTCCGTAGAGAAGTATCATTATCATTCTGACTGTCATCGCCGTATCAGGTGCAGCCTGACACTTTTACCGGGGATTCTCGCTCGCTCTATTATCAGAGGTCTTGGCGTACCCGATAAGGTGGCTCATCATCAGAACTAAAGTCCGATGTGCCTATATATTCAGTTGTCAAGGAACAGCGAAAGAGTTGCTCCTAATCGGAGTTAAGAAATAACCCTTTCACTTGTTCGGACTGGGAGAGGTCAAATTATCGGGTGTTTTTGAAAAAAGTTTGAAAAAATTTTTTGAGTTGGGAAAATGAAAAAAGCCGCCTATCCCGATAAAGGAATAAGCGGCTTGCTTATATAGCTCTATATTTTATTTTTTGAAAAGGAAATGACTACGAAACAGTACGCACTATGAAAGCTTTTTTCTTTGCTTTCATCATCTTTAAGATGACTTCATCAACAGCGTCGGTGTATCTGCCTTGAGCCATAAGTGCGTTCTTCTTATCTATAAGCGAATGTATGATTTGAGAGCGTTCCTGCTCGGTTAACTTATGCGTGCAAGACCATTTAATGTTGGCACAAAGACTAAGCATAAAAAAACAGCAGCACAGCCACCGGAATATGGAGATCCGGTTGCTGTGCTGATTTTATGAGAATGATAGTTATTCCGCTGTGCGAACGAGTTCTTCCCACACCTTAACCATCGCGTAGGTATCAAGTTCACAATACTTTAGCAGATTGTGTCGGGCTATCTTTTGCTCCTCCGGCGGCATATCTTTTATTTTCGGAAAAATCGTCATTGCTTCGCCGCCGTTATGCACACCCTCCAGGTTGTGATAGTCTAATTCTGGATCGTCCGGGAAAATGGCAGGCAACACGCTTTTGATGGAAAAAGACCCGCCCATTGCACGGTTATAATAATAGCCTGATTGAAACGGAACAAGCAGATCGACAATGTTATCTCTTATATTGAGCAGATGCTCCGCCAAATCGGGGAATGTTTCCGCTAATTCTTTCAGTCTGGTGCATTCAAAGGCTTTGTTGTACGCAGTAACGCAGACATTCATAGGAATATCGGCGCAAAGTTGCCCGGCAAGCTTTCTTCTCGGATCCGTTCCCGACTCAGCAAGAAATTCCTTGTGCTTCAGCTCGCCGCCCTCGGTCTCAATGTAGTGCAGCGAATACTGAAACGGAATCTGTGCGTAGGGCTTGGTTCCGACATATTTCGGAATGACCGGCTGCATGGTTTCAAAATCAAGAAAGTAGAGCGGGTAAGAAAGGCTTGAAAGAAAGTCTCGGATATTTTCCTTTTCGATATAGGTTCCTTTGTCCTGCAAGGTAAATTCCATTTGGCGCAGCTGCGTCTTGTTGTTAATTTCAGAACTGTTCAGTAATTCCGGATATGTAACAAGTCCCTTCTTGTAAAATTCAATCTTCTTGCTGAACCACATTCTGTACAGGTTAAATACCGATTGCTTCGGGATATGCTTTGAACAATAGTTCCAAAATCCGCAGAGATACGGATTTTTGCAGCCGATAGACAGATCAATATTCGGCTCGTCGGGGGAGTTGAGCAATCTTTCGGCAACAGACAGATTGGCAGTGATGTTTTTTTCTTCAATCGCAACGGCCTCCGCTATATCGGAAATCGTGAATAAGCGGTCGATATCCAGAGTGCCGTCAAAGATATAGTCCCCGTTCAGGCAGACAAGGTATGTCCCGCTGAGCTTCACGCCGCAGTTTTCCAGCACATATTTCTGATAGGCAACATCCGCAATGTATACCGGCTTATCATCCTTTTGATCTTCATGTTTTGTGGAGCTTTTGACCTCATAAATTGCCCAGCCGTCCCCCTCCTTTTTGAGGATGTCCACAGCGCAATAGAGACCGTTGTATTCAAACGAAGCCTCGCAGATGACCGGCGTGCCTTTTTGCATTTCTGCTTTGGTGTTTTCAATCATTTTTGAAAGATCAAGCGTTTCGTTGTTATACGCCGTCACTTCAACATAATCGCCGAAAAGCCCCATTGCCAGATCGCCGACCTCGTTGCCGGCTTCCATGCGCGAAACGACGCTTCCGTCAAGATTGAGTTCTTCCGGTTTGTATTTTTTCATCCATGCAATTTTGGGGCATTGCCAAAGTCCGCAATATTTTGATTTTGATAGGTAAATCATAGAAAAGACCTCCTCTTTTTCTGTGAGAGAAGAATGTCAAGGATTTTTCTTTTTTATCTCTTCTTCGATATGTTTCCAGTATTCTTTAATACCCGGAACAAAGAAGTCTTTGAAGCACTTCTCAGAGATCATATCGCTTTTTGCGTTGTTGCAAATTACGCAGGCAAATTCGCAGTTGTCGTCGATGTAATCTTTGTTGGGGCCCTTGCGCTCAATTTGCAATTCCCCGCTGAAAGATCGCTTTTTAGAGATAACTAACCCATTTTTAAAAGCGTCTTTTAGCGTGTTTTCATCAATCCCGCAATAGAAACAATGCCTTATTCCGTTCTCGGGTGTTTTTTCGCACCACCAGGCAAAGAAAGCTTCAAAGTCATCGCCAAAAACATCTACAGGGTTTTCCTTTTTCTTTTGGCTATCTCTTTTGGTGTTAAAGCGCTTATGGATATTTTGAATACATTCCTTTGCTTCTTTAACGGTTTCATGCGCGTCATAGTAGCTTTGCACCGTATCCTTGCCGCAGATGAGACCGAGATCCTTCAGTATTTCGCTTTCGCATCCTTCCTTTTTACAGAATACCTTGCCAGAAATTCCAAATCCGGCTCTGAGAATTTCTTATCGGGATATTTTTTCTTTAGATATTTCTCGACCAGTTCTTTTGTTTTCTTTAATTCGTCCATGTATTTTTATCCTTTCTCGATTTTATATATTATACCATAACTTGTGGAGTTTTGTAAAGCCAAATATGAACCTTTCACCACTTGTTTGATAACTTTATTCTATCGGTTTATATGTACCGCTTTTGGTGCGTATATTGTTGTATCATATCAGCGAAGCAGATTTAAATGGAGATGATGAGTGTGATATACGCGGTGTCAGACCTGCATGGGTGCTATGACAAGTATATAAAACTTCTTGAGCGATTAAAAATGACCTTCGATGATTCTTTGTATATTCTCGGTGATATTGTGGATCGCGGGAGTGACGGGATGAAGATTTTATTGGATCTCATTAAAAGAAAAAATGTATTTTCCTGCAGAGGGAATCACGATCACTGCGCGCAGATACTGCTGAGAAGCTTTGCAATTCCCAATGATGGCTATTTTGCAGACGGGCTTGAAGAAACGTTCAGATTGTGGCTTTCCGATGGCGGAGGTCCAACATATGATGAGTTTCTGGAATTGGACGAAAGCAAGCAGCAGGCGGCTCTGAGTTATCTTAACTCTCTTCCGTTGTTTGAAGAGCTGACAATCGGAGGACAGAAGTTTTTCCTTGCACATACGGTTCCGGAAAAGTCAAAAATGCTTAATATTGATAGCTGTCGAATTTCAGATTTCATTATGGGTGAGCCGGAGTATGAAAAAATATATTTAGAAGATACGCTCATTGTAACGGGCCATACGCCCACAGGGTTCATTGATCCGGAATACACAGGGCAAATCTGGAAAGGAAATAATCATATAGCCATTGATTGCGGAGCCGTATTTGGCAATCCCCTCGGATGTATTTGTCTTGATACTATGGAAGAAATATATGTGGAGTGAAACAGATGGATATATTAAGATTTGTCAATTCTAAGGATATCAGAGAGCACCTTCGGAATATCGGTTATGAATTTAATTCTCTTGAGGCAGCATGGCTGATTTATCAGTGCCACGATGCTACTATTGACGAAAAGCATAAAGCATGGAATGAGCTGATTGAAAAAATGCCGGATTGCACGGTAACGGAGCGCTTGAACACTGTGCCACAGGATAGCCTTCACGCTTTTCTAAGGCAGTATATGGAGCTTGAAGATAAGTATATTAACGAGTTTTACGATGATAAACATGCGGATACTTTTGATTATAATAAGCCGTTTGTGTACAAATTCAAATACATTTATAAGGACGGCACGGAATACGAGTGGGACACGGTATTTTCATGCTTCGATGCTTTGTGTGAAAGCATTATGGAACCCGAGGATGATGTTATCTCCATTCAATGCACCAAAATGCAGATAGACAGGTTGAACTCGCGGCAAATCGCATATCTTACCCCTTCCTCTAATTTTCTGCGCATTGATCCCGGATGCATTGACAGTGATAAAGAACGGGATTTGTTCTGGGGCGTTTTTGACGGTCTTTGGTTTGACTTTCCTACCCCGTTTCAAAAGGGCGATATTGTATGGGATCCGAAAAAACCGGATGGAATCTGTGCCGGTCCGTTTGTGACAACCGGGGTTTGCCTTGACGAAATCCAAAACGATACAGTGAAAGATAACCTCAGGAGAAACGGCGATTCTTCCGATATGTGTGCCGGAGGATTTTTTTTGAATGAGGATGGCAGCATTTACGGAGAATGTATGTCAAACTATATGGATCTTGAATTTTATGATAAAGAGCTGACCGATTCAAAAAGAACGCTGATTGCTCTCAGCAATTTTCTGAAGGATGAAATAGATCCGGCGCTTTTTGCCCGCGCCTATCATCAGATCATCACGGCCGGGTATGCAGAGAACAGTATTCCTCTTGATTATTTGAAGTCCGGTATGATTCTGGCGGGATTATCCAAACCGGAACATATAAAAATATGGCTCGATGATGTCAGAGAAGCGCCGGAAGGATACTGTCACTGCCACAGTGTCAACGAAACAATAAAAAAGATAATCAAGTGCGAGAAAGAATATGCTGTTATTGATGAAATTAACTGTGACCATGATTTGGGGGATTACGCCTCCGATGGTGGAGACGGAATCAAACTGATTGATTGGCTTGTCAAGCGAAAAACCTATTATCCTGTTAAGCTGCATACCATGAATCCTGTCGGTCACGAGAATATGCAGAGGGAAATTGACCGGTATTGGAATGAAACAAAATGAAATTAACGGAGCTTGAATCATGTTTTTCTTTATAGCGGATACACATTTCGGACATGGCGCTATTATCGATTTATGCCACCGACCTTTTAATTGCCTTGAAGAAATGGACAGCTTTATGATTGGACGGTGGAACGAAAAGGTATCTCATAATGATACCGTGTATGTTGTTGGCGACCTTTTTTATAAGCATGAGGATCCTGAAAAAACTCTAAAGCAACTAAAAGGCAAGAAAAGGCTCATTATCGGAAACCATGACGGCGGCTGGTTAAAAAGGTTAGATGCTTCACGATATTTTCTTTCGGTTGACCATTTCATAGAGGTTTCGGACGGCAAACACATGCTGGTGCTTTGTCACTATCCATTGATGTGTTGGAAGCATGAGCTGAAAAGCTATATGATTCATAGACACATCCATAATAATACAAATTCTCCATATTGGTCTGTTATCCGAAATAATCCGCACCTACTAAATGCAGGAACAGATATTAACGGTTTTGAGCCTGTATCTTTTGATGAAATGCTTGCAAACAACAAACGCTTCAAGGCAGGAGTTTCAGATGAAACAGATACTGACACAAGGTTATATCGCATAAAAGAGGTACAAAAATGAGCATGAAATATACCGACTTACATTATGGTCAGATACCAACATTATATCAGGCCCTCAAAAGCGAATTATCGAAAAGTGGCACTGCTGTAATTTTTTCGTTGCTGAGATGTTTTACATATGATGTTGACAGCAACGACTATATGATTCAGGTGCTCCTGACTGCCAATTATCTGGAAAGAATATCTTGTTTGGTTTATAAAAGCAGTGATAGGAAGTATAAAAAACTGTCCGAGAATAAATACAAAAAAGTCATCTTTGAAAGTTATGCGGAAACTCCTCAGGAAATTTACGACAGAATACATAAATATGGAGTTTCGGAAACCGAAGTAGAATGGATTCATAAAATGATTTGGCAGATAGCGGATTTAGTATGCCCGATGATAGCATGTATGAGCGAACAAGCTTTTGTCAGTGAATATGCATATGCAATAGACTATGTGATAAGGCACGGGCGCGATTTGCCCAAGCCGGATATAGCTGAGTTATTCCCGAGAAACTATTCGGATTATAATTATTGGGAGGGGCCATTCGTTGACAAGGTCAAAGAATATATTGATTTATAGGATGGTTCATAAGTAGCGTTATTCAAGCATAGTAAGTAATGAAATGACGACAGATGCAATAACGGTTATCATTCATCCGAAATACATATGATTTGTTATATCATTTGCTTGAATTGATTAGTAAAGATATCCCTTATCGAAAAAGATATATTTACTTCGAAGATAATACTCGAAATGCTATTTCCGAGGAGTGTGGCGATATTTGCAAAGTTAAATATACCATAAAATTTGCAAAAGGCTTGTTCAACAGGCATGGAGTAGCGATATCAAGAAGGATTTTGAAAGCAGAAAGGGAGCTTGGCAAAATCATAACACGGGCATGAGAATGTCCGTGTTATTTTATGCCTTAAGGCATGCTGAAAGTGTCGCTTGTGTTCAACAACTTCATTAAAATTTTCGTTAGCTCTATCAAAACACCTTGAATCAAACACAAATATATGATATTATATAATATGAGTAAGTATATTTAGGTATTGATTTTTTAATCCGGAGGTTCAAAGATGACTGTTTCATACGAAAAGCTTTGGACGCTTATGCGAGAAAACAAGTTAAAAAAATACGAATTAGCCAAGGCTGCTCAAATCAGCTCATATGCCATGACTAATATGAATCATAACCGACCAGTATCCATGGATATTATGATCCGGCTATGCAAAATATTTCACTGCGACATCGGTGATTTAATGGAAGTAATAGAGGAAGATTAGGGAGGCGATTGGAAAATGTCCTCAAGAAATATATTTAACGAGGCAACTCGTGTTCAAATGCCAGCTTTGGTTCATCTTAATCGTTTGGGCTATAACTATTTCGGAAAGATTTCTGAGGAGCAGGCCAATATCGTTTATGACCCGGAAACGAATATTTTGATAGATGTGTTTAAAAAGCAATTTGCAACACTCAACCCAGACTACTCAGGCGACGCCGAGCAGGTTTTGAAAACTATTCGTCAAGAGCTTGACAACGACGACTTAGGTCGAAGTTTTTACAAGCGTTTAACAACGGTATCGCCTGTTAGACTTGTGGATTTTACTAATCCGCAAAACAATGTCTATCATTGTACGGCAGAGTTTACCTGCAAGAGAGACCAGGATGAATTTAGACCGGACATTACACTTTTTGTAAATGGGCTTCCCCTCGTCTTTATTGAAGTGAAAAAGCCTAATAACCCCGGCGGTATGGTTGCGGAAAGCACTCGCATGAATAAACAGCGTTTTCCTAACAAGAAATTCCGTAGATTTATCAATATTACGCAGCTTATGATTTTCTCCAACAATATGGAGTACGACACAATGGGTGGCATTGTGCCTATTCAAGGTGCGTTTTATTGTACTGCTTCTCGTGATAAAGCTCCGTTCAATTGTTTTAGAGAAGAGAACCCTACCGGAGCAAAAATTGCTCCATTTATTAAGGAGTACCCTTACAAGGAAATTGACCCGGCAGTTGAAAAGAAAATCCTTACGGATTTCAACTGCCAAGTCATTCATACTGCGCCGGAGTATCAAACAAATCTTGATATTAACACTCCGACCAACCGTATCATCACATCAATGTGTTCCCCCGAACGTTTGCTGTTCTTGATTAAGTACGGTATTGCGTATGTGAAGTCAGAGCGTGAAGTTGACGGGAAAATCGAATCCACAGACCAAAAGCACATCATGCGTTATCAGCAAATGTTCGCTGCTTTGGCAATTCGCCAAAAGCTGAGCGAAGGAGTAACGTCTGGTGTTGTTTGGCATACTCAAGGAAGCGGTAAGACGGCATTATCATATCATTTGACTTATGTGCTTTCCGATTACTTCGCCCAAAACAACAAGGTCGCGAAGTTCTACTTTATTGTTGACCGTCTTGACTTGCTTGAACAGGCAACGCAGGAATTTGAAGCCCGTGGCTTGGTCGTTAAGACCGCAAATTCCAGACAAGAACTGATGGAGCAATTTGGGAATAATCAGGCATTGGAGGGCTCGAGCGGCAATCAAGAAATTACCGTAGTCAATATTCAGCGTTTTGCAGAGGATAAACACAAAGTAGATTTACCTGCGTATGCAACTAATTTGAAGAAAGAAGAAATGCAGAATTTTGCGAATTATGTTAGGTCGGGGAATAGTAAAGAGCCAATTATAAATTCCATATAACCAATGAAAAAGAGAGATGCCAAACAGATAGATCTGCGGCATCTCTCTTTTCACACATTTTTCTTTTTTTAATCGATGAGATATACTAAAGGCACTAAATGAAAGGTGTTTTTAGTATGAAAAACAGTATTGCAAATATGAGACCACACCTTGTTAATGAGTGGTCTGATCGGAATTTGCCCTTGAGTCCTAACGATGTGCCTTATGGCTCAAACAAGCTGTATTGGTGGAACGGCCCGTGTGGACACGAGTGGGAAACAAGTGCCAAGGCTCGCTCGGCAGGAGAAAAATGTCCTATATGCTCCGGCGCAAGAGTCATAGCAGGAGTCAACGATCTAAATACGACATGTCCCTCGTTAGCAGAGGAATGGTCGTCGAAAAATAAAATAAAACCAACAGAGGTTTCTGCCGGATCACATAAGAAAGTATTATGGCACGGAAAGTGCGGTCACGAATGGACGGCGGAAGTAAAGAGCCGAGTGAATGGCACAGGCTGTCCTTATTGCTCACACAACATTGTTCTGCCCGGATTTAACGATCTTGCTTCACGATTTCCAAAGCTTGCCGCAGAATGGTCGGAGCGAAATTATCCATTGTACCCGAATATGGTTACGGCATTTAAGAATAAAAAAGTTTGGTGGAAATGCAGTCTCGGACATGAATGGTACACTTTGATATCTACGAGAGCCGGAGGCAGTCAATGCCCTTATTGCAGCGGTGTTAAATTACTAAAAGGATTTAACGATCTTGCCACCACGCATCCTACGATTGCAGAAGAATGGTCTGAACTTAACTTTCCTCTTTCCCCTGATCAGGTTAATGCAAAGTCCACGAAGAATGTTTGGTGGAAGTGTAAGGCGTGTGGCAATGAGTGGAAGTCTGTAATCAGTGCCCGTGTAAAAGGGACTTCTTGCCCAGTTTGCGCTGAACGACAAGTATTGAGAGGACATAATGATTTAGCCACGACAGATTATATGCTATGTAAGGAATGGGACTACGAAAAAAACAAAGTGTCACCAACCGAGATTTCGAGAAATTCGCATAGCCGTGTGTGGTGGTTATGCAGATACGGTCACAGTTGGAATGCAAAAATATGTGAGCGAACTCACGAAGATAAAACCTGCTCGGTTTGCGAATCTGAATTTGACAGCTTGCTTGTTCAGCTTTTGGTTTCGCTATATGCAAAACAGTATAATATGAGAGTAGTCACATTTGACGATAATATAATCGGACTGCCGGTGGAAACATATATCCCTGATATGCTTTCTGTTATTGAGCGTATAGATAAAAGGTCGGGAAACGAAAATGAAAGGGCGGTTAAAGAGCACTTATGTAAAATGAACGGAATATCGTATTATGAGGTTTCGGCAAAAAATCACTTTGAACTTGCGGATAAAATCAAAAAGATATTTCAAGAGAAAAATATATATATCCTTTCAAACAGTCAAGAAGATATTGAGAAATGCAAAAGGGCTTTTTTCAAATGGAAAGATATAACGCAACAGTGATATCACTTGATTTTCTTGGACTTTTGGTGTATAATGCTTCTATACCAAATAAAAGAGACACGCTTCTTTGGCGGGCAATTCAATGTATCAAGGTTACACCTTACACCAAAAGTTACACCAACATACTCATGTCAGAATTCTTGATAATTCTCGATACGACCTTGTTTGTGTGGTTTTATTTTTGTAAAATGCCCGTAAATGCTTGATAATTCCCGATAATTCCGGGTTTCTGTCTGAATCCCCACGATGAAGCCCCTCTCGGACTAAAAACCCACAAAAATCAGGTTTTGACAGCGTTTGCGGCGTTTTGTTAATCCAAAAAAATGTCGTAAAACGGGGGTTACGACAAATTTACGACAAATGACTTTTTGAGTATCGCTCGTGATTTACGACAAATGCGTGTCGTAAATCACGAGAATCGTAAATTGTTAATCCAGTGGCTTCATTGTAACGACTACATTGTAAATTGAATAAAAAAGCCTTGTAAACTCGGCATTTAACGATGTTTATGACAGAACCTCGGACTGTATAGTTCGGGGTTCTTTTTTTTGCATATTTGAAGCTGGCAACGATTATGGATATACTGTAATTGAATGGAGGGACTACAAATGAAGAAGTATTATATCAATCTATGCTGCCTTCGGTAGCACCTCAGGAAGAATTTCAAAAATGGTCATCTGTATAACACGATCTTCAGCAACAAGCTCCGACTCATCAATCATAAGAGTTTCCAGATCGGGTAAGCCGTATTTGTTTACCAGATCATCTTTTGCGAGTTCAATCGCTCGTTCAACTTTACCTATGTCATAAAGATGTTCGGGCAGAGCATATCTAATGTCATCCTCTGAGTAAATATATCCATCTCTGTATGGTGCGTCTTTAGCAATCAGTTCTTCTAAGCGATCTTGTAGGTCATCAAGCCGACAAAGAAGCTGCATCTCCGGCTCCGGATAACTCCAGTCATAATCATCGTCAACGATATACGGTAAGTAGGTGTCATAATATTTCACGAGAATTCCACCTTTCTTATTTGTAATACTTATCTGCCAACTTTAAGGTAATTGCCTCGTTTGCAGGGATATACCATTCCGCTTTTCGGCTGATATAGTCCCGAAGGATATCCTCCTTGACCATAGATTTATCGACGATATCTGAGACGAGCATTTCCTGAAGACGGATCATCTCGTTAAGTTCCTGCTTGATTCCCTCAGTCTTATCGTAAGCAAATAAAGATACATCATGAAACATCAGCGTCGCAGATTCTCCGACAAAGCGTTTGGCTCCGGAAAGCCATACCCATAAGGCCATACTCATACACGATCCTATACACACGGTATGTACCGGGGTTTTACTTCTCCGGATAACGTCTATCAGTGCAAGGCCGTCATATACGCTTCCGCCGTATGAATTGATAAAAAGCCGTATAGGGGTTCGTTTCCACTCTTTATATATTTCTTCTTTCTCATCATCATCAAAATTGATTTCAAAAATGTCTTTGATAATATCCTTGACTGTGCTTTGTGATATTCGATCACTAAGCAATAAATCACGCTTGTGGTGTTCGGGATGTTTGTCTGCGCTCATATTTTCTTCCTGCTTTCTCTCTTTTTCTAATATAACAACCGCGCTGTCGCGGCGATTGAATTGTTTGAACTATTAAGGGTCTGTTTTCTCTAATACATCGAAACTCCTGGTTACAGCAAAATACCTCCGACCGAAGTTCCGCTCTTTATCGGGATATTCGCTGTTAACACATCATTCAGCCGAATCGTGCAAAGACCGTTTTCCGCATCGAATGTGATATTTTCTTCTTTCACATATATTCGCATTCGCATTTCAAGATAGAAGCGAACATCAGCTTCGTCAATTGGCTTTTTTCTGGCTCCTGCACCTACAAAAGGGACTGTATGGCTGACAAAGATATGCCTTTCAAGTTCAGCTTTAATACCTTCGGCATAGACATGGTCGCACTCTAAAAGTTCCACTCCTGCATTGTAGAGTTTGCGTCTTGCCGTCAATATTCGTCTGATTTCATTTTTCTTATCATCCGTGGTCAGTTCATTTCCCAGCTTATACAATTCAATACTCCTCCTTCTTCGGCTATACTGTTAATATTCACGGCAACTATTTTTTTATCAAATATTTCCGTTGCTCTTTTTACCGCCGTTTCATCCTGTGCATCAGAGAAGACCGGCAGAAAAATATGCTTATCGGTTTCGAGAAAATTGAGATAGCTGCCCACAGCGCTTATACCGGCAGAATCGAAATACGGAAAATCCAAACACGAAATGCCGTGCTTTTTCAAAGCCGATTTAACTTTTTGTTCGTAACCGTTTTTGTAAGGCGAGGCGTTGCCGATCACCGTGTTTTCGTTCACAAAGCGCACGACGCCGTCTGCGTGACCGGTCATATCGCTTTTAAGCGACGGAATAATCATTATCTCGGCTTCGAGCAAATTTTCAAGCTCAGTGAAAAGAGTATTCTTTTCATATTCGGGATTTTCCGAAAACACTCTGTCGGTTATAACGGCTTTTGTTTTCGACGGTGAAAACACAACGTTTCCGCCGTCAAGATTGATATTTGAATATGTAACTGACAGAGTGAAATGCGGCGCAATATCGGTTTTAAAATCTGTTCTTAATTGCGGATCGTCTGCAAGATAACTCGGCTCATAACGAAACGATATATACTTACCGCCTTTTGTTCTGACAGGCATATAATCCCTTGCCCAGATATCCTTAGCTCCGTCAAAAAGAGTGAATTTTTCGCCACTATCGGATAAAGCGGAAAACAGATTTTCCGCCGATAATGAATATTGTGGGTTAGTTTTTAGAAGTGATGAAAAGTAGAGCATGCTATTCCTTACTTAAACTTTCTTTTGCTAATTTAAAAAATTTATCCTCGATTGAAGAACCAAATATTTCATCTGCAAGTTTTTTCGCTTTTTCGGTGTTTCCAACTTCTGAAAGCGCTATAACTGAACATTCCCACTGTTTCCCGTATCCTTGCGCAAGTGAAAGATCTGTCATATTGGTTTTTATATCATCTAAAGAAACAGCTGCAAGTCGTTCAGTGGAGGGCACATTTTTGCGAGGCAAAAAAATCACAGTCATATCTTTAGGTTGTTCACGCTTTTTCAGCACACACTCCTGGTAATATAAGCAACTTGGCACTTCATCACAACCTTGGCATTTTTCACAAATAATTTTTGAAACATTGCTTTGCGTCGCAAAATATTTATCGTTAATAACTGCATTTTTTATTAAAATAGAAAAGTAATAGTCGCCTTTTGATAAACACACATCAAGTCCGTCATTTTTTGTTATCACATTGTGTATGTATAATTTGCCAAAATTATTTTTTTGTCTTTCTCTTGCATGCGTAGCAATTTTCCCTTTTTCGTTTCTTGCAGCGTGAACAGACTCATCTTTAAAATTTTGTTCATCATTATAGTAATATGCTTCTACCAAGATAGGATCAATTTTAAATGTTCCGAATTCGACATAATAATTGCGAAGAAAAAGTTCTAAAATTTCCTGCAACTTTTTTGCGATTTTTTCATCTTTTTTTCCATTTTCCCTTGGCGGTAGTTTTTCAAGACTGTTAACCAATGCTTCCAATTTATCCATTTCACATTTCTCCTTTTGTTTTTTCTTCATTATACCACACTTTATAATAAATAATAAGACCTAATTTTAAAATATAAAAAAACTACGCCGCAAAAATCAATCCCAGACCCTTAAAACAGCAACCGGACCGGTGCCGGAAATTCTGCGTCTGCCGATTTTGATCTTGTAGGATTGATACGGCTCGACGTTCAGCTTTTGAACGGCTTCTCTTTTAGAAAGTTCCTCTACAAGCTGTGCTGTGGACACCATGGACAGATCTGACACTATATCCCTATATGTTTGTGAATCTATATTCGTAACGTTGTCTGTGCCGCTTGTATCGCTAATTTGATTGTTTGATATGGCGAGTGAGTTTGCTGTCTTATACCGCTTCAGCACCTTCAGTATTTCCTTATCGTCTTTCAGCTTCATTCTGATTGCCAGCGCCGAATATGTGCCTCTTGGCTCTTTAGGATTCTTTACACCGGATTCGATCTCCTCAACCGTAACAGGCTTTTTGAAATCGCGACAGATTGCACCGATTGACAAAGCATATAAACAATTATCCTCAACGCCCCAGCCGTCTCGTACAGTAAAATAGTATCTTCCGTTTCCGCTGGTGAAAAGCATTTCATAGCGATCTGTACAGCCCAAGAAAGTGACCGGACCACAAAGCATAGAATCGTAAGGGTCAGAATTTAGAACGGTAATCGTATCAAATACCGCACCCTTTTGGAATATGGTCCTGTCCTTTTTACAAATGGCTTTAATTTTTTCTTCCATTATAAGCTTTTCAGACAGCATTTTCCGTCACCCCAAGTATGTATTTACTGCATCAATGCTTTGCTGCGGTATATTAAACATATTCATAACTATCTGCGCCGCAGAGCCATAGTCGGTGGTCTCTACAACGATTTTACATAGGTTTCCGCTGCAATTTTCAAGCGGGAAATACTGAACTTCAATTTTCATGTTTCATCGCTCCTTATTTTTTAATGGTATGCAGTCATATTACCATGGCAAAGCAATACGCCGGTTTCAGCGCATTGCTTTGCTATATCCTAATTCCCGAGGCGGCCTTATACGGCCACCTCAGTGATAACGGAGCTTTCTCTGATCTTTTTAACATCAGAGTGAAGTAGCGTTTCCTTCTCAATAAGTGCAGCGGTAGCCTTCTCCAGAAAATCTCTGTTTTTAAGAAGGATATCCCTCGCTTTAAGCATATAGCGTTCAAGCTCTGCATGGGTGACGGCTTCGTTTCTGGATTTGAAATCCTCGGAGGTTTTCGGAAATCTATCCGTAGACACATCAATCATTCCGAAACCGAGAGTTGCATTCTCCGAAATACCATCTCTAATGCAGTTGAAAGCACGGTTTATATCGGTTGTGCAGCCGCTCGCAACGGTATCGGAGTAATAAAGCTCAACAGCCGCCTTCCCCGCAAGAGATACAAGGACGTAATGGGGTCTTCTGGAAAGCTCCTTGCATCGGTGAATAAAGCCACCGGTGGAGTCTCTGCCGGTAGAACGGAGAGAAGCCAGTCCCACACTTCCCGGACAAAGAATCTCGGACACAACAAGATGTCCCGCTTCATGGAGTGCTGTTTTCTTCATATCTTCTGCAGATGTTTTTGTAAAATTATCCGGTGAGTCATATTGCATCCGCAGAACGGATTTTACAAAATCATCCATTTCAATACTGCTTTTTCTTGCGTGAGCAGCACTGATTGCTGCTTCATTCAGTATAGTCTCAAGCTCGGCACAGGAGCTGTAGCTGATCATCTTCGAAAGGTCGTCCATGTCAACATTTTCGGCTACCTTTTTGTCCGAGAGATAGTGTTTAATGATTTCATCGGCATCTTTAGCGGTAGGGCACTGAACCTCAATTTTTCGGTCAAAACGACCTGACCGCACAAGGGAGCTCGGCAGCTTCCACATCTCATTGGCAGTTGCAAGAACGAACACATTACAGTTCTTTACCTCATCAATACCGGACTGAACCGCCACATATTCTTCCGCATCACGATGGTTGCTGTCCTCGTTGGCAAACTTATCCATATCGTCGAGAAAGACAATGCAGGGGGCGGTTTCCCGTGCCTTTTGGAAAGTGGCCGTAATATCCCCGATAAAGTCGTCGTTGCCCTTATTTCTCCGGACAACATACGATTTAAGCCCGCTTTCTTCTATAAAGCACTTTGCAATAAGGGTTTTGCCGAGACCCGGATCGCCGTACAGCAAAATCCCCTGAGGTAGCTTGGCTCCCAATTCCTCGTAGACTTCTCTATTGTGAATCATGTCGCAGATCTGCAGCAGCTCGTTTTTGATCGTCTCATAACCAATCACTTTGTCAAATGCGTTCATAGTAGTTCCTCCACTTTTTTGCTTTTCTTTTACGATAAGATTATATCAAGCGCAATGTACGATATTTGGTGCATTACATTTTATCGGCAACATCGCTTTTTAAAACATATGAGTTTAGGCTAATTGTCTGATAATTTGCATCTTCCGAAAGTATCATTCTTAGCCCGACAGCCTCCTTTTGAAATCCAAACTTTTCAAGCAACCGAACAGATGCGAGATTTTGCGAGAGTGTTTCTGCCTCAATTTTTGCCTCTCTGTCTCCTGTAATCTGACCGGTAAACCATAACCAAATCAGCAAATTGAGCGCATCTGTTCCGATGCCCATTTTTCTGAATTCCTGAAAAATATAGAATTCCAGATTGCTTGTTTTCGGTGTAACTCCTACATATCCAACCATAATATTCTCCTGTTTCAGATATACAGAGTAATAAATCACATTCGGCGTCATCGTGTTAATACATTCAATCAATTCTTCTGTCGGTTCGCAGCCATATTGAGTAAAAAGTTCATCTGCTTTTACGACATGCAGCACATAATTGCTCCAGTCTACGCCAGTCATGTTACGAAGCTCAATTTCCAACCCAGAAAGCGGCTTTATGCCGGCGTCTTTGAAATCAATCATGTAAAAGTCCTCCATTAAATACTTGCACAGGTAAAATGATAATGATTTGATCCGTCACTTTTTATACGGACACTGTTTAGTTCCTCAGTCCTTAAACCAAACTCATCCATAACCTTGCTAACGATGCATTCCTTGTTGAGTATTGGATTGAGAAAGACAGTAGCTTTACCATTTTTAATCTCAACACGACCTCTGGGATAATAATTAAACGATTGTCCTTTCGTAATTTTTCTGTCAATGCGTTCCCATTCAAGCCGGTGGTTAAAATTATTGCCGGATTTCGAACTGAACTGCACTGGCTCCTTTGAATTGCCGTTTTTATCGCAGACAACCGAAACTGTAATTAGCTCCGGGAATTCCGTATCAAAATTTGCACACCAAAAGATGCCTTTTTTCATATAAGCTCCTTACTTCTCGCTATAGTCATTCTGATTTGGCCAACCCTGAACCCTATAAACGCAGGAAACAATATTGCCTTCTTCAATTCTTAAATTGTCTGAAAACTCAGCGTGCATTACAGCATCGTATTCATTCCCGAGGCAGGAAAGCGAATAAAGGACATCCGATTCATCAAATCCGAATTGAGTGGAATTACCATAGGTTTTAACAACCTTTCCAATCAGAATAATAAGGGGCGTTTGAACGAAGCTTTCATTCTGGGAGGCTGAAAACATTCCAACAGGAATAACAGATTCAAAGTGCATTGATTTATTTGCTTCCTTGTTGTATGTTTCCTCGTCTTTGTAAACAGTAGGTTTGCCTGCACATTCTAAGATGAGTTCAAAATCCTGCTCTTTATTTATTTCAACATCTTCGTGAAATACATTATGTGTTTCTATGGGAATAGGAAATTCAACCTCACTGTACTTCATCAGAGCCTTTAAAACCCCATTTCCGCTACCATCCGGTTTTGAAATCCATTCTTTCGGTTCGACAATCATAATATATACCTCACCTTTATCGTCTTTTGTATATTAAGTATACCATGTGTAATGTTCCAAATAGGGTACATTAAATTGTCCTGAATAATTCTGTAATATCCTTATTGCCGACTTTCACATTAAAAGAGCAATTAAAAATTTTTCAGGAAGCTTACATAAAAAATGAATATTTGCCGAAAAGAGCGCCTCGTTTCCGGGAATAAAAATCATCCGTTCGGCTTTCACCTCCTGCACAGGCGTTCCGGGAATCAATTGTCCAAATTCTACCTCATGTTTGTGATGAATGATATTAATTCTATTCCATTCTTCCATTGTGCCTTCAAAGTAAACATCCTCTAACTGCTCGCATCCGGCAAATGTAGCCTCTTTAATGACCTTAACTTTCCGTGGAACAGTAATTCTCTTTAATCCTGTGCATCCTTCAAAGGCCCCTTTAGGGAATCTCTCGATGCTTTGAGGCAAAACGATGTCCGTTATGTTGCTTTTCCCTGAAAAGGCTTGGCGGCTGAATGTGATTACAGGGACATTTCTCCCGTACCGATTCATCGTTCTCTCCGGAATCTTTATTATACTTAATCCGGAATCTCCGATCGAGGTCACACCTAAAGGAAGATTTTGCGGATGCAGCCACATAAACGCCAACTTATATTCAATTGTATCCGGGTAAGGCACATCTTTGATCATTTCTTCATATTCTCTATAATTCATTTTGTTTTCCCTTCATAAACAACTTAAAGCACCCATCGGTACGATGAGTGCTTTAATGACTCCATCGTCCAAGCTTTAGCACCTTTCCCTTCGGCAGGTTGCTGTGCGGTCATTGGGCTTGTCCCTCGCGTACTCTATATGGAAATATTAAATTGTGATTTTAATGTTCAGTTATATTAGGTTGCCTCTCTTTTGATCATTAGACTTCATTATAATCATTTGTCTTTCTGATTTTGTTTTATCAAGAAATTTCTCGAGTTCAAGATAATCATGATTTTTTGTAGAATCAACAATCAACGGCCATTTTTCGTGATTCATATCTCGAATATTTTCAAAGCAATCCCAGAAATCAACAACTGCGAGATAACATTTATAATCAAAAATTCTTTTGTTGCGCTCCATAGTTTCTGCTGAAGGACTGAAATCATCTTCGCTACAGCAGATAAATTCCCCATCTGGGCATAGTTTTATCTTATATCCATCTGAGGGAAAATTGCTCATCTCATAGTCTTTGATATACTCCGCAAGACACGCTCGGAAGCTTCTTGTCCGTCCAAATCCATTTGTCCTTTTTTGAAAGTCCCCCGATTGATAATACTTGTCCGGATCTTTGTAATGAAGGAAACGTTCTGCATAACCTCCCTTGGAATCATACCGGTAACAAACAAGACTTTCTTCTTCCTCGCAGAGACGTACAGCACTATGAATCGAAGATGAATCTACTACCAAATCATTTTCACGGTCAACCAGTTTATAATCGCATTGGTTTTCATGAGGCTGACCTTTTGCAGTAATCATATATGGATGGTCATTAATTTCCAGGCTCATATTGATATAAGTATTTTCTGTAATAGCATTGTTTGCAGCACAGCCTGACAGACTTTTATTACCGGTTACCAGACCGATTGCTTTAATAATGTCATCTGCATTGTCATCAGATATCTCGGTGAGCTGTCGGCGGAAAGAAGTCTCAAAATGTCTGATTTTTCCGAAGTTTTCAATTGTCAGCGTTTTTAGGATCAATCAATACGTCCTCCTTTCTTTTCTGTTCCTAATATACAACTCACCGTTGTCCAAATGTGGTACATTAAACGCAGAATCCAATTCGTCTTTTTTCGGTTTTGACACACGTTTTCGGGATTTCAATATCTTCAGCGGTAATTAACGCAATATCATCGCTTACGATAGAATCGAAATCCATTGCCAGCAATCTTGATGCTTGAGCCATCTTGGCTTTTTCAATTACGTTTCTGACATATCTTCCGTTACCGAAATCGTTTTCATTACTTACGCTTTCAAATAGGCCTATAAGTTTATCGCAAGCATCATCTGTAAATGTCAGACCTTTCTGTCTTGCGATAAGTTTTGCTATTTCGCAAAGCGCTGCCGTGTCGTAATCGTCAAACGGAACATGATAGGCGATTCGTGATCTGAGGCCGGGATTCTTCTGAAGAAAACCTTCCATCTTATCAGGATAACCTGCGAAGATGACAACAACATCATCACGGTGGTTTTCCATTTCCTGAACAATCGTGTTAATGGCTTCATCACCGAAAGACCCGTCTCTGTCATCGACGAGAGAGTATGCTTCGTCAATGAAGAGAACACTTCCTTGTGCTTCTCTGAATTTCTTTTGAATAGTCGGAGCTGTCCAGCCAACATATTTACCCACCAAATCACCACGACCAACTTCAATTAAATTTCCTTTGGAAAGAAGATTGTTTTCTTTCATGATTCTGGCGAAAAGTCTTGCAACCGTTGTCTTAGCCGTTCCCGGATTTCCTGTGAAGACCATATGCATGGCAGGGTGATCACTCTTCATCCCTTTATCTGCAAAGAGTTTTTGAGCTTTATAGTAATTCAGCGCTTGGTTAATAACCTTCTTTGCTTCATCAAGGCCAATCATCTGATTCAGTTCATCATATGCCGAACCCTTCGGCTCTGCCTTGATAACTTCACGCTTGGCACTAACAATATCTTTATACTGAGGATAAACGCCGGTCTTTAGTTTGTTATTATACCAATTATCATACAAATCATGAAGATCAGGAGCAAGATAACCTTTTTCAGATTCGAGCTTTTCAAACAGTTTATTATCTGTTCGTATTCCGCTTTCTTTTGCCAGCAACTTCAGGAATTCTTTCGCGCGTTCTCCGGAAACGAATTCTTCCCTCAATTCGACAACACTGATGTTTCCGAGGTTCTCGTAGAAAATATCTTTCGACCTTGTACATTCGCGTGGAAGGCAGAATATTGTAAGTACCTGATTACAGTATTTCTTCATAATTTCACAGAGAGTTTCGATTGTATCTCTACCACAATTCGCGTATTCTTCTTCGGTATCATCATTCGCCAAGTAACGGACAATAACTGTTCCGCCTATGTTACTTTTATAAAGACAATCGTAAACCGCACTTGAAAAGTTTTCGCCGGGTCTGAAGTCAAGGAAGCAATACCTTTTGCTGAGAATTCTGTTATTTGCGTATAACGCCTGAAGAAGCACCCTGAACATTCCTTTTCGGGTTTCTCTGTCATCAGTCTGAATCATATAATGCACAGGATGACCAGTCACCTTATGATTTGTGCTTCCTGCGTATATCCTATCAAGTTCCGGAATAAATGTATCATTTGCAAGAAATCTACGTGCTTCATCGTAGACGGAGTTCTTTTCACAATAGTCAAAAATGTTTTCTCCGTACTCAATACCTCTTCCAAATCTTCCATTAAGTTTGTCCAGGTCAAATTGCTCAAGCACCTCGTCATCATCGTTAATATAATCATTTCTGTCGGCACAACTGAGCATATTACGAAGAGTGTTAAAGGTGATTTCTTCAAGACAAGTATCCTTCAGCTCCATTTCAATCGCCTGAAGATATCCGGAGATCAGTTTATGTACATCAGCGTAATTCCTAACGATGATGCCAATAGTTACGGTATCTTCAGAAGCATCGGTAACAAACGCATATGCTTTACGCTGCTGATTCTGATTGAAAGAGTTTGTCTTCATTGAGATTTTTCTTACCTTCTCACGCATTACTCTGCGATTATCGTTTTCCTCAGACCACTTTTCAGAAACTGTAAATCCTTCGAATTTATAAAACTGCATGCTCTGTGCCTCCAAATTCTTTTCTTTTCGGTTTAATGATAGCAAAAGTAATGTACCTGTTTTGGTGCTCTACAATTTCGATAAAACTAAAGCAATTTTGGAACGATAGGCAAAAAGGAAAACTGATCCTACCCATTCAGAAGATTAAATCAACCAACATAGTGCCTATAACCGTTCTTTGGCTGCCGGGAAAGTTTTTCTCGAATCAAAGCATTGTCAAATAATCTTTTTACAAATGAATAAACAATAGTGATATCAAATAATTCATTGAATAACAGAAAATAGCATCATTATATGCCAAATATGATACATTACATTATTGGAGACTCGGAATAATCCGGGCCTCCAAGTCGCATATATTTTCAGTCGACGAAATTGACCGCAGCCATCATCTCTCTGAGTTTTGTCATCGCTGACCAGGAAGGTTCCTGATTATATCGTGCTTTTATTTCATCAATATAGTACTTGCCCCATTGATCTATGGCAAATTGTATTGTATGGCTTGCATTTTCAAAATTCCAATGAAATATTGCAACGCGGTCTTTTCTAATCAAATCCCGTCTTGAAAAAACACAATTATGCTGGAATTCTCCTTCTTTCAGTAATTGTTCTGATGTGTGCATTCTCTGAAATGCGTTCGGGAACAAATCATTAAATGCTTTTTCCAAGTTATCGAATTTCGATGGGGTAGCAACCAAAAGAACATTTTGTTCTGCAGCAAGGTATTCTTTTTCTCTGATTAATTCTGCCAACTTGTCATGGGCTTCTTTTAGTTTGTTTGAACTGCTACTGAGTCTAATTGGAGCATTACATTCAATACTCATATGAATATAATCACCGATAAAGCCATATATTTCGTCCTCCGAAAAGCCTCGTTCATACCTATAATAGTTTGTTAGAAACTGTTTTATTGACTCTGTGCTATTCAAACCATCAAATAGGTTTTTTAATGAAATACAATTTCTCACAATTTCCGGAGTTAATTTCAAAAGCACAGGATAATCTTGCTCGCTGATAAAAGATGAGACCTTCCTAATCACATATCCGACGTTCATGTCGGATTTATTGAAATTGATATTTAAAAGATTGGATTCCGAAGCAACAAGACTCATCACTTCGGAGGGAGTGTGGCAGTTGAGCGTACTTTTTAGCGAAATCGAAGGCAAATAATAACCCCAATCTTTTATAGTTCTGCCGATATCTTTCAGAATATATTTTTTTCGGCATTCGCAATCATGAAGAAAAAACTTGATGTAAATGATCTAAACTGGATATTGCTAAACAAATTGCGGTTAATCCTGTAGTTAATGCCTTCCGTAACTGTCTGCGGCTCACTTCTATGCCTATCCTGATTATAGCACGTTGCATCCCAATATCCAAAAAAGGCATCTTTTTTGGATTCTGATAAATAGAAGATTGGTATATTTTGGAGAATCAATGTTGCTGCAATGTGTTTGCCAAATGTTCTGTGGTATCGAACACCTTTTATGTAATGAAAAGTCAAACGCCAGGAGCCGTTGGTTTCTGTATAACAAGCACACTGCGGTAATTCCCATTTATCCCCCGGAAAGAATTGCATTAATTCATTTAGACAACCTATTGAATTTTTAAATAGCTGTGACTCTAATACATTTCTAAGCAAAAAAATTTCTTTTTCGTAATCCTTGTCCAAAGTATAATAATATAACTTTTTTCCCCGCACAGCGGATGAGCCACAGTCAAGTGTGTATGCACATACATCATATGTTTTCATTAGTATTTCCTTAATTTGCTCATTGTACATTGCTCAAGCCTCCTATGTTATACGGTTATCCTTGCAACCTTTCCCCAAGGAGGATTTACTTCTTCGTTGTTCAACAGCCAAAGCACCGGAATACCTCCGGCAAGTTTTTCCTGAGGAAAGGGGGCATATCCATCTGTTAATATGATAATACTTGCCGGCAATTTGTCGGACATATGATGAAATACATATTCAAAAATGATTTGAAAGTCGGTTCCGCCGCCACCGGCGGGTTTAATTACCTTGAACTCGTTCTCGTCGCTGAACGGCTTCGGTTTTATAATCGCCGCATCAAAGAATCCGAGCCAGCCCTTGAGTTTTCCGTCAAACTGGTCAATTGCTCCTTTAACCTCTGAATATGCTGCTGCAATCATATCGTCCGACATACTCCCTGATGTATCAATCATAAACAGGATATCTTCCACCATATCTTCTTTACCATTGAAATCAGGCAGAAAAAACGGACTATCATCAAATCTTCGATCTGGCGGGGTAAACGAATAATCGGCAACTTCTTCCTGAATGAAAGCATTCAATATCGTGCGCCAATCGGTTTGCGATTTTTTAAGCTCTTTTAGAATACGCTCGGCAAAGGCAGGGAGAAGGCCTCTTGTATTTGAGGGATCTCTTATTTCAATAGCTTCCGCCGCATCTTCAAACCGTTTGACCCACACATCGTGGAGAGTGTCATCTTTCTCATACTTACCCCACTGGGAATGATCATCCCATACCCATACCGGTTGATGTTTATCTTTGGCAATCTCTTTTTTGGCTCTGCCGGCAGCAGAACCTGCCCCTTTTTTATTGCCTTTTCTTTTCGAATTCTTCGGAAGCATGGCATAGACCTGCTCGGCAGTATATTCATGCCCCTCTTTTCCATCCGGTGCAACATGCATTGAGGTCCCGTACTTACTGAGTGTTATACTGCTCGCTTTTCCTCCGTTTTCAAGCATGATATTTGAGTTGACAACAATGTCCGCCGCAATATTGTATACTTCAGGGTCTTCAACATCTCCGCGAAGGCAATGCTGTAGCACAACATGCAAAATCTCGTGCATCATGACAAAGTCAAGTTCTGCATCAGTTAAGCTATCGAGAAAATCCGTGCCGAAAGTAATCCTTACTCCATCCGTACAAGCGGTTTCAACTTCTTCACTGACCGCATAAATCATGTGCATTAAAAGCAAACCGTAAAATCCATGGTTACACAAAATACGCATGCGTGATAACAGAAGTCTTTTTATGTACCCTTTTATCTTATCTT
>OCIU01000788.1_pt1 | contig 25462 bp, 24 predicted proteins | sample 1538471 | NCBI WGS metagenome assembly OCIU01 (sample SAMN04571693, study PRJEB22368) | human gut metagenome | biome: human gut; material: stool | host: Homo sapiens | place: Luxembourg | collected 2012-06-01 | reverse complement strand
ACAACATCTTTGCTTTTCTAAAGGACGGCAACCTTCCTATTGATAACAATCTTGCAGAACGTGCAATTCGTCCTTTGACAACCCAACGCAATTCAATGCTCCACTTTGGCAGTGACGAGGGGGCAGAGATGGCTGCTACTTATCATAGCATTATTAGTACAGTGAAGATGCAAGGACGCTCCGCTTGGGAATATCTTGGTAAGTTTTTTACTAAAAGTCTGATTAAGCGAATAGAATCAAGCTTGCTTGAATTCTTGAGCGTGAAGACTTTATCCAATGTATTTAACGGTTGCAGGGATTTTTTCAGTCTGCGACCAGATAAATTTTCGTGCCAACGAGTGCAGAGCCAAACATGTTTGAGCTATGCCGAGTGCAGCCGAAAATCACTTGTATGTAAAATGTATGAAATAGTAAATAAACAAGTAAAATTTTTAACAGCATTTTCGTCGAGCCAAATGAACAGAACAAAGCTCGCTTTGGCTATATCATGGCGAAGAAATGTATCAAACTCAATATATAGGCACTTGTAAAAGTGCCTATACAAAGGGCTATGCCCTAAATTGAGTACTAACATGTTGAGAACATTAATAGAAGTACAATATGTTTTGTATTAGAGTGTAGTAAAAATTATAGAATAATTATATGATAGATATAAAACGTAAAGAAGATTGTTGTGGATGCAACGCTTGTGGAGACGCCTGTCCTAAAGGTTGCATCACATTTGAAACTGATATAGAGGGTTTTTCCTATCCTGTAGTAGACAAAGATACATGTATCAATTGTCATCTGTGCGAGAAAGTTTGCCCTATTATCAATATAGACAAACTTAAAAAGAACGACTTTAAACAGCCAGAAACTCATGCCGCTGTGAGTAAGAACATCATGACTCGCTTCGCAAGCACATCTGGAGGCATGTTCACTGTGTTAGCCCAACAGATGTACAAGCAGGGTGGTTATGTCGGAGGTGCAATCTTTGATGAAGGTTGGATGGTCAGTCAACTTATCTCAAATGACAAGGCCGATTTGGAGAAGATTCGTGGCTCAAAACTTCATCAAAGCAATTCACAAGGGTTTTATGATAAGGTCAAAGAACTGCTTAAAGCAGGTGAGAAAGTTCTGGTTTGTGGAATGCCATGTCAGATGGCAGCCTTGAGGGCATTCTTAAAGAAAGACTATGAAAATCTCATCATCGTTGATTTAATATGCCGTGGCATAAACTCACCAAAAGTTTTCCAAAAGTGGCTTACGTTTTTGGAAGAAGAATACGGTGCTAAAGTGAAACATTTCCGAGTTAAGAGCAAAGAACTTGGTTGGAGAAAGCTCACGACAAAGGTAGAGTTTGAGAACGGCAAGGTCTTGTATGATACAAACGATACCAATTATTTTACCATAGGTTATCTCTCAACAGGTGTTTATTGCCGTCCCTGCTGCTATGAATGTAAGTTTAAGGGCTTTCCACGTATTGCAGATATAACGATTGGTGATTACTGGGGAGCAGGCAACACCATTGGCGAGGACATGGATGGTGACATAGGCACCTCAGTTGTTCTTATCAACAACGAAAAGGGAAAGAGCTATTTTAAATCAATAGCAAGCAAACTCAAAGAAAAGGAGGTTCCTTTTGATGTCGTTGTTAAAGGAAATCCTGCATTGGTAAGTTCTTTACAGCCGCCCATTGTCAATAGAGAAGAATTCTATAAAGACCTTGACAAGCATATTTTCAAAGAAATTGCGGCAAAATATATACATCGAAATATAGATAAAGAGCCTTCCAAACAACGCCAACTTAGAAACATTGCGCGTTTCGTTCTTAATGTAAAAGGTGTTTCAGGATGGAGCATTTCCACATATTGGAAAAATATCAAGTATAATCTCTTGTCGAAGAATGTCCACACCAATATATCTCACGCTCAATATCTGCTTATCACCAAACACACCATTTTTGATATAGCAAAACACGCAGACATCAATGTTAAAGGCAAAGTCACTCTTGGAACCAAACGAATCAAAGGCTCTACATTAGAGACACGCATTCTTGTCGAGAATGGTGCATCTTTAGATTTTAAAGGAGATGCAACCATCATGTATGGTGCTGATATAGAAGCATTCAACAATTCAAAGATTATATTTGGAAAATCCTTCATCTCAAATATCAATTTCACTTGCATTGCAGCAGATAAGATTGAGATTGGCGACAACGTATCTTTTGGACGCGATTGTGTCGTTCGCGACAATAATGGTGGTCATTACATTTCTCGACGTGGGTTCAAGAATGCTCACCCCATAACGATCGGCCAACATTGTTGGATATGTGAGAGCAGCACATTGATGGCAGGAACGAAACTTGGTACTGGTGTCATTGTAGGAGCCAAATCATTTGTTCGCTCTTCCATACCATCATTCACAATGGCCATGGGACATCCTGCCGAAGTGGTAGATGAGGATATTTATTTTAAGATGTAAACTCATACATATATATAGATTATGTTATCATTTAAAGAATTAAAAAGAAATCTGAAGAAGGGCACATCTAGTCTTCCTTCAATCAAGGTTGCTTTGCTTGGTGACACCGCCACCCAATTCTTGGCGACAGCCATCAAGGGATGGGGCGTGGAGAGAGGATATCAAATAGATCTTTTCGAAGCAGAGTACAACCAGGTAGAGCGTCAGATTATGGACCCAACAAGCGACCTATATCAGTTTGACGCCCAATATATTGTAGTTTTTCAATCCACACACAAATGGAATGAACATTATAGCATGCTGTCGCCACAAGTCCAGCTCTCTTTGGCCGATGAGCGCTTGTCCTTTATAAAAGATATATGCGCCTCCACTCAAGCCAAGGTCATCTATTTCAACTATCCTGAGATAGAAGATACCGTGTTTGGAAGCTATGCAAACAAGGTAGAGTCGTCTTTCTCATATCAAGTTCGTAAGATTAATTATGAACTGATGAAACTGTCACAAGAATATCAGAACCTGTTCATATGCGATATCGCAGGCTTGCAGAACAAGTTAGGTCGTGATGTTATGTTTGACCCGATGGTTTACACAACCACAGAGATGGTTCTTTCCTTAGATGCAATACCTTACGTTTCTTCCCGTGTCATGGACATCATCTGTGCGGTGCAAGGCAAGTTCAAGAAATGCATCATCCTTGACCTTGACAATACCCTTTGGGGAGGTGTTGTTGGCGACGATGGTCTTGAAGGCATACAGCTTGGTCATGGCTTAGGCATAGGCAAGGCATTTACAGAGTTCCAGATGTGGATAAAGAAGCTGAAGAATCGTGGAATTATCGTCTGCATATGTAGCAAAAACGATGAAGATAAAGCCAAAGAACCGTTTGAGAAACATCCGGATATGATACTGCACCTTGACGACATCTCGGTCTTCATGGCAAACTGGGAGACCAAGGTTGACAACATCCGTCAAATCCAGCAGATTCTGAATATAGGTTTCGATTCAATGGTTTTCATCGATGACAATCCATTTGAGCGCAACATGGTTAAAGAAAACATTGCCGGCATCACTGTTCCCGACATGCCAGAAGACCCATCCTGCTATTTGGAATATCTTTATTCTCTCAACCTTTTTGAAACGGCATCATATAGCGCCGCCGACAAAGACAGAACCAAGCAATATCAGGTACAAGCCAAGCGTGCTGCCTTTAGCAAGTCGTTCACCAACGAGGCCGACTTCTTAAAGTCGTTAGATATGGTTTCAGAGGTTGAGGGTTTTACAAAATTCAACACCCCACGTGTAGCTCAACTATCTCAAAGAAGCAACCAGTTCAATCTTAGAACTGTCAGATATACAGAGGACCAGATTACATCCATAGAGAACGATACGAAACAGAAGGGCTTTGCTTTCAGCTTGAAGGATAAGTTCGGAGACAATGGATTGATAGCTGTTGTCATACTTCAGGAGAAAGATTCAGAAACTTTGTTTATTGATACTTGGTTTATGAGCTGTAGAGTATTGAAGCGCGGCATGGAGAACTTTACCTTAAACACAATTGTGGATTGGGCAAAAGAGAACGGATACAAGCACATAATTGGTGAATACCTACCGACCCCAAAGAACGGAATGGTAACAGAGCATTATACTACTCTTGGTTTCTCAAAACTTGAGAACACAGATACCGCCCAGTGGGTGCTTGATGTAGAGAATTATCAAACAAAAGAATGTTACATATCAAAAAAATAATAGAAAATGGAAAGAAGTGATATTTTAAAGAAACTAAATGACATCTTCATTGATGTCATGGACTTAGATGATGATTTCGAGTTGAACGAAGACATGAGTGCTGACGACATTGATGAATGGGATTCTCTTTCTCATATTCAGTTGATGAAAGCGATAGAAGCCACCTTCGGCATAAAATTCACAGCAAAAGAAGTGCTTGATTGGGAGGATATACAAGATTGTTTAGATAGTATTGAATCAAAGTTGTAAGAAGATATATACATATTATAAATGTCAGAAAATAAACGAATAGCTAAGAATACAGCATTTCTATACATTAGACAAATTATAGTTATGTTAGTAGCAATCTATACATCGAGGGTGATTCTCGATGTGTTGGGAGCTTCTGACTATGGTATCTATAATGTTGTAGGAGGTGTAGTATCGATGATGAGCTTTCTAAATAGTGCTTTGGGCGCATCATCAAGCAGATTTCTTACTTATGAACTAGGACGTAGAGATCAAGATAAACTTAATCGCACGTTTTCAGCTTCGCTAAATCTCCATATTTCCGTTGCGCTGATAGTGTTTATTGTAGGCGAAACCTTAGGCTTATGGTTCTTCTATGAGAAATTAGTAATTCCTAATGATAGAATAGTTGCAGCCTTTTGGGTGTATCAGTTCTCAATTATCACCACGATGATTAGCTTTACTCAGGTTCCCTATAACGCATCTCTAATCTCACATGAAAACATGAGTATATATGCGTATGTAGGTCTGTATGAAGCAATATCCAAGTTGTCTATCGTCTATCTCTTGACAATCTCACCTATAGATAAGTTAATCTTCTATGGGTTACTTTTAATGCTAAATTCAGTGGGGATACAATTATTCTACCGCTTTTATACAACAAAAAGATATGAAGAATGTCGTTTTAGGATAGTCAAAGAAAAGTCATTATATAAGACTTTACTTGGCTACAGCGGTTGGGATTTGTTTGGTAACGTAGCGATTATTTGTCAAGGACAGGGTATCAATATCTTGCTTAATATTTTCTTTGGCCCTGTTGTAAATGCAGCTCGTGCTATTGCCTTTCAGATTCAAAACGCAGTAAGCATGTTTGTTGGTAGCTTCCTTACGGCTGTTAGACCACAAGTGGTGAAAAGTCATGCAGAAGGTAATGACGAAGCAATGTATTCATTGACATTTTCAGGAATGAAATACGCCTTTTTGTTAATTACAGCTCTGGCAGTTCCCGTTATTTTAGAGATTCATTATATCTTAAACTTATGGTTGGGAAAAGCGGCTCCAAAAGAGACATCTATCTTTACATCCCTAGTTTTAGTAAATGCAATCTTTCAGACATGGCATAATGGCTTTTTAATGGCATTTCATGCTATCGGGCGCATAAAGACAGGTAATATAACAGGTGGCGTTCTTATGATTTTGTCTTTGCCGATATCATATTTGTTCTTAAAATTAGGATTTGATGCTTATATCGTTTTTATTGTGATTATTGTCATTAACTTGTTAGCTCACATAAATGGTATGTTTTTGGTCCATTGTTATGTACGCTATTCAGTTAAAAGGGCAATTCGCACTATATATATACCCAACATTCTCGTTGTTATATGTTCTATTATTCCTACTATATTAGTAAGAGACTTGATGGAATCGTCATTTTTAAGATTAATAACCGTAGGCATAATTTACGAGATTTTGCTTATAATATCAACATGGATCTTCGTCCTAGGTAAAGAAGAAAAGAAAATAGTAACTCAATATTTGTCAAAGTATGTTGATAAAAATTTTCGGAAATAAATATCTTTTGGGGCGTAATGGCTTATTGCCTATTATTCCTGACTTTAGAAAAGGTAATGACATAAAAGGATTGAATAAACTTGCAGGTCATACATCTCTAGTAATTGGAGGAAATTCTGGTATAGGTTTTTCAGTCGTCAAAACATTCTTAAGAGAGGGAGCCACTGTCATTGCATCTGCAAGACATATAGGTGAGTTGAAAACAATAGAGTCGTCTAAATTTGAATATTTAAAGTGGGACATTGCAGATGTTGATTCATCTAAAAAGAATATTGATTATTTATTTGATAAATATGGCTTCATTGACGACATCATTATATGCGCAGGTGTAAATACATGTCCTAATAATAATGCAACAGACTATGTAGAAAAAAAATGGCAGGAAACAGAATTTATTCATTCTGTTAATTTAATTGGTGTCTGTGAGATTTGCAAATACATTCTGATTAAATCAAAGGGGCTGCAAGTTAATCGTCAACCAAAGATTGTTAATGTAATTAGTAATGGAGCTTATATGGCCACACCAGAACCTTATTTTACATCAAAACATGCACTGCTGTCTTTTACCAAGGCTTTTATGAAGGAAAGCGAAGGAAATCTCCGAGTGTATGGAATCTGTCCAGGTGAAGTGAGAACAAAAATGATTGTCCACGGGTTGTTTACCTTATTTAGCCGTTCTACAAAAGACTATCGCAAGGGACATCCTGATGAAATAGCAGAGTTGGCTTTGTTGTTATGTTCTTCTGCTGGTGACGATATGAAAAGCAATATATGTGTATTTGATGGAGGTGAAAGAATCTTAGAACAATATTAGTTATGGGAGATAAATTATATAATATAGAAATCAAAAGATTCTCTTGCTCAAAAGCTGTTTTTGATTACCCTTGCGAAACGGTTGATGATAAGGTCTTACAGAATCGCAAAATATTCATGGTAGGAGAAAGAGAATCTTATTCAGAACTTGTTAAGTCGTTGAGTGCAAATGCTTGTATAGTTGATTCTGTTACATGTGCTACAGATATCATTGTTTTACCCAATGGGAAACGCTATAAAGAATCTTGCATTGAAGGCTATTATAATGAATTATCGTATTATCACAATGCGTGTTGTCAGTATCTGACAACTTCTTGTGATAGTGTTCATAATATGATAGTTCTTTTCCCATCCCATTCAACAGATTATTCTACCCACTATTCTCAAATGGCTGATTATGCGTCTACGTGGTATATTAATGGTTTGGCAAAACACGGAGCACGAATAAGAAAATACGTTTATGGTATAGAATTACCAGAAAACCCAAACTTGAAGTCTTTATATGAGATAATTATATACTTGTTATCGTCAAATTCAAATCACATGGTATGTGATATTATCAAACTGGATCGTTAAAATATGTGGTATCTGATTGTTATTTTAATAATAGTATTATTGGGTGGCATACTTTTATTTCTAATTGCTAACAAATTACTGAAGAGAACTTGGTGGTGGAAAAATCAATTTATTGGCACTACCCAATTTAGACAAGATGGAAGAGATAAAAAGTATGATATAATTAATCTTGGCTCAAATCCATCTCGTTTCGCATTTTTCTATGAGAATGTATCCGGCCAATCATGGGCGACAGGTAGTCAAAGTCAGATAATGGATTTTGCAATTCTAAAAAGTTATCGCCACCAAATAAAGGATGGCGGAACTGTACTTGTTGCCATTATGCCCTTCACATCAATAGCAACATATTTGAAAGAAAGACCAGAATATTGGGGTAATGCATATTATGGTAAGTTCGCAAAAATCCTTAATTCAGAGGAAAGATCTAAACTACCGAATTGTTCAGATATTATGTCTTACCTGAAATATCCATTATTGTCAAATTTGAGCCTCTACAAGCAACTAATATATGGTTGGAATGAAGATTCTAGATATGAGATGACAGAGCAACCTTTAATGCACAATGATCTAGAAGAAAATGCTAAAGGTTGGATTGATGCATGGTTAAAAGAGTTTCGTTTAAAAAATTTGGAAGATGTTTTTGATTCAAGATGGACACAGTACTATCAAGAAGCTATTGAACTATGCAAAGAAATTGTGACCTATTGTTTGCAAGAAGGCTTGAAACCTGTCTTTATATGTGTTCCAATGTCACACTATCTCTCAGATAAGTTCTCCAGTAAGGTTCGCAAATATTTGGTTACAGATTTTGTAAAATCATGTAATGAACACAATATTCCGTTTATGGATTACACATTAGACCCATCTTTTCAAGATGCGTCTCTGTATATCGACTCTTTTTTTCTAAATATGCGAGGCAGAAAGCTATTTACTGAAAGAGTTTTAAAAGATCTTGGATTGATCAAATAGTAAAAGAATAATGGATAACAAATTGAATCGGGGGGGTACTCGGAGAGTATCAACATGTTACGTTTCCCTCTTTCCATCTTAGTAGTGTTTGTACATAGCTATGGACCAGACATCGATATTGCACAACTTCATGCAAACGGTTTTACTGGTGCTGCATTTTACGATTATGTCAGAATTTTCTTTTCTGTCGTGATAGCGAGAAGTGCGGTTCCAATATTCTTTATAATTTCTGGCTATCTATTTTATTTCCAACCAAAGATCAATTTATTGAGCAATTTATCACTCTATGCTTTACAAAGAAAGCCACTGCAACAAATATGAAATGTAAATATGCATTGCAGAAACTCAATTGCTTTTATCAGCAAAAAGAAGTTTTCGAGGACGATTCTTCTATAGAACATATTATACCAGAGTGTGCAGATGGGGATGTTCATAATATTGGAAATTTGATAGTTTTGGAGGGATCATTAAATACTAAAGCAGATAACATGGATTATTCTGATAAATTGGAGGTTTACGAAAGATCTAATTATAAATGGATAAAAGAATTTGCTATTCAATATCCTGTTTGGAATAAAGATATAATTAAGGATAGAGCAAAGAATATGGCCTCTTTGTATTTTGAAAAAATATTAAGTTTTAAATAGTTTTAAAACAATTATGAGAATAGGAATATTAACACTCCCCCTCCATGCCAACTATGGAGGTTTGTTACAGGCATATGCCTTGCAGACTATTTTGGAAAGAATGGGGCATAATGTCGTTGTCTTTGACACATCAAACCATATGCATATATCGGGCTTGAAGAAATGTTTTGCATATCCTAAACGATGTGTAGATAAGTATCTGCTCGGTAAAAACATTAAAATTACGAGAGAGACAACTTTCAACAGAGAAACAAAAATCATAAGAAAGTATGTTCAGCCTTTTACAGATAAATATATTCATCGTTGTGAAGTGACAGATTTTGACAGCCTACAAAATAAAGATTTTGATGTGCTTATTGTGGGTAGCGACCAGATATGGAGGCCCGTTCTCTTTAAAAAGATAGAAGATGCTTTCTTTAATTTTGCGAAAGATTGGAACGTTAAACGTATAGCTTATGCAGCTTCATTTGGGGTTGATAATTGGGAATTCTCACAAGAACAAACATTTCAATGTAAGAAACTGATTCAAATGTTTGACGCAGTTTCTGTGCGCGAGAAATCTGGTGTAGAGTTGTGTCAAACAAAATTGGGCAGAAATGATACTCAGTGGGTCTTAGACCCAACAATGCTATTGGATCAAAAGGATTATTTATCACTGATAAATAGTAGCAACACAGGAAAAAGTGAGGGCCAGCTCTTTTATTATATTTTAGATGCAACCCCGCTAAAAATCAGTATTGTTGATGCATTGTCATCCAAACACAATTTGAAGTCGTTTAAAGTGTCAGCTCCCATTGACGATTTTACATTACCAGCAGAGATGCGTGTTCAGCCACCTGTAGAAAAATGGTTGGCAGCTTTTAGAGATGCCGACTTTGTTGTTACAGACTCTTTTCATGCGTGTGTCTTTTCTATATTATTCCAAAAGCAATTTGTCGTAATAGGCAACCAATTTAGAGGTTCTACCCGAATGCAATCTTTATTGGAAATGTTTGGATTATCATCAAGGTTAGTAGATAATATAGAGGAAGCTCAACGTTTGGATGAAATAGATTATAATGCGATATCAGAGAGGTTATCTCTTATGAGAGAGAAATCGACCTCTTTCTTGTTTAACAGCTTAATGAACAAATTATGATTAGTATTATTGTTCCTGTGTATAACGTTGAAAAATATCTCCAGAGATGTATTGAAAGCATCCTCGCTCAAACATTTGCCGATTTTGAACTCTTGCTCATTGATGATGGTAGCAAGGATAAATCTGGAGAGATTTGCGACAACTATGCATTAAAAGATAAGAGAATAAAAGTGTTCCATAAACAAAATGGTGGTGTTAGCTCTGCACGAAATTATGGTTTGCATGAAGCTCAAGGAGAATGGATTACTTTTATTGATAGCGATGATTGGGTATGTGCTGACTATCTATCCTCTTTCACTACTGATAGTGATCTTTGTGTACAAGGTTATTATTGTGGAGAAAATGCCATAAGATATGACAAGATTTTTATAGATCACAATCCTGGTGCCTATTATTTATATAAAGGCTATGTTTTTGGTCCATATTGCAAACTTTTCAAAACATCTATTGTCAAAGAAGGACATATCTTATTTGATGAGACAATGGCTTTCGGTGAAGATATATTGTTTTTGATGGAATATATAGTTTTGTGTGGGACAATGAGAGTAGTGAACGCCTGTGGCTATCATTATATACCATATAGAGAAAACTCTCTAACAGCAAGAAAAAGACAATTTCAGGAAGTTTATGATCAATATGTAAAGCATATTGCTTGTTATGAAAAAATAATGGCTGGCAGCAAATACTGTTCCATTGTTATGCATGACGAGTTGTTTGGTATGTTTTATAACTTTATTTATGTCTATTCAAAGAATTGTAGAGATTTGTTGAAAGACCAGTTTGTTAAGCACTGCTATAATGACTACTTATGTTTTATGGATAAAATCGCTGTTAGGTATTTTTCATCGAATTTACATTTATATAAGAGATTACGCAATAAAGTTCTTAAAGTTTATCGAAAAAAATGAAACAAAGATAGTAAACTAAAGTCCAGCAGGAAGGGACTGCTATATGAAAATAGAAAAGTAAATAATAATTATAGTATCATGTCATGGTTGATAAAAATAAAAAGGTTAGCATTATAGTTCCTGTATATAACGTTGAAAAATATCTCCAACGATGTATTGAAAGTATTCTTACTCAAACAGAAACTGATTTTGAATTACTGCTTATAGATGATGGCAGTAAGGATAAATCGGGATTGATATGCGATGAATATGCCCAAAAAGATGAACGGGTAAATGTAATCCATAAGGAAAATGGAGGAGTTAGTTCTGCAAGAAATTTGGGAATAGAAAAGGCAAATGGAGAATGGATTTGTTTTATTGATGCTGACGATTATGTAAGACAAGATTTTCTTTCTGATATACAACAATATCTATTTAATGATGTTGATATTGTACATTGGGGATTCTGTTATGATAATTGTGGTATGATAGTAGAAAAACCTATTGTTAATAAAACTAACATAATGAATATGGAAGAGGTATGTAAAAAGGATCTGTTTCATGGTTATGTGTGGTCATATTTGTTTAAGCGTGATATCATAGAAAAGAACAGAATAAAGTTTCATACAGACTTGAAATATGCAGAAGATTGGCTTTTTATTTTGACTTATTATACGAAAGCACATAAAATGGCTGCATTGTCTTCTTGCTTTTATACACAAGTGTTTCGGCCTGATTCTGCAACGAATGTGACGTTAGGAGAAAAGTATATAAAAGATAATTTTGAAATGTATAAAAGAGTACTTGCAGGATTTCGTAATTTACCTAATGTCTATCGTAGGTTTTTGCAACGGATGTTAGTAGGTATAAATATATGGCTTGTAAATAATGTTTTGTACAAAGATAAAAAATATAACAGAGCATACAGAGAAGCTTGGCAAAAACTTGATAATTATAGATTGAAATATCATCCTATTATATTTTTGCCATTGTGCTTGAGTGTTTATTCTTTTAATATTTTTGTAAGAATCTATAAGCGAATATGTTTTTAAAATGATTCAAGATATATTCATTTCAATAATTGTCCCAGTATATAATGTGGAAAAATATCTACATGAATGCTTGGATAGTATTTCACTGCTTAAAGCTGTCACTTGGGAGGCAATACTTGTTGATGATGGATCGACAGATACATCTGGACAGATCTGTGATGAGTATGCAAAACAGGATTCCAGATTCAGAGTTATTCATCAGAAGAATGCTGGTGTGAGTGCTGCAAGAAATGCTGGTCTGGATGCAGCTAAAGGTGAGTGGATATGGTTTGTAGATTCGGATGATAGCATTAACCCTGATTTTGAAATTTCAAATCCTGAGGTGTTTGATGATGCTGATTATGTCCTATTTGACATGAGGAAGTTTCATGATGGTGAAGAATTGAAATCTTTAGAACATCAAAAAGGTATATTAAAATGTACTGATTTATCCAAAAATGATTTCCTCTGTAAATACCAGTGTAATCATCACCCACGTCTTTTCTACAAAAAGACGTGGGTGATGATTGACAAACACCACAAACGTCTCGCTTTCTCTTTAGGAGCAAGAGTAGGTGAGGATTTGGAATTTCAATACAAATACCTGACTCGATGCCAACGCCCAGCTCGTTTAGATGCAGTCTTGTACAATTATCGCTTGCGTGAAGGATCTGTAACTCAAGATGATAATTATCGCCGCAAGAATCTGGAGGATCTTCCTCAAGTGATAGAGCGACTGCTGAATTGGTGTGATGACGAAAAAGTGAAACCAGAACCTTGGCTGGAAATGCGCATCCAGCAGATGTTCCAGAATCTGCTTTATAGCGCCTCGCTTGTGAATGGTGTAAACAAGAAAGCTCTGCAACAAACGGTTCGTCGTCTCTTGGATGCATGGCGCGAAGAAGGATTTACGTTTCCTGATAGCGTGAAAATGAAGTTGGCACATTGGAGTGTGACAGCATATTTTGTATTCAACAAGATATATTTAAAACTAAAAGGAATAAAATAAAAATTATAAAATATGATACCAAAAATAATTCATTACTCATGGTTTAGTGGTGATCCCTATCCTGCAGAATTAAAAGCTTGCATGGATACGTGGAAGAAGGTGTTGCCAGACTATGAGTTTATATTATGGGATGCCAAGAGGTTGGCTGAATGTAATAACGTGTTTGCCAACGAGGCTGTGAGCGTGAGAAAGTGGGCTTTTGCTGCTGATTTTGTGCGCTTGTATGCGGTCTATCATTATGGTGGCATCTGGCTTGACACAGATATAGAGATGTTTAAGTCATTTGATCCCTTCTTGAATGATGGTATGTTCATTGGTAGGGAGTATTACGTACATCATCATCCTAAGACTGGAAAGGATTATACCATGCTGACTTCTCATTGCTTTGGTGCAGAGAAGGAGCATCCTTTTATAGGGGAATGTCTGGAGTTCTATGAGAATCGTCATTTCATCCGTTCGCATAATGAACAATTGGAGCAGCGTCTTCGCTATGATATGACCATTATTCCTGATCTCCAAATGAGTCTTGCTCAGAACTATGGCTTCGACAACAGTAATAGTAATAATAAAAAGCAGTTGTTGAAGAATGGAGTTCATGTCTATCCTTACCAGTATTTTGACCAGCCAGGATATACCAGCATGAAGGATGTTGTGTGCATTCATCGTGTGGCCCAGAGCTGGAATCCTAACGTTAAAGGTTTTACTGCAAATTCAATCACTGATGTAAAAAAGAAAACATTAGGCTATTATAAGATGAAAGCGCAGCAAAGATTGGCAAAATTTATATTGAATCTTTAGATTTATATTTCATGAAAATATTATATGTATTGAAACATAATCCCTGGGGAATTGGAGGAGGATGTTACGCATGCCGTAACTATCTGCAGTTGTTTACGACTATGTTTGCTGATGATAAAATAGACGCCTGCATATGTGAGGAATATTTGAAGAATGCAGATGTTAGCGAATATCCGAATGTTAGTTTTATCCCTGTCAAGCAACGAAGCAAGCTAAGCAAGGTGCTGACACCCATAAACGGTCAATTGCACCGCCATTATCATCAAGCTATACAGTTGATGAAACAAAACAAATATGATTATTGTATATTTGATGAAAATGGAATTGCTGGTTCACTGGTTAAAGAAGCTCGTAAACATGGTATAAAAACAATTGTAATCAATCATAATTGCCAATATGAATACAGTCGTGACAATATGACTTCTTTTTTGGAGAAGCTTCTGATTTTACCTGTAGTTGTGAGATGTGAAAGAAAATCTTATAAATTATGCGATTATAATATTTTCTTGACGGAAGAAGACCAAATTATATTTGAAGATCGTTATGGAAAATCGAACACAAAAGGTGTCGTAGGTGGTTGCTTTTATCCTAAAGACTTGAACTTATCTTCTAAGAAAGAGATTAAGCCTTTCCGAAAAGAACATTTGAAGATGGTGATTAGCGGTACAATGGGTAATGTGCAGAATATGGATGGTATCAACTATTTTCTGGATGAACTTCTTCCTCTTGTACCGGAAGATATACATATAGTATTAGCTGGTAAAAATCCTCCTGCTTCTTTATTAGAACGTATAAAGCCCATGTCTCCAAGAGTAATTGTCATCCCTAATCCTAAGGACATGGATTCTATAGTGCAAGATTGTGATATCTTCTTGTGTCCTGCAAGATTGGGAGGTGGCATGAAACTAAGAGTGATGGATGGCTTCCGTAATGGTCTGCCTGTTTTGACTCACGCAGTTTCAGCAAGGGGATACCGACAGTTTGAAAAGGAGGGTATGATGGCTGAATTTACCACCTCTACTCAATTTTCATCAGAATTGTCTGAGATTATATTAAAAATAACAAATGGAGATATTTCAAAACAAAATATAATAGATAAATCATTAGACAGTTTCTCCTTTATAAATGTTTTGAATCGAATGAAAAAAATATTTTGGGTATGAACAGCGTTATATCATATATTAAGCAAAATTTTTTAGAGCTTATAATAACATTCTGTATCCTTTCAAACCTCTTTGGTTTTTTCTTGCCTCATTTTTTATATTATATAGCTTTGATTCTATTAGGGATAAAAATGAAGGAAATGGGGGTAAAGCATAATAAGAATTCTAGTCTGTTCATTTTGTTTATTCTGCTTATTGTGATATCAAGTTTAATAAATATGATGCTTGATTTGCGATTGGTTCTATTTTCTTTTATATTGATTCTTGCCTGTCCAATATATACGTCTCTAAGATGGCATTTATATAAGAAGAAAATTTTGCGAAACATTTTTATTGGATTTATTGGGGTTGTACTGATAAATTTGTATGCAAAATTTACGGGTTTTAACCTAAGAGCCTTAGTGAAAGGATGGGAAGATTTAACTGACAAACAGTTTAGCGGCTATTGTGATCAACCTATGTGGTTAGCAGCTGCGGCAGCCGTGTCAACCATTTTCTGCGCTTATCTGGTTTTTGTGCAAGAGAAGAAGAAACGTTTGCAACAATATTTCTATATTATTTTGCTCCTTTGCTCTGTTTATGTGACCATGATTTCTGGTTCTCGTTCAGCGTTTTTAGCAGCAATGGGGGCCACAGGCGTTGTACTTTATCTATTGGTTAAGAACAAGGGTCGTTTGATTAAATATGTCGTAAGTGCCACAGCTGTAATTTTGGTTTTAAGCCCTATCTTTTTAGATAGACGTACCTTCGGTGCAATGATGGCAAAACAAGAATATCAGGAACAAACTGGTGGTACATCGCGAGATGGAGTGTGGAGTGATCGTATGGCTGAATTTAAATCTTCTCCTTTGATAGGAGTTGGTTTTGGTGCTCATGGTGTGGGAGAAGACAAAGAGGTTAGTACTGTGGAGACAGGTGGCGGATGGATTTCCATTCTTGCACAGACCGGAATTTTGGGCCTGGTTTTGGCTATAAGTATTATATTCAAAGCTTTTACTCCAATTAGAAAAATTAGGCAGGACAACTCCATGATGGTTATCTATGCAGCCTATTTCTTCTTTATAGTTCACTCCATCGTGGAAGGTTATATGTTCCAGGGTGGTTGGTATCTATGCCTCATTTTCTGGATGGTTATCGGTTTGCTGATAGAAAACAAGCAATATGGTCCGATAATAAGGCGTTTGAAACAGGAAAACAAGTTGCCATATAATGTATAGGATTAATAAAAGAAAAATTTATATAGCTATTAGTATTTGTTTTATATTAATAGCCTTATTAGAATGTACCCTACGTTTTGTCTTTGGCTTCTGTGATGCTGTATTATATCAGTCATCGCCTGCTTATGAATATATAGCGCAGCCGAATCAGCATCGCTATCGCTTTTTCTCTCATATTGATTACAATTCTTATTCTCAGAGAAGTGAAGAGCCGGATTCAACGAAAACGATTGTCCTTGGGTTAGGTGATTCGGTTATCTTTGGTGGCACCATGCTTGATCAGGATAGTATTGCCACAACTTTGTTCTCGAAAGAGACGGGGATGCAGATGCTGAATATTTCATCGGGAAGTTGGGGACCTGACAACTGTGCTGCTTATCTGAAAGAAAAAGGTACTTTTGGTGCTAAGGCGATGGTGCTTGTGTGCAGCAGTCACGATGCCTTTGATGTAATGAGTCATATTCCTGTGGTCGGTATCTATCCTAATTATCCTGATAAACAATATAAGTTGGCAATATGGGAGGTGATAGACCGTTACTTGAAGCCTCGTATCAAAGGATGGCTTGGGCACTCACAACTTATTGATCCTGATGCACAAGTGGTAGAGAAAGTGAAGAATGAAGAACGAAGAATGAAGAATTCAAATGCTTTGAGGAATGAAGGAGTGGCTCAGAAATCTTTGAATTTTGATCCTGGCTTTGACCTGCTCCTTCAGATATCAAAAGAGAAAAATATTCCTTTCTTCATATATCTTCATCCTGAAATGGGCGAGGTGGAAAGCAAAGAATATAAAGAAGGAGGAAAGCTCATCATTGAGTGGGCAAAGGCTAATGATGTCAAGTTAGTAAATGGACTGGATGAAGGTGTCACGACCAGCATGTTCCGTGATGTGATTCATCTCAATGAAAAGGGGCAGAGAAACTTAGCTAACTCTCTCGAAAGATTGTTTACTATAAACAACGACGACAAAGAATAAAATTTAAATTAAATGATGAAGTTGGTTCATTTACAGCCATTTATTCCTCATTATCGTGAAGAGTTTTTCTCTTTATTAGGAAGAAGGTTGAAAGAAAAAAATGTAGGGCAATCCTTTGAACAGGAGATATATACCTTTGAGAGGACGAAAGATGTGAAATCGGCATCGTTCAACATGAGCAACATTTCTTGTAAGCACATACAAAGTATGCTTATTAAAGGCAAGCTGTTGGTGTACAATCCTTTTAAATTGCTTCACAAAGAGAATGAAGTGTTGGTGCTGATGCTTCATTTTGCTCATATCAGCACATGGCTGCTACTTCTTACAAAAAGGTTACACCATAAAAAGATTATTCTTTGGGGGCAGGGGATTTCTGTTCGACGATACCTTAAAGAGGAGAAAAAGCCAGACTGGAAACTGAAGTGGATGATGGCTTTAGCAGACGGCGTTTGGCTGTATATGGAAAAAGAGAAAGAGCAATGGCAAAAACTTTTTCCACAAAAACCGATGGTCGCGCTTAACAACACACTCACCGGTGTGGACGAAATGGTTGACTATAAACCTGAGCTGAACAAAGAGGACCTGAAGAAGAAATATGACATTCAAGAAGAAATTGTCTTTATCTTCTGCGCTCGTTTTACGGCAGACCGTCGCATTGATTTGTTACTGGAATCATTAAAACGTATAGATGCAAAGAAATATGGCTTTGTAATCATAGGAGCGGGTGCTTCAAAACCCGATTTTTCTACATTCAAAAATGTCCACGACTTTGGAGCTGTTTACGATACTGCCATTAAACGCGAATTGTTTGCATTGGCTGACATTTATTTCCAACCTGGATGGGTTGGATTGTCTATCGTTGAAGCTATGGCGTATGGTAAACCGATCTTTACTTTTGAACGTAGCGTAGAGACTTTGCAATGCGTAGAATACTCGTATATAAAAAATGGAGAAAACGGATTGATATTCAAGGATATTGATACTTGTATTGATAAAATCAATTCGCTTTCAAAAGACAATATTAAACGAATGGGTGATAATGCAAGAGATTATGTAGCTAAGCATCTTACCATCGAACAGATGGTTAATAATGCAATGATAGTTATTGAAAATGTATGTAAAACTAAAAAATAGATTTTGATATGAATGATTTTAAAGATATAAGAGTAGCAGTAGCCGGTACTGGCTACGTCGGTCTGAGTATAGCAACCCTGTTGTCTCAGCACCATCATGTTACAGCAGTAGATGTAATTGCAGAAAAGGTAGAGAAACTCAATAACCGTGTTTCTCCTATACAAGACGACTATATCGAGAAATATCTGGCAGAGAAGCCTCTGAACCTCACAGCCACTCTTGACGGGAAAGCAGCATATAAGGATGCAGACTTTGTAGTGATTGCTGCGCCAACAAACTATGATCCCGTAAAGAACTATTTCGACACGACACATGTTGAAGAGGTCATCGATTTGGTACTGGAAGTTAACCCAGATGCTGTTATGGTTATCAAGAGTACTATCCCTGTAGGTTATACCCGTAACCTCTACTTGAAATACGCTAAAAAGGGAGTAAAGAAGTTTAACCTTCTATTCTCTCCAGAGTTTCTTCGTGAGAGCAAGGCACTCTACGACAACCTCTACCCAAGTCGCATCATCGTAGGCTATCCAAAGCTCATCGACCGCCCCGAGTTTGCTGAAGAAAACGAGGCAATAAAAGCTGTGACTGACGTAGAGAAGATGAAAGAAGCTGCTAAGACTTTTGCATCATTACTCCTTGAAGGAGCTATAGGTCATCATGGAGATACTCAGCAATTGGATTCTTCACTTTTCACTCTTCACTCTTCACTTGAAAAGAACATCCCTGTTCTTTTCATGGGCATGAAGGAAGCAGAGGCGGTTAAACTCTTCGCCAACACATACCTTGCTCTTCGAGTAAGCTTCTTCAATGAGCTTGACACCTATGCAGAGGTTAAAGGTCTTGAAACAAAGGCAATCATCGATGGCGTTGGTCTCGATCCGCGTATCGGTACCCACTATAACAACCCGAGCTTCGGCTATGGTGGCTATTGCTTGCCAAAAGATACCAAGCAGCTTTTGGCAAACTATGCCGATGTTCCAGAGAACCTGATTGAGGCTATTGTAGAGAGCAACCGCACACGCAAAGATTATATCGCTGATGCCGTTCTAAAGAAGGCTGGCTATTACAGCTATGCCGAAGACAACAGCTTTGATGCGACAAAGGAACACAACTGTGTCATTGGTGTTTATCGTTTGACAATGAAATCAAACAGCGACAATTTCCGTCAGTCTGCCATACAAGGTATCATGAAGCGTATCAAGGCAAAGGGCGCTGAGGTTATCATTTATGAACCTACTCTCGAAGACGGTACAACATTCTTTGGTAGCAAGGTGGTAAATAACATGGATGCTTTCAAGGCACAAAGCCATGCCATTATCGCCAACCGCTACGATGCTTGCTTGGATGATGTAAAGGATAAGGTTTATACAAGAGATATATTCAGGAGAGACTGATGAAAATCATTCACTATATCCCGAGTATCGACCGCACGGCGGGTGGTACTTCTACCTATATTCAGGTTCTTGGCAAGGAATTAGGGAAGTTAGCTGAAGTGCATATCATCACTCATGCTTCTGAAAATCCATTGCCTATAGATAATTGTAAGATACATTATGTGTCTGGTTACAATCCTTTGAAAGGTAGTTTTAAAATTGAGGTTAACAAGCTTTTTGATGTATTGAAGCCTGACTTGGTACATGTAAACTGCTGCTGGATGCCAGCTTGTTCTCTTGTTCAAAAAATGGCACAGAAGCGCAACATCAAAGTGGTTCTCACTCCTCATGGTATGCTGGAACCTTGGATTATCAAGCGTCATTACTGGACTCGTAAATTGCCAGCGTTGTTACTGTATCAGAAAGCAGCTATCCAAAATGCAGATTGCTTGCAGGCTACTGCAGAAAGCGAAAAAGAAAATCTCTTGAAGCTTGGTTATAACTCCAATATCAAGATAGTAAAACTCGGTATTGATGCAGAAAGTATTATCATGAAAACTTCCTGGAAGAAGAACAAACAACTGTTGTTTCTTTCAAGAGTGCATGTGAAGAAAGGCATTAATTATCTGATTGAAGCTGCCGACATCCTTCGTGATGAATTAAAGGGATATAAGATTCTTGTTGCCGGAGAAGGGGATGCTGATTATGTGGCCTCTCTCAAGCAGCAGATTATGGATAAAGGGCTTCAAGATATAATTCAACTGATAGGTGGTGTTTATGGTGAAAAGAAATGGGAGTTGTTCCAGACTTCCGACTTCTTCGTGTTGCCTACTCACTCTGAGAATTTCGGCCTTGCCATAGCAGAGAGTCTCGCTTCAGGCACACCTGTAATCACTACTGTTGGCACTCCATGGAATGACCTCAACGATAGCAATAGCGGAGCATGGATAGAGATAGGTACGCAGCCATTGACAGAAACGCTCCGTAAGTTCCTGGCATTGTCGGACGAAGAACTCGAAGCGATGGGACGCAACGGACGCAAGCTCATCGAGGAGAAGTATTCAGCCCGCGTGATGGCAAAAGAAATGATGGAGGTGTATGATACTCTCATCCCGAATCTCACGAATGTGTAATGAGTGTGAGATTAAGAGTGTGATTCGTGCTATTCTTGTTCAGAAAAATATTTTCAGTTATGAAATTAGAACGTCATACTCCGGGGCGTGTGTCCTTGGGTATTAAGTTGAAGCGGGTGGTTTGGAATCTCACGTCTGCCTTGCTGTTCCGTCCTTTCATCACTCCCGTGTTCCGCAAGTGGCGGCTGCTGTTGTTGCGGATGTTCGGGGCAGAAGTGGAATGGGACGCTAATGTGTATGCATCGGTGAAGGTGTGGGCACCTTGGATGTTGAGGATGGGACACAGAGCGTGTCTCGGTCCTGAGGTGATATGTTATAACCAGGACTTGGTGGTCCTGGAGGATGATGCCATCGTGTCGCAGTATTCGTATCTCTGCACTGCAGGACATGACATCGACCATGCCAATACTGCTGACAGCGGTCTCATTACGGCTCCTATTGTCTTGCGCCAAGGTGCGTGGGTTGGTAGCCGAGCATACATTGGTATGGGAGTAGAAATAAGAGAGGGGGCTGTGGTAGGTGCTACGGCTTCTGTATATAAAAGTGTTGAACCTTGGACTGTCGTTGGCGGCAATCCATGTAAAATTATAAAGATGAGAAAAATAGAGAAATTTAAATCGGGTGGGGTAATACTTAACGTATTATCTCACGAAAGTCACGCAAATGTTGCTGTGCTCCACAATGAATGGAGGGCTGTAGCATGAAGATAAACATTTTAACAGGACCATTTTGTTGTATTCCTCCTTATTCAATAGGAGCAGTTGAAAAATTATGGTTTTTGTTGGGGGAATATTGGAAAACAGAAGGTCATGAGGTTTGTTTTATATCTCGTAAACCAGAACAAACAACTACAGATTGTAACATCTATATAAAAGGATATGATCGGACTGGAAATTGGTTGAAAGATTTGGTACTGGACTTGGTGTATTCTTATAGAGCTTTATCAAAAGCACCAGAATCTGATGCTATTGTGCTTAATAGTATTTGGAGTCCGGTTCTATACCGTCTGTTCAAAAGAAAATTCTCATACTCTTTATATAATGTAGCACGGTTCCCCAAGAATCAGATGTCATTGTATGGAAATATGGATTGTTTGGCATGCGTATCCACAGCGGTTTATAATGCATTGGTGGAACAAAGTCCGCATATGAAAAACAAAGCATGCGTTATTCCCAATCCTATTGATACTGAAATATTCAGGTCTCAACATGTACATGATTTTTCTTCAGAACCAATGATTGTATATACAGGACGAGTGCATAGGGAGAAAGGTTTAGAACTCTTGGTTAAAGCTGTTGCTTGCTTAAATGAAAGCTATCATGTGAAATTGCGGATAATTGGTGCAAGCGAAATAGAAAAAGGTGGCAGTGGAAAAGATTATGTCGAAGAGCTGAACAAGTTGGCCTATAATTTCAATATAGAATGGATATCTCCAATTTACAACCCCAAGGAGTTGGCTGCCACCATAAGGGAAGGTAACATATTCTGCTATCCATCATTAGCAGAAAAAGGAGAAACCTTTGGAGTATCTCCTTTGGAAGGTATGGGATTGGGGTTAGTACCCATAGTTTCTGACCTTGACTGTTTTAAAGACTTTGTTAATAAGCAGAATGGTTTTGTTTTTGAACGTAAAAGTGACAGTGCGGTTAAGCAAATTATGGATTGTGTTGCTCAATTAATAGAATCACGAAAGCTTTACGAACAGAAGTCGGCAAAAGCCATAGAAACGGCAAAACAATTTTCTGTGCAGAATGTAGCAGAAATGTATATGAATAAGTTTAAAGAACAATAATGGCTGAATTATTTCTAAAGAATCCCAATCAAACTGACGGATACAGTTCTCCGTGGCCAAAGAAGCAGGCAATTCTTATAAGACTTTGGGAAGTACTCTGGACTGTCTTTGTAAGATGGCTTCCCAAGCCTTTTTATCGATGGCATGTTTTGTTGCTAAAAATATTTGGCTGTAAGGTGCAAGGTCATGTATTCATTGCCCCATCTTGTCGCATCTATGCCCCTTGGTTGTTGAGCATTGACGACAAATCGTGTTTAGGTCCAAGAAGCGAAGTCTATAATTTAGGACCTGTAACAATAGGTAAAAGAGTTACAGTTGCCCAATATGTGTATTTATGCAACGGAACACATGATTTTAGCAGTCCAATTTTACCGTTAGTAGTAGGTAATATGGTTATTGATGACAATGTTTTTATTGGAGCTAAAGCTTTAATATTACCAGGACTTCATATTGGAAAAAATTGTATAGTTGGAGCTGGTTCTGTGTTGACAAAGAATACAGATGATAATTATATATATGGCGGCAATCCAGCGAAGGTGATAAAGAAAAGGGAAATAAAGCAATAGGTTCTTTCAATGAAGAACAATTTACTTGATACAGCAGAGAATGCCCTGCTGGAGATACTGAAGAGAGAGATAACGGGGCTGGACAGGACGGAGAAGACGGAATTGTCCGTAGCCGGACTGAAAACTGTGATGCGTCTCGCCAAGGAACATACCGTGACGGGACTGGTGGCTAATGCTGCTGTGAGGAACAGGATTGTGATTGCTGGTGGTGTGGCGGAAGGCAGAGGAGAGGCAGTGATGAAGCTCATGCAGCTGACCATGGTGCACAGGCAGGTCATGCAGCGGTTTGAGAATGCCGTGGGGCGCTTCGCCCGACTGATGAAGGAGCACAACATAGCGTATGTGGTGTTCAAGGGACTGGCCGTGGCAAGACATTATCCAGAACCGTTTGTCAGGACGATGGGCGACGTCGACTTCTATGTTCCCAAGAGATGCTTTGACAGGGCGGTGGAGGTGATTGAGCGTGAGCTGAACGTGCTGATTGAGAAGGACGATGTGGACAAGCATTTTGCGTTCGATTATGAGGGCATTCGCTTTGAGATGCATTACCAGATCGAGACGTTCGGCAACAAGCGCCATCAGCTCTTTTTCAACGGACTGATTGACGAGTGTGTAGCGAAAGGGACCGCTACTTTCGCTGTGAACGGTGCTGACAACCAATGCATTAACATAAACGTGCTACAGCCTGAGGAAGACCTTGTCGTGGTCTTCAAGCATTGGTTTAACCATCTGCTGGTGGAGGGCGTGGGGCTCAGACAGACCCTTGATCTAGCTGTGCTCTTGCAAGCTTATGACGGCAAGATTGATGCTGCAAAGCTGATGAAGGATGTCGACATGATGGGCTACAAGAACGCTTTTAAGGCGATGCTGGCCTTGATGCGCAAGCATTTTGGTGTGGCAACGGCAGACTCGTTATGCACGATTGACGCACGCGATGAACGTTATGGCGACAAACTGCTGGAGGCGGTGATGGAGAGCGGCAACTTTGGGAGAAAGGCGTATAAAGCCAAAAGTTCGGGAAAGAAGAAAAGTATGGAGACGGCGAGAAGGGCTTTGGCACATTGCATAAAGTTTTTCTGGCTCGCGCCAATAGATATTCTTTGCTTGATACCTAAAAGGATTGGTATCTCGGTGAAACAGAAAATTTAAAGATATGATATTTTGCTCGTTAGGAACGATGGACATGCCTTTTGAAAGAATGGCGTATGCCATCGACATGTTTGCAGCCACAACGGATGAAGAGGTGGTAGTGCAAACGGGATGGACTGATTATGCTTACAAGCATGTGAGCAAGTGGTTTAAAATGTGCACCAAGGAGGAAATGGAACGCTATCAAGAGGAGGCGTCTCTTCTCATAATGCAAGGCGGATGGGGATCCATCTGTGAAAGCATGGAGAAGGGTAAGCGCATGGTCATCATTCCACGCTATGACGGCACGGAACATATTCACGACCAGTTTCAGTTGATAAGGAAACTTGATGACATCGGGGCGGTCATTGGTGTGTTCCCGTCAGAAGAATGTCCTCAAAAGTTCAGAGAACAATATGATGAGACGTTCAGCCTTTTGAAAGCTGCTGTGGAAAAAGCCAAAACATTCGATTTTAAGAAGATCGTGAAAGGCGAAGCAGAAAGTTTGCTACGCAAGAAGATAGAAGAGTCGGGATGTGGCAAACGCATTTGTCTCGCATCGTCTGCAGGAGGCCATCTTAGGGAGTTGCAATTGGCTATAGGAAAAATTCCTAATGATTATCACTGCTACTGGCTCACGCTTCCTACAACCTCGACAAAGGCGTTTATGAAGGATAAGGAGCATGTGTTTCTTACCAATTTTCAACCTGCTCGCAAATGGACTCTCTTTGCCAATGCCATCCCTGCCTTGATGTGGGTTCTGATAAAACGCCCGACGTGCATCATCACTACGGGAGCAGGGGTCTGCATTCCTACCATTGCATTTGCCAAGAAATTACTTGGCACAAAAATACTGTTTATCAATTCAGCCGCTGATGTGACACATGCAAGCAAGACGCCTGTGTGGATTGAAAACAAAGCAGATTTGTTCTTGGTTCAATGGGAGGAGATGAAGAACATTTTCCCTAACGCTATCTGCTGCGGTGTATTATGATTTTTCCACTCTACCAGTGCTCATGTGCTGCGCAGAGATATTTACATAAACAATAAAGAAACGAAAAAGATGAAAGTAACGATTATAACATCATGTTACAACCGCGTGA
>OCIU01000771.1_pt1 | contig 26142 bp, 16 predicted proteins | sample 1538471 | NCBI WGS metagenome assembly OCIU01 (sample SAMN04571693, study PRJEB22368) | human gut metagenome | biome: human gut; material: stool | host: Homo sapiens | place: Luxembourg | collected 2012-06-01 | reverse complement strand
ATTGAGAATGACAAGAGATTGGCTGCACTTAGAGAGTATGCTCAAACGGCTTGAAGTCTAAATCCGAAACTTGAGTTAAGAAATCAGACAAATCAAAGCATATCATACTATGCTTCTCTATACATATATTATACAGTTGCAGAAACTTTTTCAATTCGAGGTATGGATTGCTATCTGCCTGAAAAGACAATATAGAGAAAATGTCAGATTCTTCTTTGATACTGAGTTCTGGATTCATTTTTATTACGACATTTCTTCTTGCACGTGCATGTGTTTCTAAGATTTCATTAATGTTATCGGCTCCTTTGTCGGTAGACACCAACACGACATTAACATGTACATTTGGGCTATTCTTTATTGAATATATTCCTTCAGAGCGAAGCTCATCGATTACTTGCTGACTAACATAATCTGCTGCTATCAGTCGCAAAGATTCAAGTGCGATTTTTTCCATTTTATTAATGCTTATATCTTTATTATCAAAAATACAGTGCAAAAATAAAATGGAGCTATGCCAACTGTGGGCACAACTCCATTTTATAATGAAATTATATTAAGTTACACTATATTTTTATGATCTTTACGCACTTGTAGAATTCATTTTTTTGTATGAGCGACATAATCTGAGCGAATACGATCTTTCCTTGATTCATGATTTCAGTCTTTTGCAATACAATTTGCAAAAGTACAAAATCTTTGTCGCAGATTTGTCGCAGCCTAAAACGAAAAAACGACATAACCCGTTGCTTTACAACTTGTTATGTCGTTATTAGTTGCGGAGGCAGGACTCGAACATGCGACCTCCAGGTTATGAGCCTGGCGAGCTACCAACTGCTCCACTCCGCGATGTTAACCATCGCAATCAGATTAACAATAGAAGTATTTCTGAATTGCGAGTGCAAAGGTATGACTTTTTATTGAAACCTCCAAATGTTTTTGCGATTATTTTTCAAAAATGATGCAAAAAGGCTAAAAAACAATGCAGAAAGGCTATTAAGCGATGGCTGAAAGGCTATAAAGCGATGGCTGAAAGGCTATTAAGCGATGGCTGAAAGGCTAAAAAGCGATGCTGAAAAGGCTTGAAAATTATATTTCGAGAATCTTCTTGTGGCGCAGTTCGTTCAGTTGATGCAGCAGTTTTAGGCGTTCTTCGGTGAGCCGTCCTGCCTTGAACAGCTTTTTGTTATACTTCCACCAGTTGAGCAATGCGCGGTTTTCTGTACGTTTCTTGTCGGGGAGCTGGTGGTGATCCTCGAGATAAATACGGAGTTCATTGTAATGAGCTAACCATTTTACATCGTGTTTCGTTCTCATAATAATCAGTGCTTGATGTCAAAACTCAGAGATTGGAAGTTTAGACAGGTTTAGTTTTTATTTAATAATGTGAAAGACTGACTGAAACAGTCATGGTGCAAACAGAGAATTAGTGGTCGTAAAAGTACAAAAAAGGTGTGAATAATGCAAAACAATTACACAAAAATAATCGTGATGTAAGTAATTTCGAGTAACTTTGCATAGAATAGGTGGGGTAAAACAGCACCATGCCAATTAAAAGCGCAAGAAACTTGCAATAATTCGATAAACCACAATGACAAATCAATATAAAGACAAACCATACAACGACTACGGACAGTGGATACGCCAGCGTTTTCCGTTCCGTGTGCAGAAGATCTCGGTGGACGCCGGCTTCTCCTGCCCGAACAGAGACGGGACGATATCGCACGGCGGTTGCATTTTCTGCGACAACCGCACGTTCAATCCGTCGTACTGTCAGCCGTCGAAGTCGATTGCGCAGCAAATGGAGGAGGGGAAGGCGTTCTTCCGTCGCAAGTATCCCGACATGAAATACCTTGCCTATTTTCAGGCGTACAGCAACACCTACGCACCTCTCGACGTGCTGAAGCGTCGCTACGAGGAGGCATTGGCAGTTGAGGATGTGGTTGGACTGGTGATTGGCACCCGTCCCGACTGCATAAGCCCAGAGTTGCTCGACTATCTGGAGGAGCTGAATCGCCGCACGTTCCTCATCGTGGAGTACGGCATAGAGTCGGTGAATGACGACACGCTGCGCCACATCAATCGTGGGCACGACTTCGAGTGCAGCCGACGAGCCATTGAGCTGACGCACGACCGCGGCATACTCACCGGCGGACATATCATCCTCGGACTGCCCGGCGAGGACCGTGAGGAGAACATACGCCAAGCCTCGATAGTGTCTGATCTGAAGCTCGACATACTGAAGATACACCAGTTGCAGATTATCCGCGGCACGCAACTTGCCGACGAATACATGCAGCAGCCTTTCAAACTCTTCACGCCCGACGAGTATATCGACACCTGCATAGCCTACCTCGAGCGTCTGCGCAGCGACATCATAGTGGAGCGCTTCGTGAGCCAGTCGCCCGCCGACATGCTTATAGCGCCGAAGTGGGGAATAAAGAACCACGAGTTCACTAACCGCCTCGTGAACAGAATGAAAGAACTCGACACGTGGCAGGGAGCTTTTAAAAGTAAAAGAGTAAAAAAGTAAAAGAGTAAAAAGGTATTGTCGTAGGACAACACATCGGCGAAGAAAGAAAAAATGCAGAGTAAAATATTTGTCGTTACAACATAAAATAAGTACATTTGCAACAATTATATAATAATAAAAACGCATAATAATTAATACACACATGAGATCAATCCTGTCAACACTCGCATTCGCTGTCATCACCCTGACAGCCTGCGCACAGTCAACCCCCAGTACTGAGTACAGCATCAAGGGCACGTGCCCCGAAGGTGTCAGTAAAGTATATGTAATAGACGTTAACGGCAGTCGCCCGGCGCTCATAGACAGCGCCACCGTGAAAGACGGCAAGTTTGCGCTGAAGGGCAACGCTGAGAAGGACGCTCTGCTCGGACTCACCATCACCAAGCAAGACTACTGCGCCTTCATCAACGACGGCACACCCCTCGTAGCCAACCTTGCTAAGAAGCTGCTCACCGGTTCTGAGCAGAACACGAAGCTCAACGCCTACGACCGCGAGATAGACGCCATCAGCAACGAGGAACAGGCGCTCTACGCCCAGTTTACGAAGGCACAGCAGAGCGGCATGAGCGAAGCCGAGTTGCAGAAGCTCGCCGACGAGCTTGGTCCGAAGCTGAACGACATATCTGAGCGCAGAACGCTCCGTTGCCTCGAGATTATCAAGGAGAACAAGGACAACCTCATCCCCGTAGCGTTCGTCGGCAACGTGATGTACTACGTAGAGTATCCCGAACTGAAGGAGATACTCAACGACAAGTACGCCTACACCAATCACCCGGCGCTTGCCCCCGCACGCCAGTATCTCGCCATGCTCGCCAAGAAGGCAGCAATCATCGGCAAGCCCTTCACCGACCTCACCGAGAACGACGTGAACGGCAATCCGCACAAGCTCTCAGAGTATTGCGGCAAGGGCAACTACGTGCTCATCGACTTCTGGGCTTCATGGTGCGGTCCGTGCCGTGCTGAGATGCCGCACGTGAAGGCAGCCTACGAGAAGTACAAGTCGAAGGGCTTCAACGTCGTTGGTCTTTCGTTCGACAACAAGCTCGAGAACTGGAAGAAGGCAATCGCCGACATGCAGCTCGACTGGGTACACCTCTCCGACCTTAAGGGCTGGCAGAGCAAGGCAGGTCAGGTATACGGCATACGCTCCATCCCTGCGAGCTACCTCGTCGACCCTACGGGCAAGATCATCGCAGCCGACCTCAGAGGCGAACAGCTTGAGGCTAAGCTGAAGGAAATTTACGGAGAGTAAGAAAAGAGTAGTGAACAAACAGAAACACCCCTCACAACACAAAAGGTTTTTATGGATAACAGCAAACAGGCTACTCTTGAGCTGGGCACAAAGCCTGTGGGCAAGCTGCTGATGCAGTACGCTCTGCCCGCCATAGCTGCCATGACGGCAGCGTCGCTCTACAACATGACAGACAGTATATTCATCGGACAAGGCTGCGGTGCACTCGCTATCAGCGGCCTTGCCGTTACATTCCCCCTGCAGAACCTCGCGGCGGCGTTCGGAGCCGGTGTGGGCGTAGGTGCCTCTACGTGCATATCGGTGAAGCTGGGACAGAAAGACTACACCACAGCCGAGCGTGTGTTCGGCAATGCGTTCACGCTTAACGTCATCATCGGCGTTGCGTTCAGCATCATATCGCTCCTCTTCCTCGACCCTATCTTGCGCTTCTTCGGCGCCAGCGACGCCACGTTGCCCTACGCACGCGAGTATATGGTCATCACACTTGCTGGCAACGCCATCTCTCACATGTTCTTCGGACTGAACGCCATACTGCGTGCGGCGTCCAAGCCACGCTCTGCTATGATGGCGTCGATAATGACGGTGGTGCTCAACGCCATCCTCTCGCCGATATTCATCTGGCCGCTGCACATGGGCATAGGCGGAGCCGCCCTTGCCACAATCATTGCGCAAGCCACGGTGCTCTGCTGGCAGCTTAGGATATTCAGCAATCCGCAGTGCATCGTCCACTTCAGACGCGGCATCTACCGCCCCGTGTCGCACATCATCAAGAATATCATAGCCATAGGCATATCGCCGTTCGCCATGAACGCCTGCTCGTGCATCGTCATCATCTTCATCAACAAGGCGCTCACCTTCCACGGCGGCGACCTCGCTGTAGGAGCGTTCGGCATCACGAACAAGATAGCGTTCATCTTCATCATGATAAACATGGGCATGAACCAAGGCATGTTCCCTATTGCGGGCTACAACTACGGCGCACGCAACTACGACCGTCTGCTGCGCGTGCTGAAGTACACCATGACCGGCGCCGTGCTCATCACCACCGTGGGCTGGATAATAGCCCAGTCGATGCCCCATGAGTGCGCACGTTTGTTCACTTCCGACCAGACGCTCATCAGCATCTCCGAGCGCGCCATCACCCTCACCATGATCACCTTCCCATTGGTAGGCGCACAGATGGCGAGTACGGGCTTCTTCCAGAGCATTGGCAAGGCGAAGATAAGCATGCTGCTCTCGCTCTCGCGCCAGCTTCTGTTCTTCCTGCCGGCGCTGCTCGTTCTGCCCAACTTCTACCAGACCGACGGCGTGTGGCTCGCGCAGCCTATCAGCGACGTCATCTCGTTCGTTGTGGCGATAGTGCTGCTCACGAAGTACATAAAGAAGTTCAAGACAGCGCAGCCCGACGAGTGTACCATTTAACCTAAAGCCACATTCATCAACTAAAGACATAAAGATATGAACAACGATAAACTGATAATCAGCGTCGGTCGCCAGCTTGGCAGCGGCGGCAGAACGATAGCGAAGATGCTCGCCGACGAGTTCGGCTGCAAGTTCTACGACCGCGAGGTGCTCAGCCTTGCAGCCAAGGAGAGCGGCTTCAGCCCCGAGTTCTTCGAGAAGAACGATGAGCGCAAAGGCTTCCTCGACCAGATATTCCACATGCATGTGCCGTTCATCTCCGACTCGTCGTTCTACGACAACGGACTCTCGCAGGAGAATCTGTTCCGCATACAGAGCGACGCCATACGCAAGGCAGCCGACGAGTCGTCGTGCGTGTTCGTGGGCCGCTGCGCCGACTATGTGCTGCGCGACAACCCGAACATGGTGACGGTGTTCATCACCGCCGACCTCGACGACCGCATCAGCAACGTCTGCAAGCGCCGCAACTGCTCGGCTGAGGAGGCGCGCAAGCTGATAGAGGACAAGGAGAGCACGCGCTCGTCCTACTACAACTACTACTCGGGCAAGACATGGGGCGCCAGCGCCAGCTACGACCTCTGCGTCAATGCGTCGCGCCTCGGAGCCGAAGGCACGAAGGAGTTCATTGCCGACTTCATAAGAAGGAGAATGAAACGATGAAGAAGATAGGTATAATCAGCGACACCCACTCTTACTGGGACGACCGCTATCTGAAGTATTTCGAGCCGTGCGACGAGATATGGCATTGTGGCGACATCTGCTCTACGGTGCTTGCGGAGCGCCTGGCAGAGTTTCGTCCGCTGCGTGCCGTCTGCGGCAACTGCGACGGCGGCGACCTGCGCCTTATGTACCCCGAGGTGCTGCGCTTCAAGTGCGAGGAGGTGGAGGTGCTGATGAAGCACATCGGCGGCTATCCTGGCAAGTACGACCCGAGTATACGCCGGCAGATTATGGAGCGCCCGCCGAAACTCTTCATCAGCGGACACTCTCACATACTGAAGATAAAGAACGACCCGCTGCTCGGACTGCTGCATATCAACCCCGGAGCCGCCGGACTGCAAGGCTGGCAGACCGAACGCACCCTCGTCCGACTCACCATCAACGGCGCCACAATGAAAGATTGCGAAGTGATTACGCTGGCTACGCCGGGAAGGCACAGCGCTTTATAATATAAGGTATAAATAAAGAAAATCGCCCACAAGCTCAATCGAGTTTGTGGGCGATTTTTTTCGTAGCGGAGGTCTCCGGCCTCCGCAGCACCAAGTGCATAGCAAAGATTTCGCAGCTTGCTGCGGAGGCCAGAGACCTCCGCTACTAAGCCATTAGCTAACCTTATTCAGCTTCTTGATGATAGAGAAGATGAAGAGGGCAGAGACGAGGCAGATGCCAGCGAGAACACCCCAGATAGTAACGAGGTTGAAGTTCTTGCCCCACATGATGCCCGGCACCATAACGAGCTGGTTGCCGATAGCTGTAGCGCCGAACCAGAGACCCATCATAAGACCAGCATACTTCGGAGGAGCCACCTTAGTTACGAACGAGATGCCGATCGGCGAGAGCAGAAGTTCTGCGAAGGTGAGGATGAGGTATGTAGAGATGAGGAGGTTTGCGCTTACGCGTGTGCCTTCAGTAGCCGGGTCGCCCTGTGTGAGCGGCAACTCAAGACCCATAGAGCCTACAGCCATCCATACGAAGCCGAGAGCAGCAACGAGCATACCCAGACCGATCTTCTCGGGCGATGTCGGCTCCTTGCCGATCTTGTTGAGCCAAGAGAAGAGAGCCACGCTCACCGGTGTCAGCGCTACAACGTAGCACGGGTTGAACTGCTGGAAGATAGGAGCCTCTACTGCTACAGCGCCCTCAAGGTTGTTGTACTTGTAGAAGAGGAACGCGATGGCTGCAACGATTACGCCGAACGAGATGCCCTTGCCCTTGCCGGTCTTGCTCTGAGCGAGACCGAAGCTGCCGTATACCACGAAGATGCAAGCCACGAGGTTCGTCACGTCGAACGCCATCGACTGCAGACCCTCAGAAGTCTTCTGCGTGAAGTCGCGGGCGAAGAGTGTCAGCGTGTTGCCGTTCTGGTGGAACGCCATCCAGAAGAAGATAACCACAGCGAACACGAGGCAGAGGCACACGATGCGCTCCTTTGTCTCTGCCGGCGAAAGCTCGTTCACCTCCTTAGCCGGAGTCTTCTCGTCCTTCTTCTTTGTCTCAGAAGCCAGAACGTGCTTGTATGTGAAGCTGAAGATATAGTAGATGGCGATACTAACGATGAGCGATACGCAAGCCACGGCGAACGCGAAGTGGTAAGAGTCTTCTACCGAAACGTGCAGGCTTTCCTGCGCCCACTTCATAATCTTGATGGCAGCGGTAGGAGCGAACATGGCGCCGATGTTGATAGCCATGTAGAAGAGCGAGAAGCCCGAGTCGCGGTTCTGCGAATACTTCGGCTCGTCGTACAGACGGCCTACCATAACCTGCAGGTTGCCCTTGAATAGACCGGTTCCGAGAGCGATGAGGATGAGCGAAGTGCCCATTGCAGCGATGGCAACGGTGTCCTTGCCAAGAGGCAGCGAGAGCACGAGATAGCCGATGAACATGATGAAGATACCGGTGGTAACCATACGTCCAAAGCCAAACTTGTCGGCTGCGATACCGCCGATGATGGGGAGAAAGTAAACCATCATCAGGAAGGTTGAATAGATAGTACTTGCCAATCCGGTTTGGAAACCGAAGTTAGCCTGCAAATAGAGTAAGAACACAGCAAGCATGGTGTAGTAGCCGAAGCGCTCACCAGTGTTTGCCAAGGCTAATGCCCACAGACCTTTTGGTTGATTTTCAAACATAAATAAATGAGTTTTTATTGATTAAGTTATTATTTCATAGCATTGGTATCACAATTTACAAATTTAAGAAGAATAATTCTATCAACCAAATGTATGTAACATTTTCGTAACAAAATATGGCAATTATTCAGTTGCGGCGGCTTTCATGGGGCTATATGGAAGGCTTTCGGGCGATATGTAGCCGTCGTTGTGCGGCGGGCGGAATCTGATCGGACGGCGAACGCGAACGGTGAGAAAAGTTGAAGAATCATAACAAATAGGGATTGCACAAACAAGACTTTCTTCTTAACTTTGCAGACTAAAACATTGGAACACTTGCTTAGGGGAGAGTGTGTCAAAACTCACGAGTAGGACGCCCCGAAGGGGCAAAAGCACATAGCCCAGGGCCGCTCGGCTTTGCCGCTTGCCAGAGCAAGAACGCCCTGGGTAAATATGCGCCACACTAACCCCACGCCCTGTAAGGGCAAAAGCCTAATTATTAAGCTGTTGCCCTTCTTGCTCTGGCAAGCGGCAAAGCCGAGCGCAGCCCGCATTGATTGAGTTTTGACACACCCTCAATTAATATAATTGTGCATTCTACATTGTTGGTGCAGTTCTTGCTTTGGCAAGCGGCAAAGCCGAGCGGAGACAACTGCACCCCCTGCACAGCACATCATAAAGACAAAACAATATGAACAAACGAAAATTTATACAACACCACAAATGGCTGGGACTTGTGCTCAGCTTCTTCCTGCTGATGTTCTGCATCTCGGGCATCCTGCTCAACCACCGCCAGCTTATCAGCGACATCAACGTGTCGCGCACGCTGCTGCCACAGCGCTACGAGTACAGCCAGTGGAACGGCGGACTGCTGCGCGGCACGCTGCCCGTCGACTCACACATATTAATATATGGCGCGTCGGGCGTGTTCCTCACCGATTCTACCGCTGCGCATATAGCCGACTTCAACGAAGGACTGCCCACGGGTGCCGACTACCGCCAGATACGCAACGTGGTTAGCGTGGGCAGCTCGGCAAAACAGCTCTTTGCCGTGTCGCAGTTGGCGCTCTACCGCTTCGGAACGCACGGCAAATGGCACACCGAAGCGCTGCCCTTAGCCGACTCCGACGAACTGCTTACCGACATCGCTGCCCACGGCGACACGCTCGTCGTGCTGAGCCGTTCGCACGCCTACATCGCCGTGTCGCCCTACACGCAGTTTCGCCGCATCGACCTGCCTGCGCCGCCCGACTATAAAGACCGCACTACGGCGTTCCGCACGTTGTGGCTGCTGCACAGCGGTGAGCTGTTCGGCTTCGCAGGGCGCCTTCTGGTCGATGCTGTTGCCTTGGTGCTCATCGTGCTTATCGTTACGGGCTTCGCCTTCTTCTGTCTGCGCAAGACGAAACGACGCTGGCAGAGCAAGGGCAGCACAATGAAGCACACGCTGCGCTGGCACAATCTCGTGGGGCGCAAGACTATTGTCGCCACAATATTAATATGTGCTACGGGCTGGTGTCTGCGCCCGCCGGTGATGGTGGCGCTCGCCCTGACGAAGGTGCCGACGCTGCCGTTCACAACGCTGAAAAGTAACAACCCGTGGCACGACAAACTACGCCTTGTGCGCTACGACAGTAGGGTAGGCGACTGGCTGCTGTCAGCTTCCGTGGGCTATTTCTCGTTGGGCAGCGACATCAGTAAACCGCGCCCGACGCGCATCATGGACGCTCCGCCGCAGAACGTGATGGGGCTGAACGTGTGGCAGCAGCGTGAGGACGGCATGTGGCTCTGCGGTTCGTTCGGCGGAATGCACGTCTGGAACCGCCGCACGGGTATGGCTACCGACTATTTCACTGGCCGACCGGTGTCGAAGAAGCCTGGTCCGCCGCTCGGCAAGAAGGCGATAAGCGGCTACAGCTCCGACTTCCGTGTCTGCGCCGCCGACCAGAAAGGTACGAATGGTATGGGCACAAAAAAATCAGTCACAGAGGTTGTGACTGATTACTATGATGGAACCACGAAGATTGTGCAGCCCGAAAGTCTGCGCCGCCTGCCCATGTCGCTGTGGAACGCGGCGCTCGAAGTGCACACCTGCAGAATATACATGCAAAACACCGCAACATACGTCTTCATCTTCTTCTTCGGAATAGCGGTTGTGTGGTGTCTTTGGACGGGATTGAAGTTAAAGAAGTAACTTCAGGGGGTGCACCCCTAACGTATATCAAACAGCCACGCGAGCTTCACCACGATGTTCGAGTGGTTAGAACGTGCGAAGTAGTCGCGCTTCGAGTCGCCGTAGATGTTGCCCAAGCCGTAGTAGTATCGGCCCTCGAGCAGCAGACTGCCCGCATGCGGTATGCGCCACTCAACGCCCAAGCCCGCCGCGATGCCGTAGTCGAACTTGTTCTCTACAGCCATTGTGTCCTGCGCGCAAGTCTGGTTGGCGCGGTCTGTGGTGTTACGGTTGGCGATGGTGAAGTTGGTCTTTGTCGACTCGTTGAGCATATAGCCGAACTGCGGACCAGCCTGTACGAAGAACTGCAAGCCCTTGCGTTCCTTGCCCCACGCCAAGTGGGCGAACACCGGCAACTGTATGTAGTTGATGTCGCGCTGATACGCCTCAGCCACGCCCGTAGTAGGATTAATCACGGGCTTGTCGTTGACGTCGAGAATACTCTCCTTCCAACCGATGCGCGCATAGTTTAGCTCGGCATACACAGAGCAGTAGGTCTTGAAGTATTTCTCGCAGGTGTACTTGAACGAGAGTCCGGCGGTGAAGCCCGGGTGCTGTGTCTGCGTCACCTTTGGCACGAAGCTCACGCTGCTCATCACGAAGCCGCCGTTGAAACCGAGCGCAAGGTCGTTGCGGTAGTCGCCCACCTGCGCCTTTGCGCACACGGCTGCCGTCAGCAGCAGAGCGAGGAGTGCTTTTCTTATTGTCTTTATCATTTGTTCTTTTTCTCTTTAAGCCTTTCTAAGCCGTTCTATTTAAGCCTCTTTAAGCCTTTCTATTTCTAAGCCTTTCTATTTCTAAGCCTCTCTAAGCCTTTTTCTAAGCCTCTTTAAGCCTTTCTAAGCCTCTCTAAGCCTCTCTAAGCCATAGTAAAAGCTTTTTACTCTTTTACTCTTTTACTTTTTTACTTTTAATACGTAATTGTTTCTATCGTGCGTGTCGGCTTGTAGTGGAGCAGCACGAAGCAGTTGTTCTGCATGCCGCCGTTCGTCACGCGCTTGAACTTCAGCGGAGTCTGCAGCGGCTTGTACGTGTTCTGCTGCGGAGTGCCGTTGAACTGCTTGCCGTACTTGTTTATGCCGCGGATGAAGAACTGCGCCTGGTCGTAGCCCGTGAGGGCGAAGCGCGGCAGAGCCAAACGCATATCCGACTTGAACCACTGGCGATAGTGGCGCTCCAGACTTGCTGTAGCCGGCGCCGACTCGTTGTAGACGTAAGCCGTCGGGATGTATGCCTCGTACTTGTAATAGTAGTCCTGGTATACGCGCTTGTACATCAGCCATTCGTTGTAGCCGTACATCGCAATCTGTATGTTCGGGTAAGAAGCACGCAGCGTGTTCAGCTTCGCAAGCGTGGAGTTAAGATGCGGCGAACGACCCGTGTTCAGAATCACCACGTTGCGCTTCTTTGCGCTGAACGCCTTGGCGAACATCGGCTCCGACGACTTCAGGTTGGTTATGTTGTACGCAATGCCCTCAGCCTCAAGACGGCGACGTAGGGCGGCTGTGAACACACCCTTGTCGCTTGTCGTGTCGTTGCAGTCGACAAACACCGGATGCGCATCCTTGAAGCGGTCCATGAACGCGTTCACAGACAGTTCGGCAGTGAGCACACGACTCTGATAAACCTGGAAGATATGGTCGTTGGTCTCCACGTCGCCACCGTTGATAGAGAACGGGATGACGAGACGTATGCCGTTTTTGCGGCAGAAGTCGCCTATCGGTTTCACCTGCTTGGTGTAGAGCGGACCGAAGATAAGGTCGCAGTTCTTGGCGTTGGCGTCGGCAAGTACCTGCGCTACGCTGGCATCCTTATGCAGGTTCCAAGCGAAGATGTTGGTGTTGATGCCCTGACTGCGCAGACTGTCGCACGCCATGAGCACGCCACGGTAGTATTCTATCATGCGCTGTCCGTCGCCGTCCACGTTGTGCAGCGGCAGCATCACGCCCACGTTCACCGTGTTAGCCGCACGCTGCTGTGTTGCAGAAGACTTCGGCGCTGTTGTTGCAGCAGTGGTCTGCACCTGCTTCGGGAACGGAATGAGCAACTGCTCGCCCTTCTTCAGCACATAGTCGTTCTTCTGCATGTCGGGGTTTGCCTGCATCAGCTCGTCGATGGTGATGCCGAACTTCTGGGCGATGCCATATATCGTGTCTTTCTTCTTTACCTTATACAAGTCCTGCCACTTCGGCGTCTGCGCTGCCACCGACGATGCCAGCAGCATGGCGCAAAACAAGAAAAGAATTCTAATGCTACGTCTCATTTCTATCATTCTATTAAAATTAACATTGCAAAAGTACACAAAATATATTGTTTGCAAAAATCTTTGTTCATAAATAACGTTATAAATAGGTAGCAGCGTTTTGCTGTGTGCGAGATAATAACTAACTTTGCATTACAAGTAAACGAGTAGACAAGTAAACAAGACGATAAGTAAACGAGTAGATAATGAGATACATCAGAACACTTTTATTGTTGATTCTCTGCACCACGCTGCAGGCATACGCCGACGAGGTGCCGACAATCGACCCGCAAGCTACGTTCACCACCGACGAAGGCGAGGAGACCGGCACGAGCTATTCCGGTTCGGCTCCGCTCACCGTGGTGTTCCACGCCAATGCCGAAAACGTAGGCATGTACACGCCCCACTACGAGTGGCGTTTCACCAAGGAGGGCGAGACACAGCCCTACCTCGTGCGCTACGAAGAAGAGACCGAGTACACGTTCACCGAGGCGGGTTCGCACCGCATCGTGCTCTACGCCACGTTCATCAACGGCAACGACACCGTAGCCTATACCAAGGACTACTGGCAGGACGCCCAGCCGATAACCATACAGATATCCGAGAGCAAGCTCGAGATGCCCAATGCCTTCTCGCCCAACGGCGACGGCATCAACGACATCTATCGCGCCAAGAACAACTACCAGAGCATCGTGGAGTTTGACGCCTACATCTTCAACCGCTGGGGACAGAAGATATACGAATGGCACGACCCTGCTGGCGGATGGGACGGCAAGTTCAACGGCAAGGATGTGAAGCAGGGCGTCTACTTCGTGCTCGTGAAGGCGAAGGGAGCCGACGGAAGAAAGTATAACATCAAGAAGGATGTGAACCTGCTGCGTGGCTATACCGAAAGCAATGGGGTTAATCCAACGGAATGATAGTTTTGAATTTTGAATTTTGAGTTTTGAATTGTCGGCTCCGCCGATTAGGAGTTATTGAATTTTGAATTTCTTAATTTTGAATTCACAACTCACAATTCACAACTCACAATTCACAACTCACAACTCATTAATTCACAATCGGCTCTGCCGATAATTCAAAACTCAAAACTCAAAATTCTCAACTCTCTATGGGAGAAAAGATAAACGTTTGGGGCGCACGCGTCCACAACCTGAAGAACATTGACGTGGAGATACCACGCGACTCGCTCACGGTAATCACCGGACTGAGCGGATCGGGCAAGTCGTCGCTTGCCTTCGACACGATATACGCCGAAGGTCAGCGCCGATACATCGACACGTTCTCGGCATACGCACGCAACTTCCTTGGCGGAATGGAGCGCCCCGATGTCGACAACATAACCGGTCTGAGTCCGGTTATATCAATCGAACAGAAGACAACCAACAAGAACCCACGCTCTACCGTGGGCACAACGACCGAGATATACGACTATCTGCGTCTGCTCTATGCTCGCGCCGGAACGGCTTACAGCTACGTTACGGGCGAGAAGATGGTGAAGTATACCGAGGAGCGCATCATCGAGATGATCAACTCCGACTATGCCGGCAAGCGCATATACATACTCGCGGCACTCGTAAGGCAGCGCAAGGGCCATTACCGCGAACTCTTCGAGACACTTCGTCGCAAGGGCTATCTCTACGTGCGCATCGACGGAGAGATTACGGAGATAAGAAGCGGCATGAAGACCGACCGCTACAAGAACCATAACATTGAGGTGGTGATAGACAAGATGCAGATGCGCGACGGCTTCGACGACCGCCTGCGCAAGACTGTCGCTACGGCAATGCGCGAGGGCGACGGACAGATTATGATTCTCGACAAGGACACGGGCGTGGCAAAGAATTTCTCCAAGCGACTGATGTGCCCTACGTCGGGCATCTCTTACCGCGACCCTGCACCCAATATGTTCTCGTTCAACTCGCCCGAGGGTGCCTGCAGCAAGTGCAAGGGCTTGGGCTATGTCAACGAGATTGACATGAAGAAGGTCATCCCCGACGACTCGCTGTCTATATACGAGGGTGCCATTGTTCCGCTGGGCAAGTACAAGAACCAAATGATATTCTGGCAGATTGGAGCCATTCTCGAAGCGGCTGAATGTACGCTGAAGACACCGGTGAGCGAGATACCTGAGGACACGCTCAACGAGGTGTTGTACGGTTCGCTCGAAACGATACGCATCAGCAAGGACGTGGTGCGCACGTCGAGCGACTACTTCTGCACGTTCGACGGCGTCATAAAGTATCTGCGCACCGTCATGGAGAACGACGACTCGCAGGCCGGACAGAAATGGGCTGACCAGTTCCTCGCTATGGCTGAGTGTCCTGAGTGTCACGGCGCACGCCTTAACCGCGAAGCGCTGTCGTATCGCATCTGGGACAAGAACATTGCGGAGCTGTCTGCGATGGACATTCAGCAGCTCAAGCAGTGGATAGACGAGGCAGAAGCCCACCTCGACTCTCGTCAGAAGACTATCGCTACGGAGATATTGAAGGAGATAAAGACACGTATCAACTTCCTGCTCGACGTGGGTCTCGACTATCTGTCGCTCTCACGCCAGTCGGCAACGCTTTCCGGCGGCGAGAGCCAGCGCATTCGCCTTGCCACTCAGATCGGTTCGCAGCTCGTCAACGTGCTCTACATCCTCGATGAGCCGAGCATCGGTCTGCATCAGCGCGACAACGACCGTCTTATCCACTCGCTGAAGGAGCTGCGCGACATGGGCAACACCGTGGTTGTGGTAGAACATGACCGCGACATGATGCTCAATGCCGATTATATCGTTGACATTGGTCCGAAGGCGGGCATTCGTGGTGGCGAGGTTGTGTTCCAGGGAACGCCCGCTCAGATGCTTAAGGAGCACACCATCACCGCCGACTACCTTAACGGAGTGCGTAAGATAGAGATACCTGCCAAGCGACGCGAGGGCAACGGCAAGAGTATTGTGATACGCGGTGCGAAGGGTAACAACCTGAAGAATGTTGACGTAGAGTTTCCGCTGGGCAAGCTCATCGTGGTGACGGGCGTGAGCGGATCGGGCAAGTCGACGCTTATCAACGAGACGTTGCAGCCTATTCTCTCGCAGCACTTCTACCGCTCGCTGAAGAAGCCGATGCCCTACGACAGTATCGAGGGTATAGATAATATAGACAAGGTGGTGAATGTAGACCAGTCGCCGATTGGTCGCACGCCACGCTCCAATCCGGCTACATATACCGGCGTGTTCAACGACATACGCGCCATGTTCGTCAATCTGCCCGAGGCGAAGATACGCGGCTATAAGCCGGGGCGCTTCTCGTTCAACGTGAAGGGCGGACGCTGCGAGACATGCAAGGGCGGCGGCTACCGCACTATCGAGATGAACTTTCTGCCGGATGTGCTCGTGCCGTGCGAGGAGTGTCACGGCAAGCGCTACAATCGTGAGACGCTTGAGGTGCGCTACAAGGGAAAGAGCATTGCCGACGTACTCGATATGACGTTCAATCAGGCTGTAGAGTTCTTCGAGAATGTGCCTAACATTCTGCAGAAATTAAAAACCGTGAAGGAGGTGGGCTTGGGTTACATCAAGCTGGGTCAGCCTTCGACGACACTCTCGGGTGGCGAGTGTCAGCGTGTGAAGCTGTCTACCGAACTCAGCAAGCGCGACACCGGCAAGACGCTCTATATTCTCGACGAACCGACAACAGGTCTGCACTTCGAGGACATAAAGATTCTGATGGAGGTGATAGAGAAGCTGGTCGACCGTGGCAACACGGTGATTATTATCGAGCATAACCTCGACGTGATAAAGCTCGCCGACTACATCATCGACATGGGACCTGAAGGTGGACGCGGTGGCGGACGCTTGCTCGCAAAGGGAACGCCGGAGGAAGTGGCTGAATGCAAAGAAAGCTATACGGCGAAGTTCCTGAAGCAAGAGTTAGAATGTAAATAATTAGAAGTATATGAAAATAGAACTCAGTAATCTTGAGAAACACTTCGGCACGAACACTGCCGTGGACATTAAAAGTTTCACCATCAACAACGGTGATATTCTTGGTCTTGTGGGCAACAACGGTGCCGGCAAGACTACGCTTTTCCGCCTTATGCTCGACCTTCTGAAGGCAGACAAGGGCGTTGTTACTATGCATCCGTCTGCGGATGACGTTGAACTTGTTCCAAGCAGCCTCAAGCTCTCCCCCGACGGGGGAGTTGGAGGGGGCTCTCCTATCAATCCGGCGCTGAGCGAGGACTGGAAAGCGTATACCGGTGCGTACATCGACGATGGTTTCCTCATCGACTTCCTCACGGCGGAGGAATATTTCGACTTCATCGGTCGTGTGTCGGGCATGACGAAGGAGCAGATTGCGGAACGCCTTGTCTACTTCGAGCCGTTGATGGGCGGCGAGATACTCAACCAGAAGAAGTACATACGCGACTTCTCTGCGGGCAATCGCCACAAGGTGGGCATCATAGCGGCGCTGCTCAACCGTCCCGAACTGGTTATTCTCGACGAACCGTTCAACTTCCTCGACCCGCGCAGCCAGAATATGCTGAAGAAGATTCTTGTTGAATACAACAAGGAGACGGGTGCAACGGTTATTGTGTCGAGCCACAACCTGCAGCACACCACGGAGATATCTACACGCATCGCGCTGCTTGAGCACGGCGTGATAATAAAAGACCTCGACAACCACGATGCTGAGGCTGTTGTCGAGTTGCAGGATTATTTTAAGGTTTAGACCGTAGGAGTCTAATATATAAACCAGTACGTGAAAAAATCTGCCATATCTTCCAGAAATGGCGTAATAGGTTGGTGGTGAGAGCAATAAAGGCTGGAAGATAACTCTAAAAAGTGGGTTATCTTCCAGCCATCTTCCATTATAATTGGTGTATCTTCCAGCGCCAGTAATAATGCCACAGCCTGAATATCGGCTCGCTCAACGCCTCCGACGGATAGTATCTTAGCAGTCGCAGGTCGCGGTGCAGTCGCAGCAGATTATGTCCAAGTGCGCCATGCTTGAAGCCGTTGCCGTCGTAGGTGTCGCGGCCCCAGGCATGGCGTTCGTCGTGATGTCCGAAGTTGCCGCCGCATAGGATGTCGTTGAGCAGCATCTCTCCGCGCTTCTTGTCCATCGGCGCAATCATCTTCTCCTCTGGCAAGCCCAGCACCTCGTGCAGCACGTACATCATTGCGCCGGCGAAGTGCCATAAGCCGAGACGAGTCAGAGAGTTTTGAGTTTTGAGTTTTGAGTTTTGAATTGTCGGCTTTGCCGATTTTGAATTATTCAATTTTGAGTTTTGACTTTCCAATTCACAATTCTTCAACTCCTCATCGCGTAAGCGACAATTCAAAACTCCTAATTCAAAATTCAAAATTACATAGTAATAGTCTACTACTTGTCTCAGTCCCACACCCTCGTAGAAGTAATGGTGATAGAGATGGTAGAGCTGGTAGACAGCGTTGAAGTCGGCAGTAGGCGCAGCCACCTCGCCCGCCTCGTCGGGCAGCACGATCATGTTGCGGCACTGCTCGGCTATGCTGTCGCGGAACCACTGCTGCAAGCGTCGGTTGTACGTGAAGTTTGCCATGAAGCCCGGCGTATAGTGCAGTTCTACGGATATGTCGTTCGTCGTGAGCGCAATGTGGTTGTAGCTCTCCTCGTCAATCCGTCCGTTCTCCTTAGCCAACGTTTGCGCCAGTTGTCTTATCTCCTTACGCGACGCGTCCACCCACATATCCACATCGCCCGGTGTGCGCGCCGCAGGGTTAGCGTACATAGCCGCGTTCGCCTGACCCTTCAGAATGCAGCAGTCGTAGCCCGCCGCCTTCACTCTATTATATACGCCGACCGTAGCCTCATTGAGCATAAAGTTCATGCGGCTTATATTCTGGCTCATCATGAACCATTTCATAAGCAGTCCCTGCTTGGGTGCTACCGCCTTCGGCAGTCGCGATATGCCCTCCATGATGATTCCTACCAGCGTTTGTTTCTTGGCGAAGTCGTAGAAGCGCTGCCAGTCGAAGCCGTTCAGCGCCGACCCGTCCAGAAACTCCTTTCCCTCGTACGTGCCCAGGGCGAATTGTATGAATTTATAATAAATCTTCTCTGTCATTATCTCTTTTAATACACGTTTTGCCGATTGACAAAGTTAGTCAAAATCTTTCGATTTTCGGTTTGTTTCATCAGAATATGGACTCCTCTGTTTCTGATGTGAACAGTTCCAGAGCCTTCATGCCCATGATAGAGTTGCCCTTCGAGTTGAGTCTCGGACTCCACACCGCTATCGAGTAGCGCGACGGGTAGAGCGCTACGATGCCGCCGCCCACGCCACTCTTGCCAGGCAGCCCCACGAGGAACGCGAAGTCGCCCGCCTCGTCGTAGAAGCCGCACGTCTGCATGATGGCGTTGATGCGCTTCACCCTCGAGATTGTCAGGTTCACGCCGGCATGCGAGAAAGGTTCGTTGCTCTTTGCAAACGCCATGAACGCATGCGAGAGGTCCTCGCAGCTCATCTCCAGCGAGCAGATAGTGCTGTAGAACTGCAGCACATCGTTCACGTCGTTATGCAGATTGCCGTGATGCTTCAGCAGATAGGCGATGGAAGCGTTCAGATAGCTGCAACTCAGCTCCGACTGCGCCACCTCCTCCGAGAAGTTGATGTCCTCGTTGCCGGCGATGGTGCGCACGAAGCGCAGGAAGAACTCCTTCGGGTTCTCCAGATGCGAGAGTATCACGTCGGCAGTCACCAAAGCGCCGGCGTTGATGAACGGGTTGCGCGGCTTGCCATGCTCGTACTCCAACTGCACAAGCGAGTTGAACGCCGACCCCGACGGCTCCTTTCCGATGCGCGTCCACAGATCCTTGCCCAAGATGCTCAGAGCGATGGCAAGCGAGAACACTTTTGCGATACTCTGTATCGAGAACTTCACGTCCGAAGCCCCGATGCTGTATGTCCTGCCGTCGAGCATGTGCAGGCACAGTCCGAACTGGTCAGGGTCTACATTCGCCAGTGCCGGGATATAGTCAGCTTGCTTGCCCTCTTTAGCGTATATCTCAATCTCTTCTCTTATGTGTTCCAGTAAAGGTTGATAGTCGGTCGTTTTCATTCTTTAGTAGCTTAAAAGTTAACGCTGCGAAAATACATGTTTTCTGAGAAACGAGGCGCAGAATTAGTGTTATATAAACTTAAAAAGACTCTCCCGATAGGCTTAGGATATTTGCCTGCTACCTATCGGGAGAGTCTTTATATATAAATATGTTTCAGGAGACTTACTCTGCTACCACATTAACGCGCTCTGCCGACTGTGGCTTGAAGCGCAATGTGTAGGTGTAGCTGCCCCATGACGGACACTCATATTGTGACAGACATCCGTCGCCACCGCAAGAGTTGTTGCCCAAACCGCGCTGCATATAGTCGAAGTGAGCGTAAACCTGCGGGTCGCGTGTCAGATCGTACCAGTGGAGCTTAGTGTTCCACATCGAGTCGCCTGATGTACACCATCTGCTCTCGTCGTAGTGAGAGAGCGAGAACGAAGCGCGTCCCCCCACCTTTACGCCGAGCTGCACGCCTGCGGTCTTGTTTGTGAGAATCAGCTCACGCAAGTCCTCGTGGTCGCCGAATGTCTGCGGGTGAATCAGCTCGTCAACCATGTCGTCTACCGTTGTTGTGAAGCGTCCGAGGTAAGAACCCGTCTTGCGGTCGCTGTAGTTAGAGCGAGGACCACGGGCATAGAACTCAACATTCTCGAAGCCTGCGGCAAACTGCATGCCCAAGCCGATGCGGGCGAGTGAACTGTTTGATGAGAATGTCACCTTCATGTCTACAGTGCCGTCTGGATAGAATGTATAGACAGTGGTGTATCTTGAGCCTCCCTTGACAGTCATTGTAGCATTATTGCCACTCTTTGTAAGACCACTGCTGATGCTCGTGCTTGTCAAATTGGTGAACGTTGGTTTGAAGTTGCGGTCGTTGTCCACCTTACGATAGCTGTTGAGGTCAGGACCTACAGCGATAAGGTTCTTGCCGTCGTATGTCCATGAGGTCATCTTGCCTGACGAGTTGAACACGATAGAATAAGCCTTACCGTTGTTGTCTGTACCAGATACGGTATTGCCGTTTACGCTCAACTGACCATCTGCAGAAGTGTAGCTTGGCAGCACTGGGAATCCCATTGTGCCGTCTGTTCCCATAGCAGTGCCGTTAGAGGTGTCCTGCTTAGAAAGCGAGAACTGAGCGTCAGCGATGCTGTAGCCTTCCTCTGCCCATGATGTCCAGTCGGCAACGTTAGCCTTTGTCGGCTTTTTTACACGCAGCTCAACGTTTACGAGATACTCTGCGTTGTTGTCTACAACTGTATTGATTGGCAGTGAGACTGTAGCATCGGAACCTGCAGCGATTGTGTTGAAGCTTTCGAGCTTGCCGTTCTCTACCAAATATCCGTCCTTCATCACGCGATAGCCGATTTCGAAGTTGTCCTGCGAGATAGGCATGAACGCATACTTGTTCGCGATGTTTACAGACTTCGCTGAAGCGTTGAAGTCGCTGAACTTCACATACTGGTACACCTTCTTCACCTCAGAGAGCTTGCCAGTCCATGTGCGGTCTGGTGTGACGATACCGTTGTTGAGGAAGTTGCCCTGGAAGCCATAGTTTATACCGTCTGTTGAGTTGTAGTCATAGCCAGAAACCCAATAGTTGAAGCCGTTAGCGCTCTTCTTCTGACCGTTAACAAGCCTTGCAGGGTCGTAAACCGACTGGTCTACCCAGTCCCAGATACAAGCGCCGATGATGCCGGTGCTACCCTCAATCTGATCCCAGTATTCCTTCAAGTTACCGACAGCCTGACCCATTGCGTGAGCATACTCGCAGATGAAGTAAGGCTTGCCGTTCAGTCCGCTTCTGTTTCCTTGTACTGACGAAACGGTTGGATACATGTTAGAACCGAGGTCGGAGTAATTAGTTCCGCTTCCTGCTCCCTCGTAGTGAACGAAGCGTGAGTCGAGGTTCTTACACGTATTGTATGTAGTATAGAAGTTGCTACCGCCGCCGCACTCGTTGCCCAACGACCAGAAGATTACGCTCGGGTGGTTGCGGTCGCGCAGCACCATGCGCTTTGTGCGGTCGTCCATAGCTGTTATCCAACTGCTGTTGCTTGACAAGTTCTGGTTGTAGTGGCACTCCACGTCAGCCTCGTCCATCACGTAGAAGCCGAGAGCGTCCATCATAGCGTACATCTTCGGCTGACGCGGATAGTGCGATGTGCGCACGGTGTTCACGTTAGCCTTCTTCATCATTGTGAGGTCCTTCATCATGGTCTCCATGTCGATGGCACGACCATACTCAGGGTGAGTGTCCTGAGTGTTCACGCCCTTGAAGTAGACACGCTTACCGTTGATGTTGATGAGGTTGCCGCTCTTTGTGATTTTGCGGAAGCCGTACTTTGTAGAGAACGCCATCTCCTCAGCTCCGTTCTCGTCCTTCTGACTTACAACGACGGTGTAGAGATACGGATCTTCTGCGCTCCATGGACGCAGGTTGCTGAGGCCGCTGAGTGTAATGGTCTTTTCTGCTGTTGATGTGCCTGTGTATGTCTGTGTTCCGGTAGCAATCTGATTGTCGTCAGCATCGAGCAACGACACCTGCAGAGTCTTGGTTGTAGAGACGGTGTTGCGGTTGTCTACAGTCAGCTTCACCGACATGCTGCCGCTTGTAGCCTCGTTGTTGAGCGAAGATGTTATATAGTGGTCCGACACGAACACCTTCGGAGTAGCCACGAGATATACGTCGCGGTGAATACCAGAGAGGTGCCACATATCCTGACCTTCGAGATACGAACCGTCGCACCAACGATATACACGTACCGAGAGTTGGTTGTCGCCGGTAGTTACGAAGCCGGTGATGTCGAACTCAGCGTCGGTGTTAGAGCTCTGCGAGTAGCCTACGTATTTGCCATTAACCCATACCACGGCTGCGCTATATACGCCGTCGAAGTGTACAAACACACGCTTGTCCTTCCATGTCTCAGGGATAGTGATGGTGCGGCGATAGAAGCCAGTTGCGTTATGGTCTACTACGCCATACTGTGACATGCCAGTGTTTGCATTTGGTGGGTCGTTCTTGAATGGATAACCTACGTTGGTGTATACCGGTTTGCCGTGGTTAGCCATTTCCCAAGAGAGCGGCACGCGGATGGTGCCCCAACCGCTGTCGTCATAGTCCTTTGCCTGGAACTCGCTTGAGCCTGGAGATGATGAATACCAAGATGATGTACCTGCAACATACTTGAATTTCCAAGTTCCGTTGAGGTTGATATATTCAGCCTTTGTTTCGTCGGGCAGCTGCCAAGGCTCTGCGTAGTGCTTAGCGTCCGCCTTCATCTGGTCTACAGAAGCGTAAGGGATGAATGTAGCGTGAGCGTCCTCCTTATAGTCGCCCACCTTGTTCTCATTGCTTATCCAGCTAACGCTGAAAGAACCATGGTTAGGAGAGGTTGAGCTGCCTCCAGTGCTGCCTCCAGTGCCACCTCCAGTGCCGCCTCCAGTGCTACCGCCAGAGGCATCTGCTTTGATGAAGCCGAAGGCTGTAGCGCTTGATGAATCCGTTGTACGACCAAGCTTGCCACCGTTGGTTCCGTCGTATGTGAGGTAATATGTCTTGTTTTGTGTATAAGCGTAAATCTTATATGTATGATTTGTTGCATCTACCTCCTCGAATTTCCACTCCTGATTGGCATTGGCTTGTCCACCATTATAATCGTTTTCAGATGTCCACTGAAGTGGCATTACGTTTGTGTTGTTTCCAGCCATGTCAAGAGCCTTTGAAGACATCACATTTACAATATGCCAAGGGTACATTGTAGAATAGTTGCCTTGCTTTGTTATCCACTGCTGACCCGTGTTGCTGTCCGACTTCGTGGTCACAGTAATCTGCTCATCATCGTTATATGTAGTAACCGTGAAGCATCTTGTCGAGTAGTCGGCTGGACAAATAAAATATGTAGAGCCGTATACGGGAGCTGTGAATGGTGTTGTTGAAGGCTTAGTGGTGCCACCAGTTGTCTCTGATGTCACAATGCTGACGCTCTTATATGTAGCATAGCTACGATTGTCACCTTGCTGGCTACCTATAGAGATAGAATTCAAAGCCAAAAGGTTAGACAACGTAGAAGCGTTCTTCTTAACTACACCGTTAACGGCAAGACCTTCAGAAGAGAGTTTCAACTTCAAAGTTGTGCTTGACAGCGTTACCAATGTCTGCTCTCTGCCTCCGCCATTAGCCAAGTAGTCTATTTCAAGCTGTTTGGTTGATGCTGTGTAGTAAAGGTGGAGATTGTACTTTCCTGCTGTGCTCCACTGGGCAATATCATTGCCAAAAGAGATGATGTTCTGCAGTGTAACTGATGTTCCGCAATTGCTAAGGTCAATCTCTGCTTCTATCCATTGATGGTTGAAATCAATGTTCTGAGTTGTTGAGAACTTCGCACCATTAGGCGAGTGGTTCTCCCACAGAACTGTTTTTCTCTCCGCTGCGAACGCCTGCGTCGCAGCGAGTACGAGCAGCGTTATTATCGCAGCAAAATGATGTTTTATATATGTCTTCATAGGGTCGTATATTTTTTATTTAACTATGAGTTTAATGCCGTTCATGATATATACGCCCGGAGCCAGACCTGCAGCAGTAGAGTTGCGGCGCACGAGCTGACCGTTAACGGTGTATATGTTTCCAACCTTCGGAGTCTCAGGTTTTACGAAAGTGCCGTCGATGCCCGTAGTGTTGTCGTCGAAACCCCAAGTGAGCTGACGTCTGGTTCCGGTAATGTCCTCCAGATAGCAACGATAACCATTGGCATTCATATCTATGTCAAGGTGATATAGCGTGTTGACGTCTCCAAAGGCGTATGAACCTTTTTTCACCAAAGTGGGTTCGTAGAAACCTACGAACTTAATGTCTCCGACTCTATGTTCAGGGCTGTCACTTTCTGCCCATGTATTAGCGTCGATGCCGGCGAATTTGTAGACTTGTGTTTCTGTTACTCTTTCCGGACAAATCAAGCATGGCTTTCCTGCCTCTATTTCGTTGCAATAGTCAAAGATAGCCCTTGTCTCCGACTTGCTTACAAACTCTGCAACCTTTGTGGCTTCGCCCCATGTCTCAGCAATCTGACTTGCAGACAACGGAAATGGCAGACAAAGAGTGTTCCACTCGTCAGCGTATAACGTGCGCTTCAGTGTGACATCTACATACGGAATGTTTGCAGAAAATGTTGGATGAGTGTATTTTGCTTTTTCGTCAAGAACTACTTCCTGCGTCAATGGTTGTGTAGATACAGTCCACTGTCCTGAGGTGAAAGTTGCAGCAGGCTCCTCGTGCGAAGTAGCCACAGCGTCGTTCTGTGTGTAGACGAAGGCTGTAGAGTAGGCGTCGCTATCCTGATAGCCCAATGTGTAAGTGACGTCGGCAGAAGGCTTCAGTATCCACTTGATGTCTGTGCCGTTAAAGTTTTTGCGACCGACTTCTTTCTGTGGAGTCTCTGTAGCATCGGTTACCTCCATTGCAACCGGTTTTTTTGAAAGCACCGGCTTGCCATCTTTGCCCACCGAGAGGTACTGTCCCAGCGAGTTGAAGATATACACGGAAGTCAGCGCCAATGTGTATAACAAATTCATATTAATAAAGGTTTAATAGAAAAATCAAAATTGAATGGTAAATACCAATAGGGTTCACCATAAAGTAGGAATAGGTCTATGCTTATTAATCGTAAGCTTTAAAACCCATGTCGTCATCCATAATCTCAGAATCGTCTTCCCATGCTGAACTGCCAGAAGGGCGTTTCATGCTGCGAGGGTTCACTGGATTTGTTTCTTCTGAACCGCCAGGCGAGACTGTCGTTCCGCCATTTCCTCCGCCAGGGCTACCAGCCATCATCCCGTTGCTTGTCTCAAGCGTCAATACTTCGACAAAAGGTCGGTCGTACTTTTTTTTCTTCATAAATTATTGTTTTAGTTTATTTTTATTTTTATTTGCATAACTTCAAACGTAAACCAGCGGTGCTTATCATTATTTTACTTCGCTTAGGCGCACACGACGTGCGATGCCTTTTGGTCGTAAAAGCACCACATCAGTTTAACATTTGCTATAACTCTCTTTTGTTTATTTAATTATTTCGCTTGCAAAATTAGTCAATTATTCGCTTATCTTTGTTCTTTTCGCCGTGATATTAAGATTTTTTATACATTGTTTGAAGAAGTCAAAGAATTTAAAGAAGTTATAGAATTCAGAAGTAATAGTATTTAAAGCCAAATGTCCTATTGCTGAATAATTAGCAAAAGGAGTAATGGCTATCGCTCGGCTTTGCCGCTTGCCAGAGCAAGAACTTCTAACGACCATAGGGAGCGATAACTTCTTTTATTGCTGTCCGGTAAAACTAATAATCTGGTCAATGACGGGCTGCGCTCGGCTTTGCCGCTTGCCAGAGCAAGAAAGCCCAACAATCACATAGCCCAGGGCGCTGCCCTGAGCTATGTGATTCTGCCCCTTCGGGGCGTGCTATTCATGAGTTTTGACACACTCACATCCAAACAAGAGTTACTTCAATATTGCTTTGTTGGTGCACTTCTTGCTCTGGCAAGCGGCAAAGCCGAGCGGAGACAA
>OCIU01000761.1_pt1 | contig 26398 bp, 19 predicted proteins | sample 1538471 | NCBI WGS metagenome assembly OCIU01 (sample SAMN04571693, study PRJEB22368) | human gut metagenome | biome: human gut; material: stool | host: Homo sapiens | place: Luxembourg | collected 2012-06-01 | reverse complement strand
GGACGAAGTCCCCCCTTGACCCCTTTTCGCGATTGAGTTGGTCGCGCTTTCATGCCCCTTCCGCGTGCAGCTTTTTGGTGCTTCGCCTAAGCCCTTGTTTGCTTCCCCAACTTTCCGTGAAGAACCAATAAAAAACAGGCTATGACCCATTCGCCATAGCCTGTTTTGCCTGTACCCCTTATTCCGCCGCCAGCTTCATCAGCGCCGCGGCATAAATCTTCATCGCCTTGACCATCTGCGACACGCGGATGTACTCGTTCGCCTGATGCGCCAAGTCCTCATCCTCCGGGAATGCTGCGCCGTACGCAACGCCCTGCTTGAGCACCTTCGCGTACGTTCCGCCGCCAGTGGCGTGCGGCGCGGCGGGTTCACCCGTCACCTCGGTGTAGGAGTCCAGCAGCGAGCGCACCAGCTTGCTGTCTGCCGGAACGTGATGCGGTTCCTTGATTTCCAGCGAATCGACGCTAAAGCCAGGCAGGTGCGCGCGAATCGCGTTCGTCAGCGCGGACAAATCCGCCGCCACAGGGCAGCGCAGGTCGAGCGACGCCGTCACCTTGCCGTCCTTGATATGCAGGATGCCCATGTTGCACGTCAGCGCGCCGGAAATTTCGTCCGAGCACGCGCAGCCCAGCGACGCGCCGTCGTGCTCCATGCCGACCGCGTTCGCCAGCGTCTTCAGCGCGCCGGTCACGCCCATCTCGCGCAGGAGTACCAGCATCATGCCGATGGCGTTGCGGCGGCCTTCGGGATACGCGCTGTGTCCGGGGATGCCCTCCGCCGTCACCCACACGCCATCCGCGGTCACCTCCGCCGTGTAGGGAAGCCCGGTCTTTTCGGCATAGGCCGCCACCTTGTCGGCAACCTCCTGACCGCCCGCGATAAGCGCCTTGGATTCGCCGGGGATGACATTCACGCGCTCACCCGTCCACAGCTGCTTGACCTGCAGACCGTCCTCCGCGAGTTTGCTCGTGAAGAAGCCGTGAATCATGCCCTTTTCGGTGTTGATGATAGGGAAGGAAGCGTCCGGGGAGAAGCCGACTTCCGGCATTTCCGTGTGCGCGCAGTAATACGCCATGTCTTCCCAGTCGGATTCCTCGTCGCAGCCAAGAATCAGGCGGATGGACTTCTTCAGCGGAATTCCCGCTGCCTTGATGGCGTTCATGGCATACAGCGCCGCCAGCGCCGGCCCCTTGTCGTCGCTCGTGCCGCGCGCGAAAATCTGGTCGCCCACGCGCGTCGCGGTGAACGGCGGGGTCGCCCAGTTGTCGCCCGCCGGAACAACGTCGAGGTGTCCCAGCACGGCAATGGCTTCTTCCGATTCGCCCGGCAGGGTGATATCGCACGCATAGCCGTCGAAATCGCGGGTTTCATAGCCGAACGCCTTTGCGTCCGCCATGGCCACATCCAGCATCCGGCGCACATCCTTGCCAAACGGCGCATCGGGCGTGGCTTCGCCCTTCACCGACGGCACTTCCACCCAGCGGCACAGCTGCGCGGCATAGTCCTCCGCGTGCGCATCCAGATAAGCAAATACTTTTTCGTACATGGGAAAATTCCTCCTTATGCTGAAATCATGGGGTCGAGAATGATATTTCGCGGTTGCAGGCGAAAATTCCTGCTTGATGGAAGATAAAAAAGTTAAGAAGGGCTAACCGTACGATTAGCCCTTTCTCTTCTTTTAGTCGCCGTAGTCCGGGAGCGGGGGGAAATCCCGCCCCGACAGCTGCATCAATTCACCCACCGTCACCGGGCGCAATCCCTTTACGTTAATCCAATTATCAAGCGCCTTATCCAGCACCTCCGCTGTATGATACCCATTGATATGGAACTGCACCACGCACCCGCTCGTCACCCGGTCGCTCGTCACGCGGTACACCATCTGATACACCTTATCCTTATACGCGTCCGACCAGTCGCACGCGTCGATTGCGAACAGGCAGTCCTCTACGCCTTCCGCGCGGGCAATGGCGGTGACGATGCTGTTCGTCGCGCCCAAATGCGCACAGAACAACCGCGGCCGTACGCCGAAAGTCTCTTCGCACAGGTCGTTCAGCTCGCGGATGTTCTCCTGCACACGCGCGTAGGAGACTTCAGTCATGTTGATGAGGTTGTTGCCGTGGCTGCCAAGCTCGTGGCCCGCATCAATGATGCGCTGGATGCGCTCCGGGTTGCGGCGCACGAAATCGCCCGTGACGTAGAATGTCCCCTTCACGCCGTATTTGTCCAGCGTGTTCAGCATGTCAGTCAGCTGCTTTTCTGATGCGCCGCTGCACACAATCATCACGCCGACAGCGGGTTCAGAGGGGGTCAAACGGGTGACACGCGGAAGGCTGATGTCCGAAAACGCGGCGAAGGAATCCGTTTCGTTCACTTTCTCGCCGTCCAGCCAGACAGACAGCTTGTTGCCGCCCAGCATGTCCTCCGTCACATAGACCGAGAAGGTCAGGTCGTAGCGCGGATTGCGCCAGAACGCGCGCTCCAGCACTTCGCCGCGGTGATTGCGCAGCTCCAGATACTTCTCCGGCACAGTTGCGCTGCTTTTGTTCTTGCACGATACGGTGATTTTGATTTCGCGGTCGAGATACCCGACGTAGAATCCGCTCTTGAACGTGACAATCGGCGTAACGACGGGGGTCGTGTCCTCTTCGTTCTCCTCTGCGAAGGCAGCGCCGCCCAGCAGCATCAGCACCATCAGCAGCAAACTCAGCAGTTTCTTCATTTTGTTACTCCTTTTTATCCAACTTTCGTCCGTGGAAACTATGTTTGCAAATGGAAAGTTACCTTAAACCTGCGGGCGCACAACCACCTGAGCGCCTTCCGGCACCAGCGTCGGTTCAACCACAAACCCCGCCGGGACGGACAAAATCCGCAGACTGTCCATGTCCTCCAGAATTCGCTGATTGAACTTCGTCACGCGGCAGCCCTCGATGAACGCGGGGATGATGAGTTCCGTATCCGAACCGATGTACTCAATGACCGAGTAGGTGCTGCCCTTCTCTGCCTGTCCCAGATACGAGCCGACGATGAGCGTATCGCCCTCTGTCATCAGCCCCAGCCCGACGCGCAGGTCACGCGCATAGGCGCTGAAGGGGGCGGGGAGGGTCAGCGCGTTCAGCCGGGAACAGCCCGTCAGCGCGTCATGCCCGATTTCGCGCACGGATGCGGGAATGGCGAGTGCCATCAGGTGTGTGCAGCCGCGCAGGGCTTCGTGGTCGATGCGGGTCAGGGTGTCCGGGAGATTCAAGAATTCCAGCGACGTGCAGTTCATCAGCGCCTGCATGGGCAGGACGGTCAGTGCGTTCGGCAGGTGGACGCTATTCAGCGCGGTGCAGCCCGAAAGGACAGCGCCGCCGACGGCTGTCACAGAATCGGGGAACACGACTTCGCGCAGCGCGGTGCAGGACGCGAACGCGCGGTACTCGATGGTTTCCAGCCCGTCATTCAGCGTGATGCTTGTCAGCGCCGAGCAGCCCTCGAAGGCACTGCCGCCGATGTGGCGGAGCGTTTTAGGGAGCGTGACGGCGGTCAGGTCGGTGCGCATGATGAACGCGCACAGCCCGACGCTCACAACGGGGAGGCTGTCGAGCGTTTCCGGGAGGTTGATTTCGCCGCCTTGCCCGTAGTATTCCATGATTTCCGCGCCGGTGTCGATGGCGCGGTAGGTGTAGTCACCGCATTGCATGGTGTGTACTTCCTTCATTATAATAATATAATTGTGGAGCGTGGCTGCCGGAGTTGGCTGCTTTTCCAATATAGGTCTTTTATGCAGCAACCAGAGGGCAATGAAAACAGACGAAGTCTGCGGTCGCCCTCTGGACTCCTTCGGATGCACTCCCATGTTTCTTGACTTTTATCGAAACATTTTTAGTTACTGCGCAGGGACGCTTCGCTGCCTGCGACCAAGGTGTCGGGCTTGACTTTTCCTTTGGAATGGTCACACGCCCAACAGTTGGGGCGTTGCCCCAAGCCCCACCAGAGGCGCTGCCTCTGGACTCCGCAAGGGACATTGTCCCTTGACCCTTTTTTTGCGCCCCGGCTTGAGCGCGTTTCCTTTATGGTTAATTTTCGCGGCTGAGTGCCGCCAGAACCGCGTTGCGCATCTGTCGAACCACCCGTGTCGTACCGGAATCAACCGTGTTCTGCATCGACAGAATCGTCATCTGCTGTCCGGGGAAGTTGGCAAAGTATGTTCCCAGCCAGCCATCCCAGCCGTATTCGCCCGCGCAAGCCAATCCGGCAATGCGCCCCGGTTCAGCGCAAATGCGCATCAAGTGCCCGTAGCTGTACCCGTCCAGCGAATCCCACATATCGCGGCGAACAGCGTCTTTCAGCTGCGGCTGCGTCATGCAGGCGACTGTCGCGGGCGAGAGAATCCGCCGCCCCTCGTAAGTGCCGCCCGCCAGCAGCATGTCGGCAAAGTGGCTGTAATCCTCCAGCGTCGAAACAAGCCCCGCGCCGCCGGATTCAAAGGCGGGTTCGCGGTCGTAAACACCGACGGCAAGGTGGGTGCTTGTCCACGGCACAAGTCCGTTTTCCGTGCGCTTGTAGGCGGTCACAAGGCGATTTCGCTTGCTTTCGGGAACGTAGAAGCCGGTGTCCACCATGTCCAGCGGCTCAAAAAACTCCTTGCGGAGGAACTCGCCGAAGCGCATTCCGCTGACGACCTCCACCACCGCGCCGAGGATGTCCGCGCAGGTGGAGTAGCGCCAGTGCGTGCCCGGCTGGAAGGACAGCGGCTGCTGCCCCAAGCGGTTGCAGAACTCCACCGTCGGCACACCGCCGCCCGCAAGGATTTCCTGCGTTGCTTCGTCAAATACCTTTGCGGCATACTGCCCCGCCGGGTCGCTGTCGGGGTAGCAGACGCCCGCCGTCATGCCGAGCAGCTCCATCAGCCACGGCGCACGGGTCGCGGGGCGAATCGTGCCCTGCTTATCGACGACGCGCGCATTTCGGAAGCCCGGCAGATAGCGGTCTACGCCGTCCATCAGGTCAATCTGCCCCGTGTCCGCCAGCAGCATCACGGCGGCGGCCGTAATCGGCTTGGACTGGCTGTACAGGCGGAAGATGCTGTCGCGGTGGATCAGCCGCCCCGACGCAATGTCGGACATGCCCGCCTGCGTATAGAGCATTTCCTCTCCGCAGCGCCGCACCAGTACGCTGATGCCTGCGCATTCCTGCGCTTCGACAGCGGAGGCGAGAATATCGGTGACTTGTTCGTGAAGGGTCATGAGAATAACCTCCTTGCATGTTTTTCAGCAATCATTCGTCGCTTTCGATGAAATCCGGCAGCTGATGCAGCGTCACAAAGCTGCTATCCCGATAAATCACCCGCAGCGACTCTGGCGTGTTCCCCTTGCTGCTGTCCGTCAGCCAGCTGGTGTGCCACACCATGAAGTACGCCCACGGGGCCGCCGCCGCGTCCATCTCCGCGCGGGTCGGAATCTGTCCGCACTCGTGGAACACAATCGGCATCCCTGTCGGTGCAAGCGCGGCACATCGCCGGTATAAATCCCCCTGCGCACCGCCCTTGTAGCTGTCGCCGCCGAGAATATCCACCACGTCGTCCCCTGGATACCACGGGCGCAAATCCTCCGTCGCGTCAGAGAAGCCCAGCACCCAAATTAGATTCCGCAGACCGTGAACATGCGTGTAGCGGTCGTACATCAGCCGCCACAGGCGCACGAAATTCTCCGCGCCGCCGCGTCCCCACCAGAACCAGCCGCCGTCCATCTCGTGGCAAGGCCGCCAGAGAACGGGAACGCCATCTGACTGCAAGCGCTTGAGGTAGGGGACAGCGTGGTCAAGCCCATCCAGCAGACGGCGATTCGCTTCCGTGCCGTCCACAAAAGCGGAAGCCCAGTCCAGCTCGCTTTCGCGGCATTCGGGGTAACCGGAGAAGAAATCCGCGCCCGTGTGCCAGCAGATGGTGGGAATGCCGCCGCGCGCCCACCAGTCCTTCGCGCGCTGCGTCACGCCCAGATAGTCGTTATCCATGAAATCCAGCCCTCGAATGGCAGGCTGACGACCGGTGACATCGGTCAGATAGCTGATTTCATGCTCAGTCGAGCGGCACCATTGGCTTTCCATCTGCCCGGTCAGGCACTTGCCGGAAAGCGATTGCAGGGATTCATAGACGCGCCGAGCGGCGGGCAGCGGATTTTCCGCGCAGAGGGGACGGAACATAATGCTTCTCCTTTGCTTTGCAGGAATCTGCTTGCAGTATAGCAGGAAATGCCCGCCTTTGCAACGGGTAGAAGGGAAAAAGGGAGGGGAAAAAGCATGGAAAATCAGGCGGCGGCAGTTGTCCAAGAAGAGGGTTTGTGCTATACTTATTATGGGTGTTTATTGGAATGCCCATGAACCAGCGGGCATCCCCGCTATGGGAGTTAATAAATGAAGCTGAAAAAATTGGAGCTGTATGGCTTCAAATCCTTTGCCCAGCGGACGGAAATCGTCTTTGATGAGGGCATAACGGGCATCGTCGGGCCGAACGGGTCGGGCAAGAGCAACATCGGCGACGCGGTGCGCTGGGTGCTGGGCGAGCAGAGCGCGAAAACCCTGCGCGGCGCGAGCATGTCCGACGTGATTTTCAACGGCACGCAGAAGCGCAAGCCGCTGTCCTACTGCGAAGTATCGCTGGTGTTTGACAACGATGACCATGCGCTGGCGATGGAAGCTGCCGAGGTTATGGTCACGCGCCGCGTCTACCGCAATGGCGAATCCGAATATTACTTAAACCGCACCGCCTGCCGCTTGAAGGACGTGGTTGACCTCTTCCGCGATACGGGCATCGGCAAAGAGGGATACTCCATCATCGGACAGGGGCGCATTGACGAAATCCTCTCCCGCAAGAGCGAGGATCGCCGGCAGGTGTTCGAGGAAGCGGCGGGCATCGTCAAGTTCAAGGCGCGCAAGGAAGAAGCGGACAAGAAATTGCAGAGGACGCTGGAAAATCTGGAGCGCGTCGATGATATTCTGGATGAGCTGACGAAGCGCCTGAAGCCGCTGGAAGAACAGAGCCGCAACGCCCGCGTGTATCTGGAGCTGTCCACCGAATTGAAGGATTTGGACTTGAACCTCTTCCTGATTCGCTCCGACCGGGCGCGGGCACGCTTGTCCGAACTGGAAAGCGAACTGCTGACCGTCCAGACGATTTTGGCGGACACGGAAAGCAACCTGACCGACAAGACCACCCGCCGCGACGAGACGCAGAACCGCATCGATCAGCTGGAAGAAGCCATCACGAAGGCGCGCACCGAACTGATGGAATGCGCCGAGCATGTGCACGAATCGCAGAAGAAGCTCTCCGCCCTGCAAAGCCGCCGCGAGACGCGCAGCGAGAACCGCCAGCGCATCGTCCGCGAGCAGGAGGAAGCCCAGGAGCGGCTGGCGGAAATCGAGAAGGATCATGTACGGATTCAGGCGGACGTGGAGAAGCAGCACAGCCTGATTGCCGACGCGGAGCAAATCCTCCGGGCGACGCAGGAAGCCGCCGAAAAGGCGCAGGCGAAGGAAAAGGAAGCGGACGCAGCGCTGGAAGCGCAGAAAGCCGCTGTCATTGACCAAATGAATCGCCTGTCCGATGTGCGCAACGACAAGACGCGCCTGAACACGATGCAGGCGCAGATGGAAACGCGTTTGACGGAGATTGAAGAATCCAGCGGGGCACTGCAGGAGCAGGAAGCTGCCCTGCGGGAAGCCTTGACTGCCGTCGAAAAGCAGCTGGAAACAGAAAATCAGCATCAGCAGCAGTGTCAGGAGAAGCTGGCGCAGGCGCGGCAAGCGTCGGATGAGGCGGATGCCGCGTATGCCAATTTGCGCGCGGATGTCGAAAAGCAATCCGCCGATATGCAGGCGGCGGCGAGCCGTCATAACGTCCTGACCGAAATGACGCGCGACATGGAAGGCTACAACATGGCGGTTCGGCGCGCGATGACCTACGCCAAGCAGCGCGGCTTGACGGGCGTCAAGGGCGTACTGGCGCAGCTGATGACCGTTCCGCAGGCGTACGAAACGGCGATTGATATGGCGCTGGGCGCGGCGCAGCAGAACATCGTCACTGACACGGAAGAGACGGCGAAGGAGCTGATTAACTACCTGCGCCAGAATCGGCTGGGGCGCGCGACGTTCCTGCCAATGAGCGCCATCCGCGGCAAAACGCTCTATGGCAATGAGCGCAATGCGTTGAAGCTGCCGGGCTGCCTCGGCGTGGCGAGCGAACTGGTGCAGTGCGCGCCGGAATATCGCGGCATTGTGGAAAATCTGCTGGGGCGCACGGTGATTGCCGACAACCTCGACCACGGCATTCCGATTATGCGCGCGGGCAATCACGCGTTTCGCTTGGTGACGCTGGAGGGCGACGTGATGCACTCCGGCGGCTCGATGACGGGCGGTTCGGCGCAGTCGAAGGTGTCCAACCTGCTCAGCCGCGAGCGTGAACTGAAGGAATTGACCGCGAAGCTGCAAACCGGGCGCGCGGAACTGGACAAGTGCCGTCAGGAACTGACGCAGCGTCAGCAGATGGCGCAGGAGAAGCGGCAGAAGGTCAGCGACGCGGTGAACGCATTGCATCAGCAGGAGATTGCCGTCGCCCGCGAACAGGCGCGCCGCGAAAGCGTATCCGCCGACCTGAACACCCATTTACAGCGGATGCAGGAGACTGAGCAGGCGCGCGTGCAGCTGCATCAGTCGCTGGAGGACATTCGCCAGCAGCTGGAGACCATTGAACATCAGCGCACGGGCGCGCAGGGCGACCAGAGCGCAATGGAGCAAAAGACCATTGAAATGCAGAATACGCTGGTCAAGGCGCGCGCGGAAGCCAGCGCGGAAAACGACCGCCTGATGGTGCGCACGCTGCAATTGTCCGACCTGCGCCACGGTTTAAGCGACTTGGAGCGCGACGAAGCCCACGCGCAGCAGGATCAGGCGCAAATCCTCCGCGAACAGGAGCGCCGCGAACAGCTGCTGCACGAGATGGACGAACTGGACGCCATTGACGAGAACGACATGAAGCGCGAGGAAGCCGAATCCGCCCGCCGCCAGAAGGAACAGCTGCGGCAGGAGAGCGCCGCGCAGGCCATCGAGCAGCGCCGCGCACAGGCGCAAAGTGACCTGCGTGACATCCTCAGCGACATGGAGAACCTGCACGAAGCCTACAACCGTGACAGCGAGAAGCTGCACAAGACCGAGCTGGCGAAGGCGCGCATCGAGGGCGACCAGAAGAATCTGCAAAACCGCATCTGGGACACCTACAAGCTGACCTACGCCGGGGCAGAGGAGTTCCGCCGCACGCCCTTCGACGAGAAGGAAAGCGACTGCCGCGCCGCCGAGCTGCAAGGGCAGATTCGCGCGCTGGGGACGGTCAACGTTGGGGCGGTGGAGGAATACGCCGAAACCAAGGCGCGTGTGGACGACCTGACCGCTCAGCAGCAGGACTTGAAGCGCGCGGAAATGGACTTGCGCGAACTCATCGAGCGGCTGCTGATTCAGATGCGGTCTACATTCGTCGAGAACTTCTCGAAGATGCAGGGGTACTTCGCCGAGACGTTCACGCGGCTGTTCGGCGGCGGCCATGCGGAACTGAAGTTGATGGATCCGGACGACCCGCTGAACTGCGGCATCGAGGTCAACGCCCAGCCGCCGGGAAAGAAATTGCAGCTCCTGTCGCTGCTCTCCGGCGGGGAACGCGCGCTGACGGCGATTGCGATTCTGTTCGCGATGCTGAAATTGAAGCCCACGCCGTTCTGCATTCTGGACGAGATTGAAGCTGCGCTGGATGACGCGAATATCGGGTATTACGCGGATTATTTGAAGGAATACTCGAAGGGAACGCAGTTTATCGTCGTGACGCACCGCAAGGGGACGATGGAGCGCTGCAACAGCCTGTTCGGGGTGGCGATGGAGGAACAGGGCGTGAGCCGGATGGTGTCGGTGTCGCTGCAGGACTATCAGGAATAAGAATCATATCAAGCAAGGCTGCCTGCCGAGTGCGGGCAGTCTTTTTTGCTGCCCGGATGGCGCAAGCAGCGGAATCCTCTTGTGAGGTTCCACAACAATTTGGGATGCTTTTGTTAGGAATGCCAAAATTATATTATTCAAAAGAGAACGCTTGAGTTTTTTTGAGGGGAGGGTAGAATGAAAGTAAGGAATCACGAGGAAGGGAAATGACGTGGAAATTCAAAGAAAAAGGCTGAATCGGGCATTTATCGTGCTGGCGGTGGTGCTTCGGCTGCTGGGCTTGATTCACGGGGGTCTTCAGTGTTGACCGCTTCTACCTCGGCTACACGAAATTGGGCGTGTTGAAGCTGCTTACCGCGGGCGGCGCGGGCATTTGGGCGCTGATTGACTTCATCCGAATCGGCGTTGATTCGCTCCGTCCGGCGGATGGTTCGCCGTGGGTGGAGGAAACGCGCGACGAGAACATCCGCAGCATCGCCGCAAATATGCAGGCCATCGCCGAAAAGCTGGAGAAGCTGCAAGCGCAGAATGTTCCGGCAGAAGCACCCAAGCCGGAAGCGGACGGCGAAAATCAGGAGACACACAAGGTGTCGCTGGAAAAATAACTTCCTAATGGCAATAACCGCAGGGCTGTCAGGCGCAGGACGCTTGGCAGCCTTTCGCGTGGGGAAAAATCCGCTTGCAAACTGCGCGAAAAACCAGTACAATAGAATCGTATCCCTGAATATCAGCATGAACGAGGTGCTTTTGATGCCTTTGTGGAAACGAACGCTGGCGGCGCTCCTGCTGGCGGTGATGATGATACTGCCCTTCGCGTCGGCGGAGGATGCGGGGGAGGCCGTGCCGGATGACAGCGTGGAGTGGACGGAGGGCGCGGCGAACATCACGCGCGATTTGACCCTGAATGATGAGGGCGACGACGTGTCCGCCCTGCAAACCGCGCTGACGGATTTGTGCTATTACAGCGGCGACGTAACCGGGCGCTATGGCGAGGCGACGAAGACCGCTGTGGAGGATTTCCAGCGTGATTTTGCCCTTGCGGTGACGGGCGTGGCGGACAAAGCGACGCAGGAAGCCATCTATGCGGCGGAGTATCGCCCGCTGCGGCTGGGATGCGTGGGCGAGGACGTGCGGCAGGCGCAGATTCGCCTGATGGCGCTGGGCTACTACACGGGCAAGATTTCCGGGCGCTATCTGCCCGCGACGCAGGAAGCCATCCGCCTGTTCCAGACGGCGAACGCCCTGCCGATTACGGGCGAAGCGGATGTGCAGACGCTGGAACGCCTGTTCAGCGGCGATGCCATCAGCCGGGATTCGTCCGCCGCGGCGACGCCCACCCCGTCGCCCACGCCCGGAATGCACCTCTCAGATGAAACCACCACCCCGACGCCCGCGCCGACGGTGGCGTTCGTCAAGAAACTGCAATACAACAAGTCCAAGGGCGAAGAAGTCAAGCTCGTGCAGACCCGCCTGACGGAACTGGGGTACTATTCCGGCAACATCAGCGGCAATTTTCTGGGGCATACGCGCAACGCGGTGAAGGCATTCCAGCAGCAGAACGCGCTGAGCGTGGATGGCATCGTGGGCGAAAACACATGGAACGCGCTGTTCAACGACCCGGATGTGCGTGCCGCGACTGATGATCCGAAGCCTACGCCCGAACCGACGCCTGTGCCGTTTGCCATCACGGTGGACGTCAACAATCAGGTGACGACCGTCTACGGGCGCGACGAAAACGGCGATTACACCGTTGTTGTGCGGCAGATGCTCTGCTCCACCGGCACGCGCAAGAATCCGTCGGATATCGGCACATTCACACTCAACGGGCGCACGGCGCGCTGGTGCTACTTCCCGGAGTGGGGCAGCCACGCGCAGTACTGGACGCGCATCAACTCGTCCATTGCGTTCCATTCCGTCATTTACAACACGGTCAATACCATGGATTTATCGGTCAAGTCCTACAAGAACCTCGGCAAGCGCGCGTCGCACGGGTGCATTCGCCTGACCGTTGCGGATGCGAAGTGGATTTACAACAACTGCGGGGCAGGGACGGTCGTCACGATTCGCAACGATATGCCCGCTGACCCGGAACTCCGCGCCGCGCTGAAGCTGCCCTCGCTGAATACGAAGAACATGCTGCCCTACGTCACGCCGCAGCCGACCGCCGAGCCGGATTACCGCGCCGGGACGATGCCGCCGCAGCCCTTCCGGACGCTGAAAGTGAACACCTCCGGCGAGGATGTGTACTGGATGCAGCGGAAGCTGACGGATTTGGGGTACTATTCGGGCAAGTGCTCCGGCACATTCCTGGCAGGCACGCAGAACGCGGTGAAGGCGTTCCAGAAGGCGAACAGTTTGTCTGCGACGGGGACGGCGGATGTCAAGACGCTGAATCTGCTGTATGCGGAGGAACTGTCGGCGACGCCTACGCCGGAGGTCACGGCGGATGACCGCACGCCGGAGCCGCTGCCGACGCCGGCGGCAGGGCAGTGAGATGAAATCCTGCGCCGCAAATTTGAAAATAGTATAAAAATAGAACGCGCTCGTCAGCGGAAAGGCTGGCGGGCGCTCTTTTGATGCTGGAAGGGAAAAATTTGGGACGGGTAACTTCAAAGAAAAAGGCGAGTCAATGGAGGGACACGCAAGACGAAAGTTCTTGTGAAGATGCACAACAATTCGACGTACTTTTGTTAGAAATACCAGAAATATATAATTCTGCAAGAAAACACTTGACTTTTTTCGGGGGGGGGTAAAATGAAAGAAGAGAATCAACGAAAGGGGAGAGGATATTCCATGCAGGCAATGGTTTGTGAATTGTGCGGCAGTACGAATATTGTCAAAAAAGACGACATGTTTCAATGTCAGCATTGTGGTGCAAAATACAGCGTTGAGGAAGCAAAAAAGCTGATTGGCAGCGTAAAAAGCGTTAATAATCAGACTGAAAAGTACCTTACGCTTGCGCGTCGTGCGAAAGAAGAAAACAATGCGGAAAATGCAGCAAAGTATTATGAGCTGGTACTTCTTGAAAATCCTATGAGTTGGGAAGCAGCCTTCTATACTGTTTATTTCAAAGCTATGGAATGCAGAATTATAGATATTGAAAGTGCAGTTTATTCTGTTGCGAATAACATCAGCGGCACAATTCGATTGATTCATGATACTGTTACGAGTGGTGAACAAGCAGAAGCGGTTACCGAGGTAATCACACGTTCGGCTGTTATTGTCAATAAGTTTGCTACTGCCGCTATGAACCTTTATAACTCGTTTTCGCAAGTTGATGGGGTCCGTAGTGAATGTAGTGATCACATTGTCGCGGCTGGTTCGATTTTGAACCAATTAGAAAATGGACTTAAGAGCTATTTTACAGGCAATAAACAAAGCATCGTGGAAGTACAAAAGCTACAGCTTTCATACATTAGCAACTATGCAAAAATGTACAATAAAGAATATCGAAACGCAGAAATCAACAGACTTACAAATGAAATCCGGCAGCAGGATAGCTCATTTACACCGCCAGAGGTTGAAACGGGCGGCTGCTACGTCGCCACCGCCGTCTACGGTTCCTACGACTGCCCGCAGGTTTGGACGCTCCGTCGCTATCGTGACGATACGCTGGCAAAAACGTGGTACGGGCGTGCCTTTGTGCGCACCTACTACGCGGTCAGCCCGACGCTGGTCAAGTGGTTTGGCGAAACCGCGTGGTTTAAGAAGCTGTGGCGCGGCAAGCTCGACAACATGGTCAAGCGGCTGAATGCGGAAGGGTACGAGAATACGCCGTACCGTGACAAAAACTGGTGATTCTGTTTTGAAATAAACGCGCTCGTCAGCGGAAAGGCTGGCGGGCGCGTTTGCATTTGCGCACAATTGACGATGCTTGAAAATTGTGCTATATTCCCCGGCGTGGCGCAGAAATTGACCATTTTCTTGCTGTCGTGAACGCCGGGGGGGCTGGCTGTCATTTTGCGTATGGCTGACCGCAGTATGTGCAGCGTGGCGCGCTGCCGCGTCGGCCGCTGTTCTTCGCGCCGCAGCCGGGGCAGATCCACTGCACGAATGTGCCCTCCGGCGTGTACAGCGCAACCGTGCGCGTCACCGCGTTAATCTGCAGGTTTTGCAGGTATCCCTTGCCGATGAGCGATCTGAGCTGCTCAAGGGCTTTGCTGGAGGAGAGAACCGTGCCCAGCTGGTCAAAGGTCAGGCTTTCTTCGGTCAGCGGGAGCAGCGCGCCTGCGATACGGCGCGCGCAGGCTCTGCGGTATGCATGGCGAAGAATGCGAAAGACAGGCGTTATGAGCGCAGCGAATATGAGAATACCCATCACGCCGGCCAGCGTTTTCCCCTGCGAAAACATCGTTATCGTCGCGGAGACGGTCGCCGCCGCAAAAATGGCACAGACCAGCACAACGGGAATATCCGTTTTTTTCTTGGCGACAGCCTTTGCGCTCAAGTATGGATTGGTGATGTTTGTCATTGCGCGTCTACCGCCGCCTGACAGGTTTCAAATGCTTCGTAGGGATCGCCGCCGTTGAGTACCGCCACGATGCCGTCGCCGTAATCTTCCATATAGCTGTGCGGCATGGCGAACAGGTAGAACAGCTCGTTCTCACCAGGGAGAACGTCCTCCACCAGGTTGCAGGAGCGGCAGGAGATATAGAATTCGTCTCCATCCAGATCGAGGCGGAACTGTGCATAGTAGATCTCGTTGTTGACCAGCGTGGTGAACACGGCCATCTTTTCAAAGACCTCCCGGGTTCCGTGAATCGGCGCGTCCACGGACACGGACAGCATATCATCGTAGATATAAACGGTTATAAAGGCGTACTCCATCGAGTTATCGACGGAAAAGGGCACGGTGAAGGTATAGTCTTCATATTCATAGGGAAATTCATTTTCTTCCAGAAAATTCTTCACCAGACTGGCCATTTGATCCTCTTTGCTCGTCGGAACAGAATCAGCGAAGGCCACGGAAAACATCAGCAGTGCGGTCAACAGGAAAACGATTATTTTCTTCATGGGGGAAAATCCTCCTCTTTTTGTTTGAGAAATGAAAAAGAAATGACGGTCGCTCGTTCCGCGTAGCACAGCGCAGTGCTTCATTCAGAAACGGCATTATTTTGCGGATTCTTCCGGCGCAAAATGGATCAGCATAGAGCCGAAATAGTCCATATCGCAGCCTTTTTCCGTGGGCACGATGTACAGCGCCTGTGTGTAATAGTTGATGACAATGCCGTCGACCTCACCCGCTTCCGTGGGCGCTTTGCCAAAGACCCATGTGAGACCGGGAATATCCGCGCCTGCTATGACCAATTTGACGGTGCCGTCCTCATGGAAGAGAAGGGAATACTCATAATTGCCCAGCTGCGCGGCGGTCATGTTGTAGCCGCTTACATCCGCGTCAGTCATGACGTACTTCTTTTCCAGCATAATCTCGGCGTCGACGGCGGGTTCGGGCGTGACGGCGGGATTGAATTCCGCAGTTGGTTCGGCGGCCGCTTCGGGGGCATCGCCGGTACGATCGTACCACAGGGTGAGGTCGCTCATTTCAAGGCTGAGCGTTCCATCCTCGCGCAGCGTGACGGCAGCCTCGCCGTTCAGGATGGAGATGAGCAGCGTGAAATTGTCCATGCGGCAGGACAGACCGTCCAGCGTCGTACCATGCAGGGTCAGGTCGCAGGTAGTTCCGTAAATAACCAGCGTATCCCCCGCCATTTCAGCGGCTTCAGCGGGCAGTGTGATGCCGTCCGCTGTGACGCGCGCAAGCGTCCAGAAGCCCCTGAAATCGTCGATAATGGCGCTTTCGTTGATGCTTGGGACGGCCGTGCTTGAGGCTTCCGGCTTCTCGCGGCTGAACGCCATGGTCGCGCCGTCCATGGAAACCGTGAGGAGCGCGTCCTGCAGCGTGAACGATATGCCGTCCGCCATGAGCATGCCGTCCTGCATGGCGCAATGGATGCTGTCCACGTCGCCGTTCGTGTTCATTTCAGCCATGCCGTCCGCGCCGAGGGTGAAGGTCACATCCAGCCCCATGTCAGCCAGCGGATAGGGTGTACCCCCTATCTCCATGCGCACGCCGTACCACACACCCAGATATTCATCGGGAATGCCAGCGTTCTGCGCGACAGGTTCGGGAATGGGGGTGGGTTCAGGCGCAACTTCGGGTTCAGCCGCGACGAACGTGCCGGACTGCGCGGGCGCGGCGGTTCCCACGCTTGCATCCAGCTTCAGGGTGGGGAGCAGCGCAGGCAAATCGGGCAGCGTGGGCTTCGCGTGGGCGCATGGCTCGGTGATTACGGTAACTTCGCTGCGGTTTTCGCTCCAGCTCTGGCAATTCTGAGCGTGCTTGATGTTTTCTTCGCTCATGCCTTCGGACACGCGCACGGTCAGCTTGGGCGCGACGTTCATCATCAGTCCCATGGGGGACGCGGTCAAATCGCAGCCGTCGAAGCAGATTTCGGCAAGGTTCGGGCAGTTGATGATGCAGTTTTCGCCGAAATCCTTCATCTTGCTGGTGAAGTGCAGGCTGGTCAGGTTCTTGCATTCAGTAAACGCGCCGTATTCCACACGCTCTGCGTCGGCGACGAAGGAACTGAGGCCGGCAAAATTGAACGCCTGCTGGCCGATCCTTATGAGATGCTTGCCAAAGTACAGGTTGCCCAGCGGTCCAGCACTGTCGAAGGCGTAATTGTCGATTTCGCGCACGCCGTTGACGAAGATTACGTTGTTCAGGCTGCGGCAGAGCATAAACTGATTGCCGCCGGTGCTCTCCAGGGGCGCGTAGCAGACGAAGGTCTCCAGCTGCTGGCAGTAGGCGAGCATCATGCCCGGCAGCTCTTTGATTGTTTCGGGCAGCACCAGCGTGCGCAGGCGCACCCATTCGGTGCGGTCACTTGCCACGGAGGAATCTGTATAGTCATGGCACGCGTCAAAGGCGTTGTAGTTTTTGAAGCCTACCACGGTTACGCCGTTGATTTCGCGCGGCACGACCACATCCACGTCAGTTCCGACGTAGGCGGCGATCAGACCGGTATCCGGATCAAACTTAAAGTTCTCGGCGGGAGTCGGCTCGAAGGGCATCTTTACGAATTTGCTTACTTCGCCCTCGCGCAGCATGGGGTCGTACCACGGGCGCTGGAGCGTCTCGTTCCACGCGGCAAGCTGCTCATCGGTCGCGTCGGCAGGCAGACGCAGCTCGGCGCTCGTGCCCTCGACGGCGGAAAGCGGGAAACTGCCGGCGGTGGGGATGACCATCTTCGTCAGCTTTGTGTTCGCGAAGGCTCTCTCGCCTACGGAAGCAGCAGCGTTCAGGCGCACGCGCTCCAGCGCGGAGCCTTCAAACGCACCTGCGCCAATGGCGGTCACGTTCTGTATTTCGGCACTTGTCAGCGCGGTGTTGGCAAACGCGCCCGCGCCGATGGCGGTCACGTTCTGCATTTCGGCACTTGTCAGCGCGGTATTGGCAAACGCGTTCTCGCCGATTTCGGTCACGCCCGCGCCCAGCGTGAGCACGGTCACGCCGCTGCCTTCAAACATATGCGCCGGGATTGCGCCGAATTCGATGGTCACGTCGCTCAACGCGGGCAGATTTGCAAACACGCCTGCGGGGATGATTGCCGGATCGCACTGAATCACCAGCTTTTTCAGCCCTGTCAGACCGTCGAGCGCGCCTTCACCGATGGTGGTCAGCGAGTCGGGCAGGGTCAGGGCTTCCAGCTGCGTGCAGCCCGCGAACGCCCGCGCGCCGATGGTGGTCACGGAGTCGAACAGATCCACGTTCCGGAGGGAACTGTTCATGAAGGCCTCCGCGCCGATGGTGGTGAATTCGTCGTTGTGGGCGACGGAGAAGTATTCGATGGTCTGGCTGCCCTTGAACACACCGTCGCCCAGACCGACCACCGCCTCCTTTGAAACGGTGAGATGGGGGTGAATGCGCGTCTTTGTGCCGGTGTATTCGGTCAACACGCGGTTTTCGTACCGATACGCGCCCTTCTCAGGCGATTGGGCAGTCGGGTCCTGCGCGCGCCACACGCGGCAGGGAAGCCCCAGCGCGTCCACATACGCCTGCCACTGCCGCATCTCCTGACGCGTACCGTGCGCGTTCAGGTCGATGTCGTACAGATAATCGCAGCCCGCGAAGACGTCCTCGCCCAGCGTGGGCGCGGTCAGGCTTTCCAGAACGATGTACTGAATGTTGTAGTCGCCCTTGAAGGCGCGGGAGCCAATCGACTCAAGCGTCGAGGGCAGATAGAGATTGCCCCCCATGTTGCTGCAGGATTCAAACGCGCTTTCGCCGATGGTTTTAAGCCCCTCGGGCAGCGTCAGAAAGCCTTTGATGCCGGCAAAATAGAAGGCGTATGCGCCGATATGCTCCAGCCCCTCAGGCAGTTCCAGAACGCTGCTCTTGTAGGCGTTGTAAAACGCGTTGTCGCCGATGAACTTCAGCGTGGAGGGGAAGTGAACGCGGGCCAGCGTTTCGCAGTTATAAAACGCGCGATCGCCGATGGTTTCCAGTCCTTCAGGCAGTTCCAGCAGCGCCAGATAGGTGTGCTGCGCGAACGCCTCGGGACCGATGGCCTTTACCGGCGCGCCGCCGATGGTTTCGGGGATGGACAGATAGGTGGCGTAGCCGTTGTAGGAGGTAATCGTGCCGGTGGAAGCGTCGAAATCGAACTCCGATTCCACATAGCCGTTGTTCTCCACAATCACGGCGTTTTTGCCGCTGGGCTGGACGCTTACTTCACTGCCGGCATTTTCAAACGCCGCTATATAGGCGTCCAGCTGGTCGTCCGGGACGTAAGCTGTCGCGCCCTCGGGCAGAAGGCTGAAGCAGTCAATGTCGATTGCAGGGCATACACCCTCAAAGGTAATCTTGCGCAGCGATTCGCAGTATCTGAATGAAGCGTCGCCGATATAGCGCACGCCTGCGGGAATGGTAACTTCCGTCAGCGCCGTGCAGCTGAAGAAGTTCATGCGGTTGATGACCACAAGGCTTTGGGGCAGGGAAACGCGGGTCAGGTTGTCGCATGTGCTGATGGCGTTGCTTCGAAGCTCCAGCACGGTTTCGGGCAATGTCAGCGAGGTGATGGTTTCCCCGCGGAACACGCTGACACCGATCACATCCACCGTGAAACCGTCCAATTCGCCGGGCACAACCACGTCGCCGCCCGCGCCGTTATAGCCGCGGAGTATGGCGTAGTTCGCGTCATAATTCCAGTCGGCAGCTTCGCCCGACGCTGTGACGCAGGTCACCAGCATCAGCAGGAAAAGAATCAGGCATAGCTTTCTTTTCATGAATTGATTCCTCCATTTCTTCATCATAATATTAGAAGACAAACGTGTTAAATCCGTATTCCTCCATCAGTCCCTCAAAAAATGTTTGATTGCCGAAGCCTTTTCGCAGCACCCCTTGGGATCGTCTTTTCATGGCGGTCGCTCCTTTCTCACAGCGCATCCAGCGCGGCAGTCAGATAGGCGTGGGTAACGGAAGCATAGAGGAAAGTATCAATCAATCGATCCTGCCGGACAATCATCACCCGGTGCGCCAATTCCGGATCGACGTTTTCATCACACAGCAGCACGAATTTGCAGCTCGGCATCACCTTGCGTACGCACGCGATCAGATTCAGTCGATTTTCCAGCGTGTAGGCGGGAAGACGGCTGACCTCCATCAGCAGGATATCCGCCTGCATGGCCCGGCAGAGTGAGAAGGTATCGCTGGTTTTTCCGGGCAGAACCTGCTCCACGCGGAACTCTCCTGTTTCCGCAAGCGTCCGTGCGACGGCCTCTGATAAAAGCAGGTTTTGCATACTGACAACGATGCTTCTCATAGAACTCCCCCCCTTATACGTTAAGAATAGCAGAAATGAAAGTGCTGCACATCAACCAAATGGCTATTTTTCGCACCCCAAAACAAAAAAGCCGCCCGCAGGCAGCTCTTTTACCATGTTATTCAGTTTTTCCGGTTCAGGATTACCAGTCCGATTTCCCGCGCCCGCACGGCCAGCTCGGTACGATTTCTGAAGCCGGTCTTTTCCAGCATGTTGAGGATGTGCGTCTTGACGGTTGCCACGGACATGTGCAGTCGCTCGGCAATCTCCTGATTGGTGTCGCCGCCGGTCATCTCGCGCAGCACCTCCAGCTCGCGGCTGGTGAATTGATAGCTGCTGGCAAGCCCTAATTGCAGCTCCGGCGTTGCGTCCGGATAGACGGATTCGCCCGCCATCGTACGCGTCATCACGTCCAGCAGGCTTTCGCGCTGCTCCTCCTTGTACCAGAAACTCTCCACACCAATCTCTCGCGCGCGGCTCAGGTAGGAGCATTCCGGCATGGAGGTCACGATGATGATTTTCATCTGCGGGAAGGTGCGCTTAATCCGCTCCGCTGCGTCCAGCCCACTCTCGCCGCCGCGCGTGACCACGTCCATGAGAATCAGATCCACGGGAAAGCGCAGGCAGTATACGTCCGCCAGCGCGGCATTGTCGATGGACAGCGCCACCTCAAAGCGCTCCGACGCCTGAATCCGCAGTTCAAACAGCTCGCGGGGCATGGTCTGATCCTCGACAATCATGACTTTGTATTTCATGGAATTCCCTGCCTCCCCTCGAAAAATGTCAGCGTCAGTTCAAAACGCGGGGCGTGAGCAATCTCCATTGCGCCGCCAGCGGCTTCCACCCGTGCGCGCAGCGCGGTCAGACCGCTGCCTTCGACGATGGGGCCGTCCGGCGTGCTGCCGTCGTTGAGATAACGAACGCGCCAGCCGGACGCGGTTTTCCCGCCGATAATCTCCAGCCGTGTGCCGCCCGCGTGGCGTACCAGATTCGTCAGGCATTCATGGGCGGCGATTTCTACAAGCTGCGCGCTCTCCGTGTCCTCCGCCGGAAATACGCCGCGGCGCTCGATGGTCACGCCGATGGCGCGCGCGGCGCGGGCAAGCTGATCAAATGTGTCGACACGCTGTTCATCCGAATATTTTCCCAGCAGCAGCCGAACGTTCTGCCGCCACGCGGCGCAGACGCTTTCCGCATCGCCCTGCGCGCCGGAGAGAAACTGCCGGGTCTGCAGGAGCGCGCGGCCAATCTGGTCGTGAACGCGGGTCTTGGCGCGCAGAATCTCCTTTTCCCGCGTCGCTTCCTGTACGTCCTGCCCATATTGCCGAAGCCGCCGGTTCATGCCTTTCAGGCGAAGATTGTCCTTTTCCACTTCCCCCTGGAGCCGAGCTTCCTCGGTGATATTCGTGCCGGTGATTTGGTAAATGCTTTTTCCTGCCATCTCCATCTGTACGCGCTCAAAGCTCCATGTCTGGCCATTCTCCAGCGTGACGATAGGCTGCGATTCAATCGCTTTCCAGAAAACGTTCGCGTTGAGCAGTGCTTCTCCCGTGAGCAGATGACTCAGTTCGTCCATCTTGAGGTTCTTCAGGCAGGGCAGCCCGTTTTCCCACGCAAAACACAGCGCGCTTGGCAAATGGTCACAACTTTCCTTGATGGAAACCGGCGAAAGCTGCCGCCTGCTTTTGCGCCGCAATAGAAGCAGTGAAGAAAGGCTGAGCACCGTGAGGAGCAGCGCCGCAGCCGTCCACGGCGCAGGAGAGAGCGCTGCGCTTTCCGGCAGCCGGGAAAGCAACATGGCCAGTGCTGCAAAATCCAGCGAAACGATGGTCAGACAAATTGCAAACACAAAGGGCCGATGGCAGCGCACGGCGCTCATGCAGCCGAACAGACCGGCAACCGTTCCGCTTAGCAGCAATGTGCACATCAAACCGGCGTAAAGTGGAGTCATGCGCGCTCACCTCCCAGGTCAAAAGCGAGCGTTGCACACAGCGCGCCGTCCGCATCGTCAATGGTTATCTTCCCCAGAACCTTGTATTTGTCCACATTCGGCAAACCTGCCGCGTCTTCCATCATCAGGCGAATGGAAAAACGCCTGCCGCATTCCACGCGCACCATCAGCGCGCTGAGCGAGGGCAGCGCGGCCTCCAGACAATCCTCGAAGAAGTCGTAAGCGCTCTGCGCGTGGCAGCTGCATACGCTGTCTGTTCCTTCCTGATGGAGCGCGCAGACAGCGCCGTACTGCGTCAAATAAGTCAGCGATTCTCGGAGGCAGTGGGTCAGCTCGTCCGCGCGGATGACCGCTTTCTTATCGCAAATCAGCGCAAGATTGACCCGACGCTTGACATACGCGCCCAGCAGACAGATCTGCTTTAATTTTTGAATATCCAGCTTTTGAACGCTTTCTTCGCCCAGAAGCTGGTTGATTTGAAGCAACTGAGGCTGCACGAGCGCAATCATTTCGTCCATGAGCCGATTTTTTTCTTCAATCTGCGCGCGCTGACGCTTCAGCTCGTTTTCCGCCTGAATCAGCTCGTTTTCCTCCGAAAGCCAGGTGTTGATTTCGGCAAGCTGCGCCTGAATCCGATTGATTTTCGAAATATCCTCCACCCAGTACACGCGCCCGTCCTGCACCGGCGCGCTTTGCAGCCGCGTGTCCGCGTTCAGCAGAACCGCCTCGCGCGCTGCTGCGTCCAGTTGACAGGCGGTGAGCTCCGGCGCATTTTTCGCGCGGTAGATGGGGACGCCCTGCTCGTCCACAATCTGCGCGGCAACGGTGGATTCGGAAAAGAAGTAGCGGTAATAGCCGTTGGTCGGCAGCAGCCCCACCTGCAGGCAGCTCTCCCAGAACGCCGCAAACGTCAGGCAGCAGCATTCCGGTATCTTGTGGAACGTGTAGATGTTAGCAAAACTCAGCGCGCACAACGCAAATCCGCCCAGAAATACACAAAGCGGCACCCATGCGTATCGCCTGCTTTCAGACACGCGGCACTTGCAATAGATAACAGCCCCGGTTGCCAGCAGCAGAACGACAATCCACGCTATGGCGAGATAGTACACCCAGCCGTGAATATAGTCGGCTGATAGCGTTGCAGCGCCCGGCGCGGCACGGAAAGCCATCTGGTGCAGATCGTTGGTCAGCACGCCGCCAATCAGGCATATCGCCGGAAGAAACAGCAGATACCACCGGAGCGAAAACGTGTCGCCCTCGCGCCGCCCAAGCTGCAGCGCGGCGAACAGACTGAACAGCGGCGCAAGAATCTGCGGCACATAATACAAATACCACAGATAGCGTGTAACGGCATCGTCGTTGAAAAAGCGATATTTGACCGTACGCAGGAACAGCCACAGCACGGCCATGGCGCATCCAAGCAGCAGCCAGCGCCGATCACAGCGGTGCAGAATCCTGCGAGATATGGAAAAGCCCCAGCCCATGGCCAAACCGATGTAAATCAGGTTGGTCAGCAGAAAGAAAGCGGCAGAGGGCAGCGGAGCGCCCACGCGATCCGCCTGGCGAAAAAAACCGGCAAGAACGAACAGAACCAGCGCAAGGCAGAGCTTCGCAATGGATTTTCGCTTCGCGGCAGCCATATATCCACCTCCTGCCCGTATTTGAAAGAACAAATATAATACTATTTCCAGATTCACCCACGCCATCTGCTTGCGAATTTTCATCTGGAAATAGTATTATACCATACAAGCGGCTGAAAAACCAGTGCTTTCAAGACAAACGAACGGGCAGGAGTCTTTCGCAGATTGTCCCGCACTGGTTTATCCGCATGATATGCCTTGTTCCTCCGCAGAGATGGGCAGTGTCAGCTCGATCACGGTTCCGTCTTTGCCGCTCTCCGTGATGCGCACGCTGCCGCCGTGGAGATGAGCGATTTCCCAGACCAGCGATAAGCCCAGCCCCACGCCGCCCTTTTCCCGGCTGCGGGACTTGTCCACTCGGAAGAAAGGCTGAAACACGCTTTCTCTGAAGTTTTCCGGGATGCCGCAGCCTGTATCCCTGACCTCGATCACCGCGCTGCTGCCCCGGCGCGACGCGGCGACGCGTACGCTGCCGCCCGGATGATTGTATTTTACGCCGTTCTCTACCAGGTTGAAAATCGATCGATATACAAGCACGTCGCTGCCGGTAATCCAAAGATCTTCGCCGGATTGAGAGAGCGCCACGCCGCTCTTTTCCGCCAGCGGCGACAGATCTGCCAGCACCTCCTCAATCATGGGGGCAAGCTGGATTTTGTCCGTGCGCGGCACAGCCTTCAAGTCGCTCATATCCAGCAGCGTCCGCACCATTTTGGATAGCCGCTCGGTCTGCTCCCGCAGCATGGAAATCGTTTCTGCGGTTTCCGGACGATTATCTCCGTGGTCTGTGGCCATGTACAGATCCAGCCGCGCCTGCATCAGCGCCAGGGGCGTGCGCAGCTCATGGGCGGCGTTGCCCACAAACTGCTGCTGGGCGTCGAACGCCTGATTCAACCGCAGCAGCATCTGATTGATGGCACGGCTCAGCCGGCTGAACTCCACGGCCTCATCCTCACTGAGGGTGATTTCCGTCAAACTCTGCAGCTGCACGCGTTCTGCCTTTGCGGTAAAGCGCTTCAGCGGCTTCAGCGCCTTTCCGCTGACGAAATACGCCACTGCGCCGCCCAGCGCCGTCACCGCCAGCGCGATGTACCAGCCGCGAATGCAGAAACTGTGCTTCGCGCCGCTCAGCTCCAACACGAACTCCCCATTGAAGCGCTCCGACAGATCCTTCCACTGCTCGTCAGGAATGTCGATGCGGATGGCCTGCGGATCCTCCTGCACATAGTGCATCACATAATTGCCGATGGAGTCCATGTAGGCATGGCCAGAGGAGCACAAAAGCGTTTTCATGGTCACGCAGGCAGTCGCCAGCAGCAGAATGGTCAGCAGTGTGATTCGCCATTGCAGAGAAAGGCGTTTCAAAAGTCGTTTCATGGCTCACGGCCTCCCATCAGATAACCCTCGCCGATGCGGTTCAGAATCGGGTCATAGCCCAGCGCCGCTTTCAGCTTTTTGCGCAGGGATGAGATGTGCACCCGGATGGAGTTGCTGAAGCTGTTCACGCTGCCGTCCCACACATGCTCCATCAGCTCCTCCTGGCTTACCGGCCGTCCCTGGTTAAGGAGCAGGTATTCCAATATTCCGTTTTCCTTGCGGGTCAGCGCGACGACCTCGCCCCTTACCTGTGCCGTCCGTTTTACCGTATCGAAGGACAACTCCCCGCAGCGCAGCACCGCGTCGTGCTGCACAAAGCTGCGCCGGGTCAGACTGCGCACCCGCGCCTCCAGCTCCTCCAGATGAAAGGGCTTGACCAGATAGTCGTTGGCGCCGCAGTCCAGCCCTTCCACCTTGTCGCTGATTCGGCTGCGGGCGGAGAGAATCAGCACACGGGTTTCCCGGTCCTGCTCCCGCAGCGTTTTCAGCAGATCCATGCCATCCCGTCCAGGCAGGTTCAAATCCAGCAGAAGCAGGTCGTACTTCTCCGTCAGCAGCCAGTCCAGCGCGGAATCGCCGTCATAGCAGGCATCCACCTCGTAGCCCTTTTGCTTCAGGCTTTTGACCAGCGTGTCGCACAGTGCCCGCTCGTCCTCCACAATCAAAATCCGCATACTGCGCCTCCTTTGCGCTCGTGTGATCATGTCCAGTATAGCATATCGGCATAAAATGCGCATAAAATTTTCTGTTTTAACGTAGATTTTACCCCCGCTATCGTATAATGAGCCTGCGAGAAGACAAAAGGAGGGAAGCTTCATGAATCTCATTTCATCGGCTGCGGGCAGGCGCGTCGTGAGACTGGGCGTGCTGATACTGGGCGCGGCGATGCTGATTTACGGCGCGCAGCGGGGTGAGGCCACCACGGTGCTGTCCAAGGCCGTCCGAATCTGCCTGGAGTGTGTGGGCATTGGATAAGAAGAAAAAAACCTCGAAGGCTCCGCCCGTTTCCGGCTTTCTCGCCCGGTTTCGGGGATTTGCGCAGGCCTGCGCCGTGCTGCTGACAAATCCGCACCTGCCCAATCTGCTTAAGGGGCAGATTTACCGGGGAAAGGGCAAGACCGTCTGCGTGCCGGGGCTCAACTGCTACTCCTGCCCTGCCGCAACAGGCGCGTGCCCCATCGGGGCGGTGCAGTCGGTAATCGGCTCGTCCAAATTCAAGTTTTCCTATTATGTAACAGGCACGCTGATTCTGCTGGGGGTACTGCTGGGGCGGTTTGTGTGCGGCTTTCTGTGCCCTTTTGGGTGGTTTCAGGAGCTGATTCATAAGATTCCATTGCCCAAGAAGAAGCTGTCCACGAAGAAGCTCAGACCGCTGCGGTATCTCAAGTACCTGATTCTGCTGCTGACGGTGACGCTGCCGCTGATTTTCACCAACGAGGTGGGGATGGGCAATCCCTTCTTCTGCAAGTACCTGTGCCCGCAGGGCGTACTGGAAGGCGCGATTCCGCTGTCCCTCGCCAGTGAGAGCGTCCGAAGCGCACTGGGCAGCCTGTTTACATGGAAGAGCGTCGTGCTGGGCGCAGTGGTCGTCTTGAGCCTGCTGTTCTATCGCCCGTTCTGCAAGTGGCTATGCCCGCTGGGAGCGTTCTACG
>OCIU01000754.1_pt1 | contig 26536 bp, 27 predicted proteins | sample 1538471 | NCBI WGS metagenome assembly OCIU01 (sample SAMN04571693, study PRJEB22368) | human gut metagenome | biome: human gut; material: stool | host: Homo sapiens | place: Luxembourg | collected 2012-06-01 | reverse complement strand
CAACTTTTTGTTGCTCAGGTGCTTATAAAAAATATTAAATTATAGTGTTGCGGAATTAAGGTAGAGGTACATTCCCAAAAGAACGACATAAATGCATGGCTATATATTCCAGGGATGAAGCGTGTGACTGGCTTAGGGATATGTGCCTTAAAATTAAAATGATTGTCAATATGTTTAGCAAGAAGGTATGAGTAAGTTCAACAGACGGATGAATAATTATAGGTCTACGCTAAAAGCGCAGTTTGAGGAGAGCCACCGCCTCGAAGAAGATATATTGAAACAATTGGACAGCATAGGTTTCAATGTTAATGTAGGAAAGGACAACAGTAATGAGTAACGAGATACAGTTTCTTCTTTACAATATGCCTGATGCCGACGGCAAGGTGCAAGTAGTCATACGGGGTGAAACACTTTGGTGTACCCAAAAGGCTATGGCGCAACTCTTTGGAGTTGGTGTTCCTGCTATCAGTAAGCATCTAAAGAACATCTTTGATGAGGGGGAATTAGACAAGAAAGTGGTTGTTTCCAAAATGGAAATAACCACTCAGCACGGCGCAATAGAGGAAAAGACGCAAACCCATAACGTAGATTTCTTCTCTCTTGATGCAATTATTGCCGTTGGCTACCGTGTGTCTTCTCTGAAAGCCACTCGTTTCCGTCAGTGGGCAACAAAGATTCTCAATGAGTATATCAAGAAAGGCTTCGCTATGGACGATGAACGGTTGAAGCAAGGAACGGCAGTGTTCGGCAAGGACTACTTCCGCGAATTGCTTGAGCGTGTGCGTTCTATCCGTGCAAGTGAGCGTCGCATTTGGCAACAGATTACGGACATCTATGCAGAGTGTAGCACCGACTATGACAAGAACTCTCCGACAACAAAAGATTTCTATGCGATGATACAAAATCGCTTTCACTATGCCATTACAGGACAAACCGCTGCGGAGATTATCTATTCCAAGGCTGACCACACGAAAGACCACATGGGATTGACCACTTGGAAAAATGCTCCTGACGGACGTGTCTTAAAATCTGACGTAAGCATAGCGAAGAACTACCTGCAAGAAAAGGAAATCCGACAGTTAGAACGCGCTGTTACTGGTTTCTTCGACTATATCGAAGACCTCATTGAGCGTGAAAATACGTTCAACATGGCGCAGTTCTCCGCAAGCGTCAATGAGTTTCTTACTTTCCGACGCTATCAGATATTGCCAGACAAAGGCAAGATCTCGGCAGCTCAAGCCAAGAAGAAAGCGGAAGAAGAATATGACATATTCAATAAGACGCAACGTATTGACTCTGACTTCGATAAAGAAGTAAGGGGATTGCTGGGTAAGGAATGACTTGTAATCACATCCTTGTGGCAACACCAGCCAATTGTTATAAGGGTGTCGTTTCAACCGTATCCCTTGTAAGAAGTCCATTACTCTTTGGAGATGGGTTCGGTTGAAACGACCCCATAAAACGACCCCATAAAACAAGAAAGCCACCCACAACAATGCATGTGGATGGCTATATATAATAAGTTGAAAATAGTTTTACAGGTTTTTTCCGTGACATTTCTTATATTTCAAACCGCTGCCACAGGGACATGGATCATTGCGTCCAATTTTTTGACCTGCCCATGGATTATCATCCATTGACGGTTTCGTTTGATCGGACAGATATGGCTTTTCGTTAAGGACACCTCTCAACTGGCTGGCTTCACGCTTTACTTTTCTCAGCATAGAACCCAACGGCTCCTTAGTCGATATCTTTGAGACAAAGGCTTCAGAGGGATAATCTGCTGCCGTGAAGCCTCGCAGATGCCATAGAGGAAGGTTGTCGACAAAGTCAGCAAGTCTCTGTATCCCTTCTTCTGCCTGTCTGTCTGTCAGATCTTGATCTATTTCTGCCAATACACGGCTTAAGAAATAAACTTCCATCGGCATGTCGTCAAGAGAAGACTCACCATAGTGTATCTTGTAATACCACAGATTGAAGCAAACGATATATGCGTTGAGTTCATCAAACCCTATCTGATCAGTGAGGTAGTGCATAAATTCGTCCTTCTTCAGATTGGGAATGAATGGAAACAGGACTCCTGACGATTTCGCCAATTCTTCAAGCGAGAACACTGGTACAGAATCTATATTCTTGGAATGTTGGGCAATAAAATGTGCCATCTTTCGCTTATCTTCCCATCCGTATCTGGATACGAAACGGATATCTTCTTCTTTCGCATTTTCAAGGTCTTCAGCATACTCCATACTGTCAAGCAGTAACGAATAATGGCGTACTATCTGAAACACTTTCATTGCATCTTCGTCATTATCGTTCTGAATAACCTGTTTCAGATATTTTCTAATTTCCTCTTGCGTTACGATGCCAAAAATGTTAGCCAATCCCTCGGTAATGATTTCCACGCTCATGCGATGTTGATTTTGCTCCGATTCTAAAGCCCAATCAATGTGCTGTATCAGAAGCGGCTGTAAATCTTCAGCAATGGTGACAACGATATAATCTTCCTGGGGCGTATCGATATCTGCTAACCCATACATCACCATAATGGGTATCAGGTGATCATCCACTCTTTCCACGCCCTTTCCTGCTTTTATATTTTTTGCCTTTCTAATAATATCAAGGTCAGACTTTGGCAGCATCATAAGCAGATTCTTCGGGTGGGACAACACGAACTCCGTATATGCTTTGCGCAGCTTGGAGATATCTGATTTTTCATCAATTTCCACACCTAAGTTTGTTGCATATCTAATGAGTTCATTTCTCTTTAGTTTCTGTACAATGTTATGTAAAGACTTATTTTGTTTCATTTTTCAGCTATATACTTGTTTTTCTTATTATGAGAACTTAATGGTGATATGCAGGAGTTAGCACCACTGTATATCGAATATCAATTCAAAGATACAAAGAATTATTGACAATGCAAACGTTTCATCAAGAAAAATATCGCAAGAGCAAATTTCATTGAAATATTAACAATAAGCAGCTCAAGTTTACATGAAAAAATCTTGTTTTATATCCATTATTTTCATATCTTTGCAACTGCTAATATATTGTTAGTTTATAAAAGAATATGCAAGAAAATAGTAATATATTATCCGTACAGGAGAACTATCTTCATGATAATCCTGATGAGATATCTATGGAGATTGCCAATGACTTCAGAAGACGTCGTATCGAAAAGAATCTCACACGAGAAGACATCGCAAAGAAGTCGGGGGTGGCCATTAGCAATATCGCACGTTTTGAACAAAAAGGGCTTATTTCGCTTAAAAATCTGATTAGTATAGCAATGGTTATGGAGTATACTTCAGAGATGAAATACCTCTTTGCCTCACCCAAATATTCTACAATGGAAGAACTACAGCAGATAAAACGAAACATGAACAAGAAAAAGGCATATAAGTGATGATCTAACTGTGGGTATGAAAAACAAAATGTCGAAGCACAGATGTAAGGAGATCTTTGACGAGGTGAGGGAATCATGTAGCGACTTGTTGCTTCACGATATAAAGAGCAAATAATCCATCAGTTTTATAGCTTATGCTTTAAGACATTCGTTCATAAGCTCTTGCACAATTGGCATATAATACAGAGCCCACCTTTAAAAGTGGGCTCTGTTAGTTATACCATTTCCCTATTTCACCCTTATCCCTTTTCCGTTCAACACCTCACCGTTCATGCTGCCGTTCTTGCAAAGATACAGGTCGTAGCCAATGGCAGATATCTCGCTGTAGCAGGGCCTGGTCAGCACCTTTCCGTCGGGCGACATCAGTCCATACCACCCGCTTGCAGCCTCGTAGCGTTTGCACCGGGCTGTTTTGTGTACGGGAGAGGGATTAATGTCTTCCGTCTCGCCTGTCATATTGCCTTCCTCGTCGCCATCGTGGGTTTTGAGATAGCGCAGTTCGCCACTCTCATAAGCCATGTTTTCCACCCCACTGATCAAGAAATCGTCAACCAGATTGCCCTGCAGGTCATACTTTCGAAGGGTGTGGTCTGCCATCTCTGCCGATATGCCATTGTCTGAAACCCATAGGTCGGCATCAATGAACGGCAGAACGACAGAAAGGTTGCCTGACAAGACACATTGCTTCCCTCCCCTACTGGCAATCCAGAACGAGTCGACAGGCTGAATGCGGTCATACTCGGCTTTCATCACCCACTGGCCGTGCTTGTCGATCATGCCGAACTTGTCGCGGCGGTTGCTATGGAGCACACAATGGCCGTTGTGGAACACATATCCGTCAGCCCCGGAGATGTACGGAATTTTAAGATCTATGGCCACATTGCCTTTGGCATCAATAAACTTTATCCAGCCATTGTCGTCAACCGATGCCAGTCCGTCGGAAAACACCCATGCATGTTTATATTGCGGCTTGACAGCCAGCTCTCCCGTAAGCAGGTTGAAATAGCCGCGACGGTCGCCATTGCTGTAGCACACCAACGAGTCGTTGCCCAAAGGCTTGGCAATCCAATGGATGTTCTTCACCGTCTTCTTTCCATCGCGAGTCTCCACATAACCATTGGTCAGATACTCCTGACTGTAATAAGTGACATTGCGCGAGAGATACTGGCCTGAGTAGCTGGAACTATCGTCATAATTGTCAGCCAGATATCTGTAATAAAGATGGTTTATGCAACCGTTCAGGGCCGTACCTGCAAGCAGTAGCATGATGAGGGCGAAACATCCTCCCACCACACGGCGTATGACCTTGCCATACTTCGATTCGTCACGCATGCCGAGAATGACGGTAAACCATTCGGCAGTTGCCACAAGGATGCCTGTCAGCCCTTTCCAAAATAATATAATAGCTCTTTTCATCGTCTTCTGTTTGTTATATCCTCATTTTTTGCTTTTGCTCAACATGGCGTCTGCCTTTCTCATATAGTCTGCCGCCCTTTCTCTCGCGTTGTCTGCCTGGCGAGAGTAGGCCAAGGCTTTATCGGTCGTGCTCTTTGCCCTGTTCTGATAAGTCTTTGCCCTGTCATATTTTTTCTGCCTTGTGTAATATTCGGCCTCTCGCAGATTGCCTTGCGTCTGTCTGTTATAGTAGTCGGCCTCTCGCTGATAGCTGTCTGCTTGCCGCATATAATAAGCAGCTTCACGTTGGTACGACCGGGCTTGGCGAGTGTAGAAATCTGACGTTTGGGCATTAGCTGTCAGACACAACACATTAAACAAGATTATTGTAACCAAATGTTTCATAATTCAAACGTATTATTGTTCATTAAACTTTTCATATGTCCCTTATTTTAAGCTTCTACTTATTTTCCTCCTCATCAAAGGCTTCATCTGCCAATCTGCCATAGCAACCAAGACGTTCTTCCTTTGACATCGGTTCTGCACAAAAAGCAGCCTCATTTTTCATTTGAGAAAGACGAGAAAAGAAAGTCATACGGGTCGTGGTGTCTTTGCGCATGGAAGCACGTGTTCCTTCTGAACTATAATCAAAATTACGAGCATTGCGGATAGACATTGACATAGCAACTTCCATTGAATCTTGATTTGCTCCCATGTAAGTGAATGTCCAGCCTTCTTTGCGAAGTGTTTCCACAAGTGCCTTTATGTCACTACCATTATATTCTTTGGACGCATTCTCATAACCGTCAGTAATGATAGTAACAACAACCGCAACATCCTCAATGTCTTTAATCTGTTTATGCAACGCAGTAAGGGTGAATCCCATAGCATCGTATAAAGGAGTTGAACAACATGGTTCATAGTCGTTCACGCTCAACGGATGCGCTTTACCCACAGGTACTTTGTCAAAGACATTACATGTCTCACAGCTACAAAAAGTAACCAGTGAAACGAAATGCTCCTGTGTGTCGGCAAATTTCTCTTGCGCTTTCTTGATTCCAACCAAGGTTTCGTTGAATCCATCCACAGCTGCTTGACGTATTCTCTGCATAGAACCACTACGGTCAAGGATTATCACATTGAAGATTTGAGTCTTCTGCATTGCTGTCTTGTCTTTTAGCTCTTCCATATTATCTGATATTTTTTTGTGTTATAAACTTTATTTGTTTATGTGTATAGAGTAAAACAAGTAACCCCTTCCTATCATCAAAATATATAAAAATCCCTCAGCCCATTCGATTTTATTTCATCAAATTGAGCTGAGGGATACGGTTTCCTTTATTCGGTAGTTCTTTACTTTACCTTTTAATTGATGATATCTATATCATTTCTTACGCCTGGAGATATTCAAGTACACTCTCCCAATTAGGAAATTCTTCACTTCCAAAGCGAAGCCATTTTCCCTTGAATCCACTTGTTCCATGTTTTCCTCTATCATCAATGATATAGTCACCTCTGAGCAGATTCTTGTGGTGAGAGAGAATGAGACGCTTACAATAATACTTGTCCAAATATCTATTTATCCATTCCACTTTGTCTGACCATGTTGTTGGATTACTCCAAGGAGAGGTTGAAAGGATATAAACATCGTATTTACCACTTTGTTGTAAGGCATACATAGCCTCGACAGCACCTTTCACAGGTGGTAGATAAGAAACGATGTTCGGCACTTCATCATATCTTCCTGCATATTCCTTGCGAAGTTCATCGCCAATCAGTTCCAGTCCTGCATGAAAATCCATAAGCACACCGCCCATATCAACATAGACTATCTTCCTAGCCGTTGGTTTCTCAGAATCCAAATTTTCCTGTTCGATGGCAACAGACTTTTCGATAAGTTCTTGAGTCTTGTCTCGCTTGTCATAGCTATCACGCAACTCCATCAATATTCCACACAGTTCCGTTGGTGTCAAAATTGTTTTGAAAGAATTGTCCTCACCAGTAGAATGTGTCAACACCATGCCTCTTGTCTGCATCAGTGCAGCACGGAAACGCTCACTTTGTTCAAACATTGCCTTGTAAGCACGATGTATCAAATCTTGATATTCATCACTTTGCCTGTCAATAGCTTGTCCTTTCCACCAAACAATTTGGTCTGTCTGCCATGATGTTACACTCATCTTTCTCGCATTGCCACCTTTCATGCTGCATATCTGACGCTGCTTGTTGATGTCTTGTCTCTTCAACGACTGAAGGAACCCCTCCATGCTGCCACATATCATTCCATCGAAACGAAATCCATTGCTGCATAGATTGCTCAATACATTTGAGGGATAAAGACCATTTGAACGTATATCCAACGTATTGGTCTCTGGATTGTACATATCCTTCAGCTCATGTCTATAACGTGAGGTTGCAAAATAATTCTCTTCCATACCTTCTCTACATATAGTTCAACGTCTTCAAATCATATTGTCCTTTGTAAAACCCATCAAGAACTTTCTGAAATACATCATCCGGTGATACTGCATCAAATAAGGTCATACAAGAACATACTTTCATTGCATCAATTTCCCCAAAAATATCTACCACATCCATATCTGTATGCGTCAACAAAGCCTTCGTTATAACTCTTAATCTCTCACCTAATATCGGATGATTGAGATATGCTTCCGCTTCATCATACCCACTGATGCCATAATACTTGGCATTGCGACTATGACCAAGAATTGCAAGTTGAGGAAATATGAACCATATCCAATGTGAGCGTTTCTGTCCGCCTTGAATTTCCAGCAACGCTTGTTGGTAGCAGTTTGACTGTGCGCCCAAAAAGCGTTGCAGAGTGTACTTGTCTTGTTGCGTCCCATTTATAATTTCTACGAACTCTTTTGGCAAACAGATATTTTCCATTCCAATTGCGTTCTTGAACAAAGGAGCTATCTCGTAGTCCTTGAACCCGGCAATTCCACACCCGATGCGTGTGACGAGGAATTGCAACTCTTTATGTTGCTGAGCAAAAGACAGGAATTCGTCAACGTATGGGGTAATCGTCTCTACACCACCTTGCATCGTTGGTATAGCATAGCTTTTTCCTTGCAATCCTACACCTTGTCCCCATACTGCACCAAAATACTCTTTGGCTATCCTTGCTGCACCTCCGAGGTGGAATCCATCCAAATTGCTGCCAAATACGAAGACCTCATTGTCTTCAAGAGACTCTATATAGTTTGGCGTAAATTTATCTTTCATGCGTTGTTCCTTTTTATTTTATTCTGCGCATTCTTCCCTATATGCCATCCGTCACACCATGCACATTTGTAAACAGAAAAATGCACACCATGCTTCTTTCCCATTGCTTCTGCTGCCCTAAGTGCAACTTTCTTATTTGGGTAAGGAATCTTAGGCTTTCCGCTAAGACGAGAAATATGGCTATACTTGCTGAATATTCCAAAGGCATTATGTGTGACAAAAATGTTTCGCCATGCACCCTTTCTTGTCAATTGGTTCCAAATGGCAAGAATACTATTTTTAAAACTTATTTTACATACATCCATCGGTTATAAATTTCTTGATGAAGTCTTATGATTGGTGTTATATGACTACGATCGTATGCTTTTTTCTTGCGGTTTCTTGACACCGAAAGCCTTCTACTTCATAAATATCAAACAGTCCTTTCTTTAATGGAGTAAGTTCGTATGTTACAGTAGAATCGTCTGCACCATCTAACATGTCCCTATCTTCTTTGGAATATACATATTCGCAGTTATATTCAACTTGAAAAGCAGTTTTATCATACTCTATACGATATTCTATGCCAACAGAGCCATAAACCCTGCCTTTGAATGTCAAATGATCACCATTAAGTTTAATTACTTGCATAATCTTTTTGATTATATGTAATGGAAATTGTTATAGTTAAATACCGATAGTGAAGTTCTTTCAGCATCCATGTTTTTGATACGCTGTGGTATTTCGCATAGAGGGATATCCTCGTCAAGTAGCCAACGTAAGTGTCCAAACATGATGGTATTGGACTTTAGAATCTCCTGTTGTGTAGCCATGACACCATATTCCACCGCTTCTTGCTCCTCAGATATTATCATGCCAGAGAAAAATCCATGCAGACCTTCTGCTCTTGCAAACTTATCAGCATGACACCATATACCAATCAGATTACCACCATGCTTGCGCAAATGGAAACTGTGTGGGTGTCCAACAATGATTTTGTCAAATTCATCCTTAGTGTCATCCTCTCGATAGAACAGCCCTTTGTCTGAGCCATGTCCAAGTAGCATGATTCGCTCTTGTGTAGAAACATGATGCAACAAATGCTCCATTTTTTTATTAGAGCAATTACTGCTAACCATATTTGCATCCATACCCTCATATAGTGTAGAGAGTACAGAAGTCGTTCTGTCTTTTGGATGTACAACTAACATACTTACTTCTCGTATTTCTTCAACATTTCCTTTACATCGTCCATTGGTTGAAAAGGCACGATGATTTCCAAGTCCTTATTGATAATGCAATAAGCATTCTCTTCGTCATTATCTTCCATTCCGAAACCATCCTCATCAGCAAAGTAGCGTCCATCGGGATATACTGTCCAACAGATGGCACAAACTCCATTTCTGAAATTGTCATATCTGCCGAACCAATATCGAACAGATTTACATCCATTGAAATCAGGACATCCCTTATATATTGCATCAAAGTCAATCTCGTTATCTGTCACAAGAAGGCTTCCGTCTTCACTTACAAGTTGCCTTGTCTTACCTGTTTCCTTATTGATGATGGTGTAACTTCTTCCTTCACCACTAAACACTGCCATATTCTCACCTATATCGTAGGCATCCTTTAAATTATTCTTGTCCATATCCGTAAGTTTTTATTTGTTGTAATAATTTTCCCATCTGTACATTCCACTGATTACATTCATGTCCTCACGAAACTTTTCCATATCAGGAACATTCATGACTGAAGTTGATATTGTCTTCAATGCTTTGGTTTTATAATCAATGGTCTCAAATGTAACTTTGACCTTTTTGTCTGATAGGAAAGAGTACGTTTCCTTTTTCAACACAGTACCATACCTGCTGATTTCTTGCTTATATGCCAATAGCCCGTCTTTATATACACGTTGATGCTTGCTGCTATCCTCCCACATAACGGAATACACATTCAAGTCATCAGTTATTATTGGGATGAAGACAAGGTCTTTATCATCTGACTCTATACATGGATCATGGTGCCATACAGTTTTGACGATGCGCCCATTCCGATATTCAGACTCCATTGAGGGCAGATAATCTGCAAATCGGCAAACCTTATAATTTGGCAAATCCTTTCTTTTAGGTTCCATCTTTACATGGAAGATATAAAAGCCACCATGCAAGTCGCTTTGCCAAAAACTCAGACAAGGTTTTACTGCTATGGCTAACTTATATCCACTCAGCGCAACTATGCTATCACTGCCATATACAATATAGGCTTTTACAGCATCGCCATCTTTATCATATTCAATGTTCGTCTGTTGGTATTTTGCAGTGTCAGGATGTTCATAATCCATATCTGCTATCATTTGTCGAAAGCCAAGATACCCTTCTTTGTTTCTTCCATAGCTTGTGCTGTCAGAATCCAAACCTTCAAAGATTTCACTTTTATATTGGAGGAGATGTGACAACCGTCCTTCATCATCGTAATCATACACAAGAGTTTGCGCATAACATTCTGATGCTCTTGCTACTGTAGCAATCGTTCTCCCTTTGTTGTCAAAGAACTCCGCCAGACTGTTCTGCGGTGCATATTGCAAGCGATGTACGGCATACGAGCCATCCGAGAATCGAACGGAGTCATATTCTATAAATCCACAAGGCATCATCAAGGAGTCTTCCTTGTTGGTCTTGTCAGAAGTACTTTGCAGTTGTTTGAAATAGGTTATGCTTATATCTTCTCTATTACAAGAAGCTATCAATAACAGTGCAACGCCCAATACAAACAATGTATAACGAGTCTTCATAATTCTTTTCCCTATATTCCGAAACATTCAATCAATATTGCCGTATAATTGTCATCTCCTTGTTTCTTACAAAGGAAATCATAAACGTCAAGTATCTCTTCCAAGGGTTTGTCATCCATCATCCTTGCTTGCAAAATTTCAGGAGCCATGCTTTTGTATAGTCCATCCGAACAAAGTAAAACTCTGTCACCAGTCTGTAGTTTGATTTGTCGGATGTCTGGTACTGCCACTTCTGGGCGGTAAGAGAAGAAGCACTTGGCAACAATCTCCCATCCAAAATCAAGCCGGATATGATCTTTTGTCTGATAAAGTAATCCATCACCAGGTCGTTGTACATAACAGCGACTATCACCAATATGCGCAATGGTTGCCACATCGTTCTCAATACTTACCATGACCATGGTCGTACCCATCTCTGCATGATGAAGCTCAAATGCCTTTTGGTCAATGGCACAACTTGCTTTCTTGCAAGCGAGTTTTACCTTTGAGTCACAATCGGGCGAACTGCTATGCTTCTTCCAAAAGTCAGATATAGTATTGCATACCGTTTCACTGGCGGTCTCTCCAAAGGAATGACCGCCCATGCCATCACAGACTATTCCCATAAACAGGTTGTTTTGTGGCATATCAATGACCTTGTAAGCATCCTCGTTATTATGCCATCTACCGGTCTTGCTTATTGTTGCATATCTTATCTCCATATTATGATTCTTTTTAGTTTATGATAGTATAGAGGCAAATGTAACATCTTATATATAAGTAACGTAGCTTTTTCTCTTATATTATTCTTGATATTGTCATTTTTACCACTTGATGAATCTTTGCAACTTTGGTTTCAAGTCCTCATGCTTGGAATAATCGAACATCAAACATTTATTAGCTTCCTTGAAAGGTATAACTGCATGGTATTCGCCTGCAGCAAAGCAATCAATCTGATAAGGATGATATGTCAAGACAATGCCTTCTGGCAGTACGGCAAAGTGAGTCAAAGGAAAATCCTTCTCAGTAAATGCCTTTTCGTTGTAACCATTCCATCCAGCCCAATCATCGCAAGAATAATTATGTACAAGAAATGACCGCATTACCTCGTCCATACCGCTTGTATCAATCATTGGACAATGGAAAGAGAAAATGCTATGTGTGAAATCCTCCCATGAAGTTTCACGTTCATAACAGAAATCGTATTCTTTCTTCAAACTCTCCAATGCTAAATGCCGAAACTGTTGTACCATCGCAGGTTTTACAGAATTGTTGACATCCAGCAATCCGCCTCTTCGCTTGTCATATGTGATATAATACTCACGAGGCAAATCATGAAGTCCTCCATTGTAAAGGCTTGCCCAATAATAGTATGTGGTATAGTCATCACAGTCTGCCACTTTCCTCACTCTTATATTGCAAGTCATTCTAAGCTCCAATGTATCTTCTATTTGATACTCTGCCCGACAAAGTTTCTCCCACAACACACCATATTTATCCAAAGAAAGCTGTAAATCCTTTAACGATGTACACTTCCCAACAGGAATGCCCCGATTGTTTTCCAACTGATAAAACGCATCGTCTCTAATAGCAGCCAACAGCCATTCCCGAATAGCCTTTTCAGACTCAGCATCACCTTTCGGTATATCCAAATCAACACTAAATCCAGCTTCCATCCGTTCATACTTACTCCTTGGCTTGATATAATAGTTCTTTGCCAATCTTTCTGTTGTCGTATCGGGGGCATCACTCTTTTTCTTTGCGTTGTATAAGTCGCCGAATGAAACATCTTTTGTTTGTGCCCCTGCCACCAAAGTTACCATACCTTCTTTCCTATGTTTGCGACAAAACACATCATCTTGGAGTCCAACACATTTTCCATCAGAGAAGCAAATCGTATCAGAACTTGCGAAAAGATGTAAGCTTTTCCACTGACCAAGATAATAAAATCCAGACTCACAGCATGGAGATGAGAACAATATCTTTCTATCCTTAATGTCATAAACATCATTGTCGTCAATGCTCACATAGTTGACGGTATTGTCAATAGAAGTGATATTTGTTGCTCCAATTTGAGGATAATAGAAGCCATTACGTTCATACTTTAGAAGGTAGCATGGTGTCTTTTCATCGGAATGTTCATAGTTCCAAACGATAAACAGACTGTCACCAATTCGTTCTTGAATAGTGAACGTATCACCATCCAAGACAAGGGTATCTTCATCAATGACTTCCCCTTTTAATCCGACTCCCATACGCAAACCATGACAGCCAGTAAGAACTGCAAGCATAAGGAATATAAACAGAAGTTTTTTCATAGTGTAATATCATCTGTTACTTTCATATCATCGTATTCGTCGTCCCAGTAAATCATTGGAGCCCATTCTTCCCTAAATCCAGGGAATTGAAACTCTCTTAACTTTTCCAATTTATTTTCAACCTCATCTTTTGACTTTGCAAATACAAAGCTACGATGCCAATAATTGTCGCTGAGATAATCGCATTCATCAAACCAAAGATGATGTCTCACGAACTGCCCTACATATACACCATCCTTGGGCATTTTCTTACACGAATAGTCTGCTATCTCGTAAATATCCTTAAACGTAGTTCCGAGGACATGTATCTGCTCTGTAATCTTAATTTTCTTCATAACGATTTCCCTATCTGTGTCGGGCACAACTTTTATTAAATGCTTGTGTTATTGTTTTCATTCCGTTTCTACACCTTTAGGTTGTACAATCAGTTCCAATCGCATGATATCGCCTTCTGTCAGTTGGATGTTACCTCCATTTCTGTAATAGTCGAGCACTCTTTCAGCACCATGGCGTCCCAATACAGCATGTTCTTCTGCTTTCATGTAGTATTCTACAGCAAGTTGCTTGTCTGATTTGCCATTATTGTCAGGTTCATAATAGAGGTCGCCAAGAATCAGATTGGCGAGAGGTACATGATGAGCAATTATGGCAAGTTTTGTTGCATCTGCTCTCAGTCTGCCTTTCCAGTCAGGTATGGTAATCAGCAGTTCAGCCAAGGAACAACCTTGATCTGCAGCCTCTTTAATCATATTTATCCCCGATATTGTGTCGCCTTGGTCAACAGTAATCATTCCGAGGAGTGTCTTTGCTTCAGGACTGTCGCTCGCACGTAGTACATGCTCTATGCTGTCTGGATCCTCTTGAATATACGACTTATAGCCATCCATTAGGAGAAATAATGTTTTGTAATCATTACCATCTGGCAAGCCGTAGATATAGTCATCTATGCGATTGATTGCTCCACACCCCTCTGCCATGTGAGCCATAGTAATCATACCGAAGAAATCCTTCTTCACACCAATACCATCTCGATAACAATCTGCCAGTTTCAGATATGCCGAACCATCACCCCAGCGAGCTTGATAGAGCAATGACAAGACAGAGTCCTGAGGCGCTTTTACAGCACCTTTCTGTTCCCCGACCTTTGAAGAAGCCAATCTATCTTCCTGTAAATGTTGCTCAGAACAACTTGCAAGGAACAACATCATTAAAATACTCAAAGCAAGCATCTTAAATCTCATATCTCATTACCCTAATTCGTGTCGGGCACAACTTCTATGTTTGTCATTTTATATGTATATGCGATATAGAGTTTAGAAGTAACCCTCTTCTATCTAAAGAATTTACTATCGTTTAAAAGTAAACTTCTTTACAACCTTACCTTTTCTGTCAATAGCACCATAAAGATTGATTTCTTCATCATCTGTCATACCGAAACCGTCCTCATCACGATAGTACATACCATCAGGGTTAAGCTGCCATTCCACTTCTGCCATGCCATTCTTATATTGATATACATGACCAGGGAAATGAAACGAATGCGCTTTTGCTCTTTCAAAAGCATCTTGTGGAAGCCCTTTCATACTATCCCAGTCAATATCTTCATCTGTCACGATTTGCAGCACCTCATCAATAGACATGAACTCGTATGCGCATCTTGCCTCTTTGTCCATCAAGTAACGTGGTTTCCAATACCGCCCAATCACCTGAGTCACTAATGCCATATCTTCCCCCAAATCATTTTGTACAAGTGGTAGACCTTGATACTGTGATAAACATAATTCCCTATATAGTTTTTCCTCTTCTGACATATCTATATCATTGGCCTTTCCCTCTTCATACACCAAATCCCATGGATTATCATTACAGATTACTAACCCCTCCATCTTACCTTGTACAAAATCATTTTCATCTGTATCATCTTTATTCTTAGCCTTAGCAAGGTATCGGAGTTTTCTTATCAAATCACGTTCTTCTTCATTCGCAATATCATAAGCAATTTGAATGTAACTGTCAAAAGATTTTTGAATCGCTTCGGTTGCTTGCTCCAATATTTCATCATTACCTTTCTTGGCAATAATGTTCATCGCACAGGCCATAAGCCGTCCAGCAAATCGTGAGTCGCTGAGGTTGGGCGCACCATCCAAATCTTGAAGATATCCATCCTTAAATTTAACAGTTCCTCTATATCCTCCCGTATATTCAACGGGCATCTTCGCTGCTTCTTCGTATGACTTATATCCGAATATGGCGGAAAACAATGATTCGAAATTCTTGCCATCGAGAATATCAACCGAATGGTTCATTAAGTTTTGGATTTCATCAAGTGTATTGTCTGACAACTCTTCAATTTTTTTCACCGTCTTCACAATAATATGATAGCCATCGCCTTTTTCCAACAAGCTAAACTGTGCCTCAGACAAAGTCTCAACTGCTTCTTTGCCTAATCTTTTCACTTCGTAATTAACAGCAGATGCAACATCTTTTCTAACTGTTTCTGGGAAGCGGACATAAACACATAGTTCATTTCCTTCCATACAGCTTATCGTGACTATGAACGTATAATGCTTGCCTAGTACTACCACAGAAAACTTATTCCCATCTCGGTAAGGTTCCATACCTGCTGAAACGAACATCTTAACGATGCAATCTTCAAGAGTAAGACCCTTTTGGGTATAGCCGCATTTGTGTTTGAAAAAATCGAATTTTCCCATAACAAATACTCTTTTGGTTGTTTATGACAATTGTTCCCAACAAGATTTTCCATCCTTTTTTATTTGAAGAATGAAATACCAAACAACAAGACCCAATAGTCCAACTGGGAATGATGATGTTAGCATAGCTAAAAGTCCTCCAATTATACTTGATATGGTTAATAATAAGAATCCACTTTTACGCCAATTCAAAAGCATGATGATGGCTATAATATTGATTACTCCAAAAACTCCACTTACTATGGATAAAGGTATTGCTGCATCAGGATAATTACTTCCCCATGCCTGCTTCGGGAAGAAGTTTATCAAGCTCACTAATACATTAGCAACAATCGAGAAATATAACAATATTGAAACAAAGGCATTTCTCTCTTTATGCGGAACAAATGCTTCGTTAGAAAAATCGGTGTGCTGATCAAATGTAGTATTTGATAAATCTGCATTCCTTTTTTCGTTAGACTTGTCGATTTTGAATGATTTTTATGACCAACCACAATATGGACATCTCTCTTGATAATCGTCCAATTCATGTTTACATCCACTGTTTATACATAATTTCATATCTTAAAGCCCTAATCCGTGTCGGGCACAACTTCTAAGTTCATATTACCGTTTCTCTCTTACCCTCTCCCCCAAGTACCCGACGGCAAAATTCAAGGCCGTGATGATGTGTGGCACAATGTCCTTGGCCGACTCCTTTTCGGTAATTTTATGGTCATAATCTAAAGACACTTTAATCTCATCTCTATCCGAAAAAAGAGCCTTGATAAACTTCACGTTTCTGTTGGCATCATTCACAGCCTCATTGAGCAACCCCTTGTCCTGCAAAGAAAGTCCTGCGACAAAAGGAATGCAGAAGCGAATCATGCTCTCGTCTTTACCTACAACATAAAAATATACCTGTCCGTTGTACCTGAAATGCCAACCTAAAGACGGCATAAACTTAGCGTTACCACACATTCAGCGAATCTCGTACACTATTTCTTCCTGCTTCATAATCACAAATGTTTTGTTTTTGCCATTTATGATAAGAGAGGAAGAAAAGTAACCATTTCCATCAGTCCAACATCACAAACGCAGCCCAATGGAATGGATCGGGATGCTTCTTTCTGATGATTTCTTTGGCTTCCTCGAAAGCCTTGCGCTTGTTCCATGCATTATGGGTGTCCGCAAGCCGTTCATAGAATGTGGTCATAAACTCAGAAGCTGTTTTGTCGCTCACGTTCCACAAGGACATGACGATTGTTCCAACTCCAGCTTTTTTGAAAGCTCGTTGCAAACCATATAATCCTTCAGATGTCGCCTTGCCCTGTCCTGTCTGGCAAGCTGACAATACCACCATATCCGTATTGCTCAAATCCAAACGTGCTATATCATTAGCTGAAAGTATTCCACCAAGCACACCTTTAGGTAAGGGTTTGCCTAACCATGCAGCATTACCACCCGAGAAGACCAGACCCGACAAGGACATAGCATCTGTATAGCCTTTGAGATAATCAACATTCTCCGCTCTATTGGGAGTGTAGTAAAATCCATGAGTGGCAAGATGAAGCAATTTAGGCGATTTGCCGTGCATGTTGAGGAACGACTCTTCTGTACCGTTCTTGCCCATATACGGTGTGACCTGCCATTTGTTTTGTTTCAGCACGTTTTCGATCTTCTCTATTTCGTCCTTTGTTCCTTGCAAATAATGGAATATGGAATCACCACGAGCGACCTCTCCACGCATGGCAAGCAAGCTTGACAAATCATATTTCTTCGACTCTTCAGCCATTGCGTTTGTCTCCAAATCATATTGCAAACCTCCATACAAGACCGCCGTATTGGCCTTGCCGTCCTCACCGTCCGATCTCATCTTCAACAACTCACGGGCCGAAGACAGTCGCACAAAACGATAATGGTTTCCCAACAGCGAACCGTCTGGCAGAGGCAACGATTCCAACGAAACCTGAAACAGCAGTTGCGATGGAACATAATAGACGGTAGCACCTTCCGATACATCTTCTTTCAACGGTTCCCATATCAACCGCAACATATCCTGTGCATAATCCTTGTCATAATACATATCCGGCCTGACGATGCCAAGCGAATCAATCTGTCTTTCTGCGAATAGAGGTCTCAGCAACGGATTGTCTTGTATCCTGTTTATTATGTAGGCAGCATACTTTCTCCCTTGCGACTGTGAGATATAGTCGGTGAAATCTATCAACACCTCGTTCTGCTGCAAAGTCTGCTTTACGGCATCATAATCCACATCCATGAAGCCTGTGCCGTCGCTGTATCCTTTGCATCTGTTTGCCAACAGGTTTTCCAGACGGCTCACCCTCCTCGACACACTCAGAATGCTGTCCGCATTCACCTTATAATCCCTTTCCCAAGCCTTCACATGGTTCTTCATGCTTGCCAACACGGCATAGAGGTTCATGTCCTCGGCTGTTCCTTTCGTCTTGATGACATCAAACATGGAGCGTGCCGATTCCAAGAGAAACGCTTTCGACATGACCAGAGCATCATAACAACTCTTGGTGAAAGCCGTCTGCGTCTGTTTAGCCTTCAGGGCAAAGGGAGTCATCATCGTGAACAAAGACGACAAACTATGCCACAAGCCTTCACGCTCCGTTGTGCTCATATACGGGATGCGTCGTTTCATCAATGTCTTCAACTGCCGTTCCGCAGCGGCATAGTCGTCGCAACCACTCGTCACATTGCCCGCAAAGCCTTCGGCGTTGGCAAGATATATTTGCGCATTGATATGTTCCAGACTGTTGTCGCCATATAGAATCTTGGTGTTTTCTGCATACCTGCGATAGCTGTTTTCCGACTCCGCATAGTTGCCCAACTGATGCTCCACGCCTCCTGTCAGGGCTAACAACGTTATCCTGTCTCCATCAGTCTGTGCATATTTGGCAGCGAGCAACTCATCCGCTTTTCTGTAGTCGGCCAACGCCGACCTGAAGTCTTTGAACGTCATACGGCACCTGCCTCTTGTTGTATATAAGGGATAGAGCTGTTTAGGTTCTGAAATTCGTTGAGCCGTCTCAAAAAGCAAGTCAAGGCATCTGTAACAGTTTTCCTTGTCACCCATAAGGCGGTAGATGTCAGCCAAAGCCATGTAGGGCATGTTGTAGGTGGCATCATCTTTTGGCGTGTATGTATGAAATTCTTCTATCGCTTTCTTAGCATACGTCAGAGCATCGTCATACCGTCCGACAGCAGCATACAGGTTACGCAAGTTAGAATAGCTCAGATGCTTGTTTGGCGACACCGCTTTGGCATCATTATGTTCTGCAATGTCCTTTCCGCGCAAGAACCATTGTTCCGCGATGCTGTATTGTCCCAAGCCTCTCGCCTCGCTGCCTTTCTGGTTATAATAGCCAAACCTTGTCTGCAAGTCGGCCGTTGCATCCATCAACGAGTCCATGCTTGCAGCATGAGCCTGTGCTTGTCTTACATCGCCAATGGTTCTGCAGATGTTACACAGTTCTCTTAAGACGCCCATCTGCACATCCGCCTTGCCCGTCTGTCTGGCCAAGGCCAACGCCTGCTTATATGCCTCCTCGGAACCTGCCACATCATAAAGAGACGCCTTTATCTCGGCGATATGCTGCAATGTGGAAACCTCGTTATCCGTCTTGCCAAGCCTTTGAAAACCTTCAAGGGCAATTTGATAGCACGCCAACGCCCGGTCAAAGTGTTTCGCCAGATGATGTTCCGTAGCTTCAAAATACCATGTCAACGAAATCTTGGGCAGAGCATATTCTCTCACCTTGCCGTCAGCATAAGGCATAATCTCTTCCAATATGGCACGGGCCTTCGCCAATTGTCTGTTGCCTCTGAGCATGAAGCCGGTGGCATACATATATCCATTCATAGCATACAGATGGGCGACATCCTTCTTCTCGTTCTCTGAAAGACGGCCATTGATCAGCTTCTTGGCCAACAGATAAGCCTCTTCATAACGTTTCAAGGTCTCATAACACATGCACGCCATCGTCTGGCTGCACACATACACCTGACGTTCCACATCTGTACGCTGTTGTTCCGTGTTCCTGCCTACAAGAAGGAAGGCGTCAAGAGCCTCAGCAGTTTTCTCGGCACGGTTCAGCGCAAAGGCTTCATTCATCTTCACCGTCACTTCAGCCTCGGTCAATGTCTGCGCCTGCATCTGTAGGCCACAACAGAACAGAACCAACGATATGACAACTGCTTTATTCATGCTTCAAGGCTATAGTGTCTGCTGCCGTCGAGTCGTTTCCGTTGCGATCCACCGGTGCCGCCTTCTCAAACACATCGTTTTCGCCACCACGCACATTGTCTGTTGGAGAGTGTTCTACAAGCAACGAATTGACGGTAAAGAAGCCTACAACCAGCACAGCAGCCACACTTGAAACCCAAAGCCATACGTTCCTGTTACCACGCTTCATCTCCTTCTGAAACTCAGCCATAGCTTTCAGCTTCTCTCCACGGCTCGTCACAGCCTGCTTCACACTCTTCGTAAACTCATACTGCTCCTTCTTCTCGGCATCCTCCTCTATCTCTTTCAGAAACTGCGCCTTGGCTTCCTCCGACATGGCATCGCCATGAAGCAGATATTCATCTATCCTGTCTTGAAAATTATTGTCCATATCTATCGGTCGTTTTATGTAGGTGTTCAAAAAAAATTTAAATTCTTCTTATGAGTTCAAATAGTTGCGGTAAATGTTTCGTGCCGAAGAGCGTAACGACTCCATACACTTATGCTTCTTCGACTTGAGAGCTTTCTTCGACTCTATTGTCGGTATCTCCGACAGGATAGTGTCAAGGTTCTTCTCTTCATAATAGAACTTGCTCAGTATCTGGCTGCAACGCTCCGACATGTGCGATATGACATCGGCTATGATGTCGAGCATCTTGTTGTCTTCCGAGTCGTACAGCATGTTGACATACTGCTGCGCATCAAACCCTTCTGTCTTTGTCTTCCGCCCCATTTCCGTTTCAAGATCAACAAAAGAAGGATTCTCTCTCGTCCATTCCTTATACTTTATTCTTGCGATACCCATAAAATAGGTAAGCAAGCTACATTTCAACGGTTCGTTGTTCTTGCCCGTCACCCTGCCGTTGCTCACACAGATCTTCCTCTGCTCGATGTTCTCCCACATCGCAAGGAACGAGTTTTGGAAGATATCCGAAGCAGTCTCCCCATCAGCAAAGAACACGCCACGATAGTTTGCCCAAAAATAGCGTGAGCAATAAGCATACAGTTCCGATTGTATCTTCTTGTCCTTATCGTACATGCCGGCAACAAGTCGGGCCTCCTTCTCCTGTTGCGACGTACGCATTTCCATTGTCTTTTCCATTCTATTTAATCAGTATATCTGTTATGTTATATTTTCCAATGTCTTCACCCGTCATCTCAGGCTGTTGCGGTCGGCTACTGCTGTTGCGGTTCACAAACCTCCTTATCCGTTTCATAAACTCGCCATTGCCCACCTTTTCGCCATCCTTCAGCTCCTTCCACAAAGCGTAGGTCAGCTTTCCGACCGTTGGCTTTTTCATCTCAATGTTCACCTGGTCACTTCTGCAAGCGCTGATCGTGATCCACCTCTCAGCCAAAGGCTTTGCCTTGTCGTTGACGACTTTTACCTTGCCATTGTCACCCATGAACAGCGATCTCACCATCTCAAAAGCCTCATATAAGCCACGAGCGTTCACGCTGTCCACCATCAACGTGTCTTCCACGCCTCTCGCCACCTCGTCATCATCGCCATCATCGCCCCGGGTGCCGTCGCCGCTATGGCAAGCGTCGATAACCACCAGCAGCTTACCTTTTGCCCCAATCCGGTTACGAATGGCATTGAGATAGACATTCAGTTCATCATCCGTCAGATGCCTCTCGCCGTGATACGTCTTGCTCGCCCTCCTGTAGGCGTCATACGGAATCCAGCACTCATCCAGGCCGTCCTTCTCGTCGTCATGCACATCCGTCATCTGCTGCCCATGCCCAGAATAGTGAACATACACCACATCGCCCTGCTTACACGATGCCGCCATCCTCTTGAGCGCCCCTACAATGCCCGTCTTCGTAGCCTGTCGGTTCACCAATGTCGTGACCCTTTTGAAGCCGGCACGTTTTAGCATTCCTTCCACAAGCGCCACATCCTTGTCACCGTTAATCTTGTTCCAAGCCCTGTCCTGTTGTTCACCCAGCCCTATAACCAAAGCTCTCTTTGTCTGTGCGTTGGCGGACAAAGAGAGTAACAGAAGAAAATATATGATTGTTCTCATTCTACACATTTTTCATTCTCTTTTGACTTGTTCATGCATCCCAAGTTACAAAGATAAATTTCTATCCATGTTGGTTGCGATGGCTATCTATGGCCCTTACGATGGCTATCTATGCTACTTACGATGGCTATCTATGCTACTTACGATGGCTATCTATGGCACTTTTGAAAAGTTTCTATTTATGACAGACATGACACTTGTTTTCTATAATTTTTCTTTATAATAATTATATATTAATATAAAATATCTCTTTTCCTGCGCGCGCGTAAGAATATTTATAAAAACATGTGTCATAAGTGTCATGTGTCATACTCTAATGCAAACCTCGGCACAGCGTCAAGCTTACTTGAACGTTCTGCCGAGGCGCAGCTTATCTTTTAAAAAAATAGCAAATTTTTTGGTACAATCCAAAGAATTTTACGAGAAAAAATCTTTGGAAGGTAGAAATTTCATTGTTGTTGCAATTCTTCCATCTTGCGTTTCCACAACGTTTGCAGTTCTTGTTGCTTAGGTGCCAAGAAATCTTTGGTATAACTGAGAATGTTATATTCAGTAGTTTCATCGTCAGCATCATCCTCAAGGTCACAAGTAATGGAAATGCCTGTTTTGGTAAAAGCAGGTTCATAGCCAACGCTATACCTCACTCTACTTTCCTTGGTGTTCAGGTCCTTACAAAGCTCACGAGCCATGTCAGCATGCAGATCATTTACGATAACAGCTCCAACAAGAGAAATGGCAAATCTGTCATTTCCAAGAGAAAACACCTTCACTATCCCTTCCGGTAAGCCAAGATACACCTCTCCCGTACCATCCTCGTTACATTTACTGATGTTGCGTCCCAGCCTCTCCTCTTCCGCCAGCAACTTAGCCAGCAAGACATAAGAATGTCTGCTTCGGATCTCCCGTTTGTAATCCCGTTTTTGAAACATGTTGAAAATCCAACAGCAACCAATCATTTGCGCAAAGCCTATAACTATAAGCCAAAACTGTGTAGAAAACATAATAATATTATTAATAAGAGAGTGTGATTTTTCAAATGAGAACGGTGCGCTTCAAATGTTGTTTTACCATCAATCAAAGACCTCAATATATTTGGTATATTCAGGAAACCACTTGTCAAGCAGTTTATCCGTTTTCCACTCAATCTCAGGCGTTATGTTCTTGCTCACTTTCTGAAAAGCGACAGAAAGCGAGAAAGCCTCATCAATCCATCCGATGATAGGAAGACGCTTGGCCGAAACCAGATCTATCGGGAGCACCAGATAAGATATGGTTGACAATATCATCAACTTATCGCTCTTCGGTGTGTCTTTGCTAACCATAACAAAATAGAGCAACAACACAGGTCTGGCGCTAATGCGACCAACCTTCATTGCATACTCTTGCACTTTCTCTTTCAACACAGCTATGTCTATAATACTTGTCTTACCCATCGTCTTAAATGTTTTTAATGTGATACGTTTTAATGTTATAGAGGGGAGGAAAGTAACCAATCTATCACGGAAAATAAAAAACTTGCAAACCACGATTTGTTCGAGGATGCAAGTTTTTTTCATTATGATGATTTTAATAAGGATGGTCTCGTAATAGCTGTTATTGCATAAACATAACTGAGCTATGGAATTTGTGTGCTTACACACCTAACCATAAAATCGTTCGGTATGTATGCCGTGACGAATGTTCCCAAACCTTCTATATCTATTGCTACACGTTGTTGTCCTCCTGCTCTTGCGACCTTGCCTATAATACCTTTAAAATCTCCTTTCGTTATTTTCACAAGCTCGCCACCCTTGTAGTGGACACGTTCTTTTGGCATCATCCCACTATGTTCGTTAGGAACTTCACAGGCATTGATGAAATTCTCCATCTCTCTGTCTGAAATGATAACAGGTGGATTAAGACCTGTCGATTCCTCAATGGGCTTTGTCTTGTCGGTAAAATATTTTAGCCATGAGGCAGTTGGGGCGGGCTCCTTCACAAACTCATGACTCTTAAGACGAGTCATACGGGCAAAAATAATATTGGGAAGCAGAGGCACGTAAAAACGCTTCCGCTTCCCATCTATCTCCTTGACGACATAATGCATAGGCAAGTATGTCTCGATGTTTGCATCGTTCAGTATGTCGAGGGCTTTCTGTGTTCTGCCATAGGTGGCACGAAGAACAAACCATTGGACCTTTTCGTTAGGGACACAATCCGAGGACGCCCCTGTATTGGAGTTCTCCGCTTTTAAGCATTGAACTTCGGGGGAGGTGCCAGAGGCAAATCTGGCACAGGAGGTAGTCTCACCGCCTCGTCGGGTCTCTACATTAGGCAATGCAGATTTTTCTTTCTTTGAGTTCATCGTTATAACTCAAGAAACAATTCTTTTACAGACACTTATACTACGCTCGAATGTTAGCATTACCATTGATTTTTTTGCTTTGTTTTATTTTTTTATTCTTCAAAGGTATGCCATTGTTTAAATATCACTCGTTTGCGATTGTTATAGACGTGTAAATGTGTTTGTCAACAGCAAAAGTAATAATAATTCTTTATTCTATAAAATTTTTTCTATGAAAAAACTGTTGTTTTTTTAAGATTGTTACTAATCATTATCTGAAAATGTACAGTCTCCTTATTATAATAGGTTGGGCCTACACCCCTCACATTTGTAATAAACATTAAAAAAAAGAGAAGATATGGTGGTGTTTGTTACTTTTATTGTACATTTGTGCTTCAATTAAATGAAACAAAAGAAATAGACAAGAACATGAAAAAGAATTTACATACAGCTTCCATCTGTGTTCACGGAGGCTATGAGGCTAAAAACGGTGAGCCTATAGAGCCGCCTATTGTTCAGAGCACCACGTTTAAGTATGACAACTCAGAGGAGATGGCCATGCTCTTCGACCTGAAGAAGGAGGGCTATTTCTACACTCGTCTGCAAAACCCAACCAATGATGTTGTGGCACAGAAGATTGCGCAACTTGAAGGAGGTGTGGGCGCTGTGCTGACGAGCAGCGGTCAGGCTGCCAACTTCTATGCCGTGTTTAACATCTGCGAGGCTGGTGACCATATCGTGACAAGCAACGAGATTTATGGCGGCACATTCAACCTGTTTGGGGTCACTCTCAAGAAGCTGGGTATCGACTGCACCTTTGTCAATCCCAACGACTCGGAGGAGGATATCCAAAAGGCTTTCCGTCCTAACACAAAGGTGGTGTTTGGCGAGACTATAAGTAACCCCGGATGTGCCGTGCTCGACATTGAGAAGTTTGCACGCATAGCTCACAAAAACGGTGTGCCCCTCATCGTCGACAACACTTTCGCCACACCTATCAACTGTCGTCCGTTTGAATGGGGCGCCGACATCGTGACACACAGCACCACAAAATATATGGACGGAACAGCAAGTCAGGTGGGTGGCTGCGTGGTAGACAGCGGCAATTTCGACTGGCTCGCCAATGCCGACAAGTTCCCCGGCCTGTGCACTCCCGATGACAGTTATCACGGGCTGACCTACGCCAAGAAGTTTGGCAAGATGGGCTACATCACCAAGCTTGTGGCTCAGCTCATGCGCGACCTCGGATCCATTCCTGCGCCCATGAACTCGTTCATCTTGAACCTCGGTCTGCAGTCGCTTCATCTGCGCATGAAGCAGCATTGTGCCAACGCTCAGAAGGTTGCCGAGTTTTTGCAGGCCGATGACCGTGTGGCATGGGTACATTACAGCGGACTGCCCGGCGACAGATATCATGAGCTTGCCACGAAATACTTGCCTAACGGTTCGTGTGGCGTCATTGCTTTCGGCTTGAAGGGAGACCGCGACACCGCCATACGCTTCATGGACTCGCTCGACATGATTAACATCGTGACCCATGTGGCCGATACACGCACCTGTGTGCTTCATCCTGCAAGCCACACGCACCGTCAGCTCTCTGATGAGCAGCTGCGTGAAGCTGGCGTTGCTCCGGACCTCATCCGTCTGTCGGTAGGCATTGAGGATGTTGAGGACATTCTTGACGATATACGTCAGGCATTGGAAGTTTGCCCTTGAAGCAGGAGACCGACTGTTGCTCTGTTCTGACGGGGTGTATAAGAGCATGAAGCCCGATTTTCTGCAAGCATGGATGACGGAGGATGCTCCCCTGGAGGAGGTTCTTGAGAAGCTCGACAGCCATTGTCAGAACTATGGGGATGACAATTATACGGCTGCATGATGAAGATGATTCGTGACAGTAAAACAAAAATGCGCCCGCACAATACGGACGCATTTCTGTTTTTATAAAATTACCACCAACAGCAGAACAGCAGTGATACTCCCTTCTTCAGCTTCTTTCGAGGCTTCCTGTTCTGTTTGTTCTTGGCGATGGCAGGAGAAAGCACTCCCATAGAAGATAGAGTTCTATCTTTCCACCTTGAATATGGCGGCACTTATGCCAGAAGCTTTAATCACATC